>Ga0326726_10004110_pt1 | contig 13328 bp, 10 predicted proteins | sample MHFenrmetagenome_2_FD_207603 | JGI IMG/M metagenome (GOLD analysis project Ga0326726, IMG submission 207603) | Lab enriched peat soil microbial communities from Michigan Hollow, Ithaca, NY, United States - MHF15MN | ecosystem: Environmental > Terrestrial > Soil > Wetlands > Peat | place: USA... | reverse complement strand
TGATTCCGGTTGTTGTGGGTTCGAATCCCATCGGTCACCCCACCTTTTTTTGCGTGCGCGGCAATTCCTCGCGCGCGAGCACGAACACCTGGCCGCTTCCTGCGGCCGTCTGCGGCCACGCGAACGACAGGCGCGCGTAAGCGCGCTGCAGCACCCGCCGGTTGGCGCCGATCTCGCACACCAGCAGTCCATGCGCATGCAGGTGTGCGGGTGCCTGCTCGAGGATCGTGCGCACCAGGTCGAGTCCGTCTGCTCCCCCCGCCAGCGCCTTGCGCGGCTCGCGGCGATACTCGCGCGGCAGCGCGCGCATGGCGGGCGCGTTGACGTAGGGGGGATTGCTGAGGATGAGGTCGTAGCGGCGATCGCCGAGGCCGCGCATCAGGTCCGAGCGCAGCAGCCGCACGCGCCCGCGCATGCGATGACGCGTCACATTGCGCCTCGCGACAGCGAGCGCCGCCGCAGAATGATCCGAGGCATCGACATGCGCGCGCGGAAACGCCTTGGCGGCAAGGATCGCGAGGCAGCCGGAGCCGGTGCACAGGTCCAGCACGCGGCGCACCGGGCGTTGCAGCCAGGGCCGCAGCCCGTCCCGCAGCAGCTCGGCGATATGCGAGCGCGGAATGATGACGCGGCGATCGACATAGAACGGCTCGTCCGCGAGCCAGGCCTCGTGCAGCAGATAGGGCAGTGGGATGCGCTCGCGGATGCGACGCTGCGCGAGCCGCGCGACGCGCGCCTGCTCGCGCGCGCCGACCGGGCGGTCAGCAGGCGCGTCAAAGGGCAGGCCGAGTCCCCGCAGCACGAGGAACGCGGCCTCGTCGTGCGGATTCGAGGTGCCATGGCCATAGTGCAGGCGCGCCTCGCGCAGGCGCCGCTCGACGTCGCGCACCAGCTCGCGCAGGATCAAGGCAGCAGCGCGCGCAGCGTGTCGAGGTAGACCAGCGGCAGCTGCTCGAGCGCGGCCAGCTCGATGTGCTCGTTCAGCTTGTGGATGCTGGCATTGACCGGGCCGAGCTCGACGACCTCCGGGCAGATGTCGATGATGAACCGGCCATCCGAAGTGCCGCCGCTGGTCGAGAGCTGCGGCGTGCGGCCCGCTTGCGCCTGCACCGAGCGGCGCACGGCGTCCACCAGCCGGCCCTTGCTGCTCAGGAACGGCTTGCCGCCCAGAGTCCAGGTCACCGTGCAGTCCAAGCGATGCTTGCGCAGCACGGCCTCGAAGCGCGCGCGCAGCGATGCTTCCGTGCTGGCGGTCGAAAAACGGAAGTTGCACAGCATGACCGCGCTGTCCGGCACCACGTTCTCCGCGCCGGTGCCGGCGTTCAGGTTGGAGACCTGGAAGCTGGTTGGCGGGAAATCTTCGTTGCCGCGATCCCATTCGGTCGCCGCCAGCTCGGCGAGCGCCGGCGCGAGCAGGTGAATGGGATTTTTCACCTGGTCCGGATAGGCGACATGGCCCTGGATGCCGTGCACGACGAGCTTTGCCGACAGCGAGCCGCGCCGCCCGATGCGCATCATGTCGCCGAGCGTCTCGGTAGAGGAGGGCTCGCCGACAATGCAGTAATCCAGCGTTTCGCCCCGCTGCTTGAGGCGCTCGACGATGCGCACCGTGCCATCCACGGAGGGGCCTTCCTCGTCCGAGGTGATCAGCAGCGCGATCGAGCCCGCGTGTCCCGGGCGCTCGGCGACGAACTGCTCTGCGGCGACGACGAACGCGGCAATGGACGATTTCATGTCAGCGGCGCCGCGACCGTAGAGCTTGCCGTCGCGCACCGTGGGCACGAACGGGTCCGTGTGCCACTGCTCCAGGGGCCCGGTGGGCACCACGTCCGTGTGCCCGGCGAAGCAGACGAGCGGCCGGCTGGTGCCGCGCCTTGCCCACAGGTTGGTGACGCCGTTCACGCTGGCATCCTCGCAGCGGAACCCGGCCTTGCCGAGACGCGCCGCCAGCAGCGCCTGGCAGCCCGCGTCTTGGGGCGTGACGGATTTGCGGGCGATCAGCTCGCGGGCGAGATCCAGGACCGGGCTCACCTCAGGCGTTCACGTCGATCTTGATGTTGGTGAACGTGGTGTCGCTCTTGCCGCCCGCGAGCAGGCCTTCCTTCTTCTCGCCTTCCTTGCTGTCGCCCGAGGGCAGCACAGGGATCTGGCCGCTGGTGATCTGGCCGGCGGTCGCCTGGTTGATCAGCCACAGCATGTTGGTAGCGGAGTCGGCGTTCAGCATCGCTTCGTCCTGCGTGATGTCGCCATCGACGAACAGCTTGAACAGCGCCTGCTCGAAAGTCTGCGAGCCGGGCGCCATGCTCTTTTCCATCGCCTCCTTGATCTCGTTGATCTCGCCCTTCTCGATCAGTTCCGAGATGTGGCGCGTGTTGAGCAGCACTTCGGCGGCCACCTTGCGCGTACCGGCCTTGGTGCGCACCAGACGCTGCGAGACCACCGCCTGCAGCGACGCGGAAAGGTCGAGGAGCAGCGTGGGGCGGTTCTCCAGGGGATAGAAGCTGATGATCCGGTTCATCGCGTGGTAGCTGTTGTTGGCGTGCAGCGTCGCCATGCAAAGGTGTCCCGACTGCGCGTACTGCAGCGCCATGGACATGGTGTCGCGGTCGCGGATCTCGCCGATGAGGATGACGTCGGGCGCCTGGCGCAGCGCGTTCTTGAGCGCGATCGGGAAAGCCTTGGTATCGGTGCCGACCTCGCGCTGGTTGACGATGGACTTGCGGTTCCTGAAGATGAACTCGACCGGGTCCTCCAGCGTCAGGATGTGCCCGGACTTCTCGGCATTGCGGTAGTCGATCATCGCCGCCAGCGAGGTCGACTTGCCCGAGCCGGTGGCGCCGACCATCAGGATCAGCCCGCGCTTTTGCATCACGATTTCCTTGAGCACAGGCGGCAGCCCGAGCGAGGCGAGCGCCGGCACCGAGCCCGGGATGTAGCGCACCACGACGGCGGGCGTGCCCTTCTGGCGGAAGGCGCTGATGCGGTAAGTGCCGACCCCTTCCATGGTGTAGGCAGTATTGAGCTCCAGTTCCTCCTCGAACTCGCGCACCTGGTGCTCGTTCAGCACCTCGTACAGCAGCGTCTGCACCGCGCTCGCGGTGAGGATGGTCTGGTTGACGGGCATCGCCACGCCGTTGATCTTGATGTTGATCGGCGCGCCGATGGACAGAAAGATATCCGAGGCCTTCTTATCGGCCATCAGCTGGAACAGGCGTTTCATTGCCGACATCGCACACCTCCCGGGTAACCGGTTACGTTGCCGCTACCCCTGTAGTTTAATCCCCGCGCAGAAGTTCGTTCAGGCTGGTCTTGGCTCTGGTCCTCGCATCAACCTTCTTGACAATTACTGCACAGTACAGCGCGCAACTGCGGTCGCCCGAGGGCATGGTGCCGGGCACGACCACCGAGCCGGCGGGGACCCGGCCGTAGAGCACTTCGCCGGTCTCGCGGTCGAAGATCTTGGTGCTCTGGCCGATGAACACGCCCATCGACAGCACGGCGTTTTCCTCGACGATCACGCCCTCGACGACCTCCGAGCGCGCGCCGATGAAGCAGTTGTCCTCGATGATCACCGGGTTGGCCTGCACCGGCTCCAGCACCCCGCCGATGCCCACGCCGCCCGAGAGATGCACGTTCTTGCCGATCTGTGCGCAGGAACCGACGGTAGCCCAGGTGTCCACCATGGTGCCCTCGTCGACGTAGGCGCCGATGTTGACGAAGGAGGGCATCAGAACCACGTTCTTCGCGACGAAGGCGCCGCGCCGCGCCACGGCGGGCGGCACTACGCGAAAGCCGCCGCGCGCGAAATCGGCCTCGCTGTAGCCGGCGAACTTGCCCGGCACCTTGTCGTAGTAATTGGTGGAGGCGCCGGGCATCAGGCGGTTGTCGTCCAGGCGGAAGGACAGCAGGACGGCCTTCTTCAGCCACTGGTGCGTGATCCACTGGCTGCCGCGCTTCTCCGCCACCCGCAGGCGCCCGGCATCCAGCCCGGCGAGCGCGAACTCGATGGCGTCGCGCAGCTCGCGCGAGGCTGCTGCGGGCTTGAGAGACGCCCGGTTCTCCCAGGCCTGGTCGATGACGGTTTGCGCGTTATCCATTGTTCCCCTACAGGCTGCGCGCCAGCTGACCGATGCGTTGCGCCGCTTGCACGCACTCGGCGACCGGCGCGACCAGCGCAATGCGCACGTGGTTGCGGCCGGGATTGGCACCATGCGCTTCGCGCGCGAGGAAGCTCCCCGGCAGGACCAGCACATTATATTGGCGCAGCAGCTCCCGGGCGAAGGAGGCATCGTCACTGGGCGTGCGCACCCAGAGGTAAAAGCCGCCCTGCGGCATGGACGTCGCGAGCGGCGATCCGATCAGCGGCAGCACGGCGCGGTACTTTTCGGCATACAGGCGGCGGTTGGCGCGCACGTGCTCCTCATCGCCCCAGGCTGACACCGACGCCTGCTGCACCGGCAGGCTCATCGCCGAGCCGTGGTAGGTGCGATACAGCAGGAAGCGCTTCAGGATCTCCGCGTCGCCCGCCACGAAGCCCGAGCGCATGCCCGGCGCGTTGGAGCGCTTGGAAAGGCTCGAGAAGGCGACGGTGCGCGCAAAACCTCCGCGCCCGAGCTGGTGCGCAGCCTGCAGGGCGCCAAGCGGCGGATTGCCCTCGTCGTAATACAGCTCGGAGTAGCACTCGTCGGAGGCGATGACGAAGCCGTGCCGATCCGAGAGCTCGAACAGGCGCTTCCAGTCCTGCAGCCCGAGGATGCGGCCGGTCGGATTGCCCGGCGAGCAAATGTAGGCGAGCTGCACGCCGCGCCAATCGAGAGCGTCAAACGCCATGCCGTCGTTGAGGAACACCGGCTGCGCGCCGGCGAGCAGCGCTGCGCCTTCATAGATCTGGTAGAAGGGGTTGGGGCAGGCGACGCGTGCCGCGCCGCCGGATGGGTCGATCACCGTCTGCGCGAACGCGAAGAGCGCTTCACGCGAGCCGTTCACCGGCAGTACCTGCGTCGTCGCATCGAGGGGGGGCAGGGAGTAGCGGCGCGCAAGCCAGCCGGCGATCGCCTCGCGCAATGCCGAAGTACCCGCGGTGGCGGGATAGGCGGCCAGGCCATCGAGGGCGCCGGCGAGCGCTGCCTTGACCAGCTCCGGCGTGGGGTGCTTGGGCTCGCCGATCGACAGGTTGATCGGGCTGAGCGCCGGATTGGGCGTCACGCCCGCGAGCAGCGTGCGCAGCTTTTCGAACGGGTAGGGCTGCAGGCGCCCGAGGAGCGGATTCAAGCGGCGGCTTTCCAGCCGCGCTTGCGGTGCTCGGCAACGACCGTGGTGGCGATGCCGCCGCGCACGTTGAAGCGCGCGCTCAACCGCATGAAGCGCGGCCTGGTGGCGCGCACCAGGTCGTCCAGGATGCGATTGGTCACCGCCTCGTGGAACGCCCCCGCGTTGCGATAGGACCAGATGTAGAGCTTGAGCGACTTCAGCTCCACGCACAGGCGATCGGGCACGTAGTCGAGCTCCAGCGTGGCGAAGTCCGGCTGCCCGGTCATCGGGCACAGGCACGTGAACTCCGGCAGCGTCATCTGGACGCGGTAGTCGCGCTCCGGCGACGGGTTGCGAAAGGTCTGCAGGCGCTTGCTGGGGCGCGATGGCATCGGAATCGCGTCGGAACGCGGCGGAATGCGAGCGCGCAGATGGTATCATTTTCGAAACGAGAAAACGGTCCGTGCGACTCACTCAAATCAAGCTTTCCGGATTCAAGTCCTTCGTCGATCCCACCTCGATCCACTTCCCCGGGCGGCTGGTCGGCATCGTCGGTCCTAACGGCTGCGGCAAGTCCAACGTCATCGACGCCGTGCGCTGGGTGCTGGGCGAGACGCGCGCCTCCGCGTTGCGCGGCGACTCGATGCAGGACGTGATCTTCAACGGCTCGGGCAACCGCAAACCGCTCGCGCGCGCCAGCGTCGAGCTGGTGTTCGACAATTCTCTGGGCCGCGCCGCCGGGCAGTGGAGCCAGTACGGGGAGATCTCGGTGAAGCGCGTGCTGCAGCGCGACGGCGAGTCCTCCTACTACATCAACAACGTGCACGTGCGCCGGCGCGACATTACCGACATGTTCCTCGGCACCGGCCTCGGGCCGCGCGCCTACGCCATCATCGAGCAGGGCATGATCTCGCGCGTCATCGAGGCGAAGCCAGAGGAGCTGCGCGTGTTCCTCGAGGAGGCGGCCGGGATCTCGCGCTACAAGGAGCGGCGCCGGGAAACCGAGAACCACCTGGCCGACACTCGCGAGAATCTCGCGCGCGTCACCGACATCCGCGCGGAGCTCGGCGCGCAGATCGAGAAGCTGGACGCCCAGGCCAAGGTGGCGACGCGCTACCAGGAGTTCCAGGCCGAGCTGCAGCTCAAGCAGCAGCTGCTGTGGTTCCTGCGCCGCCGCGACGCGGCGGCGGAACGCGAGCGGCACGCGCAGGAGATCGCCAGGCACGCCAACCAGCTGGAAGCGCGCACGGCGACGCTGCGCGAAGTAGAGGCACGCGTCGAGTCCGCGCGCGGCGCGCATTACAGCGCCGGCGATGCGATGAACGCGGCGCAGGCGGCGCTATACGCGGCGAACGCCGAGGTCGCGCGGCTGGAGTCGGAGCTGCGCCACGTCGACGAGACGCGCCAGCGGCTGGAAGCGCAGCACACCGAGCGCCGCACCCAGCTCGCCTCCTGGCGCGAGCAGCGCGCGCAGCTCACGCAGGCCCTGCACCTGTGGGTCGGACGCGCGGACGGCGCGCGTCGGCGCGTAGCCGAGGCGCAGGCGCGCCTCGCCGCGGAGAGCGCGCGGCTGCCGGAGGCCGAGCGGGCGTTTCGCGCGGCGCAGGAGCAGCTGAACGAGGCGCGCAGCCAGCTGCTGCGCGCGGAGAGCCGCGCGCAGCTCGAGCAGTCTAACCTCGCGCATCTGGATCGCAGCCTGCAGTCCCTCGCCCAGCGGCGCGAGCGGCTGGCGGGCGAGCTGCAGTCGCTGCCGCAGCCGGAGGCGTCGGCGCTTGCCGAGCACGAGGCGCGGCATGGCGACAGCGATGAAGCCGTCGCCTCCGCCGAGGCCGACCTGGGCGAGCGGCAGCAGGAGATCGACCGTCTCGAAGGCGAGCGCGCGGCGGCGGCCGATGCGCTGTCGGCCGCCTCGCATGAGCACGCGACTGCGGCAGCACAACTCTCGACCCTCGAGCAGATCCAGGCGGCTGCGGAGGACAACGCACCGTTGCGCGGCTGGCTGGAGCGCCACGGCCTCAACGCGCTGCCGCGCTTCTGGCAGGAGGTGCGCATCGAGCCAGGCTGGGAGGTCGCCGTCGAATCGGTATTGCGCGAGCGGCTGCATGCCCTCGACCTCGCCGAAGGGGCGGGCCTGGAGGCGGTGGTGGCGGATGTGCCGCCCGCCAAGGCGGGCGTCTTCCGCCACGGCCGGGCCGGAAGCGTGACGCCGCTTGCCGGCCTCGCCTCGCTTGCCACCAAAGTCCACGCGGGCGTGGCGGACCTCGGCGGCGCCCTGGCCGACTGGTTCGCGCACGTCTACGTCTGCGAAGGCACGCCGGATGGCGCGATGCGCGATCAGCTGCCCCACGGGGCGGTGCTGGTGAACCGCGAGGGGCACCAGTTCACGCGTCATACCGTCGCCTTCCACGCACCCGACCCTGCCGATGCCGGACTGCTCGCGCGGCAGGCGGAGATCGAGCCGCTGCAGGGACGGGTCGCCGGACTGGCGTTGCATCTGGAGGAAGTGCGCAAGCGCAGTGCACAAGCGGCCGCCGCGCTCGAGGCGCGGCAGGCCGAGCTCGAGGCGGCGCGCGACACGCTCGCTGAGCGCCAGCAGTGGCGCCATGAGGCCCAGATCGAGCTGCTCAAGCTGCAGCAGGCTGCAGAGCGCTACCGCGAGCGCAGGACCCAGATCGAGGCCGAGCGCGACGAGCTCGAGCGCGAGGCGCAGCGCGATGACGCGCGGCGCGCGGAGTGCCGGCAGGGCGCGGATCGCGCCGCCGGCGAGATCGCGCAGGCGCGCTCGCAGCTGGACGCGGTGCGCGAGTCCTACGTCGGCGCCGAGTCCGCGCTGGGGGCGCAACGCCTGGCCGGGCAGAAGGCCGAGCGCGAGGCGCAGGATGCTGCGTTCGGCGAGCGCGAGTGCGCGTCGAAGATCGCCGAAATCGACAATTCGGTGAAGCTCATCGACCAGCAGATTGCGCACGCCGATGACGAGGTTGCCAGGCTGACGCAGGAGCTCTCCGTCGACCCGGTGCCGGCGGTGCGCAGCGCGCTGGAAGGCGCGGTCGAAGCGCGCATCGGGCGCGAGAAGACGCTCGCCGAGAGCCGCAACGCGGTGGAGGCAGCGGCGACGGCGCTGCGCGCCCTGGAAGAGGAGCGGCTGCAGGCCGAGAGCGCACTCGCGCCGCTGCGCGAGCGCATCGGCGAGCTGCGCCTGAAGGAGCAAGCCGCGCAGATCAACCAGGACCAGCACGAGACCCAGTTGCGCGAAGCGGGCGCAGACGAGCAGAGCCTCGCGGCCCACGCTGCGGATGCGCCGCGGCCCTCGGCGTTGCAGGGCGAGATCACTCGGCTGACGCAGGCGATCGCCGAGCTGGGCGCCGTCAACCTGGCGGCGCTCGACGAGCTCAAGACCAACCAGGAGCGCAAGGGATACCTCGATGCGCAATCCACCGACCTGGAGGAGGCGGTACAGACGCTGGAAGACGCCATCCGGCGCATCGACCGCGAGACGCGCGAGCTGCTGCGCGAGACCTTCGACAGCGTCAACCGCCATTTCGGGTCGCTGTTCCCGGTGCTGTTCGGCGGCGGCGAAGCAAAGCTCCTGATGACTGGCGAGGAGATCCTCGACGCGGGCGTGCAGGTGATGGCGCATCCGCCGGGCAAGCGCAACAGCTCGATCCATCTGCTCTCGGGCGGCGAGAAGGCGCTGACCGCGATCGCCCTGGTGTTCTCGATGTTTCAGCTCAACCCGGCGCCGTTCTGCCTGCTCGACGAGGTCGACGCGCCGCTTGACGACAGCAATACGGTGCGCTTCTGCGACCTGGTGCGCCGCATGTCGGCGCAGACGCAATTCCTGTTCATCAGCCACAACAAGATCACCATGGAGATGGCGGAGCAGCTGATCGGGGTGACGATGCCCGAATCGGGCGTGTCGCGCGTAGTCGCAGTGGACATCGACGAGGCGCTGCGCATCCGGGAGGAGCTCGCCGCCTGAGCGCGGCCGGGCGACTGCCGCGTCCCGAGCCTGAGGCATGAGCGATCTGCAGATCGGCTTGCTGGCAGTCGGGGCGCTGGTGGTGGTGGGCGTCCTCGCTTATAACCGCCTGCAGGAGGGGCGGGCGCGGCGCGCCGCCGAGCGCGCATTCGGCTCGTCGCACGACGACATCCTGATGGGCGAGGGCGAAGCGCGCAAGGAGCCCTCTTTCGAGCCGTCGCCGCGCCGCGAATCCCCCCAGGAGCCTCCGGCGTTGCCGGACGAACGCCTGGACTACATCGTCGAGCTTGCGCCGCGGCAGCTGGTGTCCGCGGCGGAGGTCGCCGCCCAGTGGGCCCAGTTCGAGCATCGCTTTGCCGGGCGCGCGCAGCTCGCCGCAAGCCCGGATCGTCACGCCTGGCGGCCATTGATGGCGGCGGGCAGTTGCGCCGCGATCCGCGCGGCACTGCAGCTCGCCAGCCGGAACGGTCCGGCAGGCGAGGCCGAGCTGATCGAATTTCGCGCCGCCGTCGACACGCTCGCGGCCGGCATCGGCGCGAGCGTGCAGGCGCCGGAAATCAAGCTCGCGCTGGAGACGGCGCGCGAATTGGACCAGCTATGCGCCGAGGCGGATATCCAGGTCGTGCTGCACGTCGTCCCGCAACCCGGCGGCGCGTTCGCGCAGCGCGAAGCGGAGCCGCGGCCGGAGGAACCCTTTGCGATGACGCAGCGCGAGGACGGTGCCTACAGCCTCTCGCTCGACGTGCCGAGGGCGCCGGATGTGCGGCGCGGCTACGACGCCATGGTGGTGCGCGCGCGGGACCTGAGCGCTGCCCTCGGCGGGATGATTGTCGACGACAATGGCCGCGTGCTGGACGAGCGCGCGCTGTCCGGGATCGGTGCGCAGCTGGAGGCGGTGCGGGCGGCTCTGGCCGAGCGCGGTATCGAGCCGGGCGGGCCTGCGGCGCTGCGCCTGTTCGCCTGAGCCATGGCGGTGCCCAAGCTGCTGCGCGAGCGCGCCGAGGCGCTGCGGCGCGAGATCGAGCGGCACAACCGCCTGTACTACGTTGAGGACGCGCCCCAGATCACCGACGCCGAATTCGACCGGCTGTTCGCGGAGCTGAGCGCGCTGGAAGCCGCGCATCCCGAATTGGCGAGCCCCGATTCGCCGACGCAGCGCGTCGGCGCGCCGCCGCTGGCGGACTTCCCGGAGGTACGCCACCGCACCCCCATGCTGTCGCTCGCCAACGCGTTCGACGAGGACGCGGTCCACGCCTTCGACCGGCGCGCGCGCGAGACGCTCGGGGTGGAGCACGTCGAGTATTCGGTCGAGCCGAAGTTCGACGGCCTCGCCGTCAGCCTCACCTATCGGGACGGCGTGCTGGTGCAGGGGGCGACGCGCGGCGACGGCAGCCGCGGCGAGGACGTGACGCCCAACTTGCGCACGGTGCGCTCCATTCCCCTGCGGCTGCCGCAGGCGCCCGACACGCATGACCTGGAGGTGCGCGGGGAAGTGCTGATCACCAAACGCGATTTTGCATCCTTGAACGAGCGCCAGCGTATGGCGGGCGAGAAGGAGTTCGTCAATCCGCGCAACGCCGCGGCGGGCAGCCTGCGGCAGCTCGACTCGCGCATCAGCGCGCAGCGGCCGCTGCGCTTTTTCGCCTATGGGGTGGGAACACTGCCCGCCGGCGTCCCGGCAACCCACTCGCGGGTGCTTGAGCGCCTGGCGGAGCTCGGTTTTCCGGTGGCCAGGGAACGCGACGTAGCGCGCGGCGTCGAGGGATTGCTGCGCTACTACGCGCGCATCGGCGCGCAGCGCGACCGCCTGCCTTACACCATCGACGGCGTCGTCTACAAGGTGGACCGCCTCGACTGGCAGGAGCGGCTCGGCTACGTCTCACGCGCCCCGCGATTCGCCCTGGCGCACAAGTACCCGGCCGAGGAGCAGGAGACCGAGGTCCTGGGGATCGAGGTGCAGGTCGGACGCACGGGCGCGCTCACGCCGGTCGCCCGGCTCAAGCCGGTCTTCGTCGGTGGCGTGACGGTCACTAACGCAACGCTGCACAACGAGGACGAGCTGCGGCGCAAGGACGTGCGCGTGGGCGACACCGTGGTGGTGCGCCGCGCTGGCGACGTCATTCCCGAAGTGGTCTCGGTGCGCCTGGCGAAGCGCCCACGCGACGCCAGGGAGTTCCGCATGCCCGCGCGCTGCCCTGTGTGCAGCTCGCCGGTGGTGCGCCTGCCTGGCGAGGCCGTGACCCGGTGCACCGGCGGGCTGTTCTGCCGAGCGCAACGGCGGGAGGCGCTGCTGCATTTCAAGGGGCGGCGCGCCATGGACATCGAAGGCCTCGGCGACAAGCTCGCCGAGCAGCTGGTGGAGTCGGGCATGGTCGAGAACCCGGCCGACTTGTACGGCTTGGAGACCGCGCAGCTCGCGGGCCTGGAGCGCATGGGCGAGAAATCGGCGCGCAACGTCATCGACAGCATCGAGCATTCGCGCGACACGACGCTCGCGCGCTTTGTCTTTGCCCTCGGCGTCCCGGGCGCAGGCGAGGAGGTCGCCAAGATTCTGGCGCGCCATTTCGGCAGCCTCGATGCGCTGCTCGAGGCGGACTGGGATTCGCTGGCGCAGCGGAAGGAGGCCGTGCGCAAGGACAATGCCAAGCGCAAGCGGCGCGGCGAAGCGGCGGCGCCAGTGCCCCTCGAAGGGATCGGCCCCGAGATCATGGACAGCCTGCGTCAATTTCTGGGCGAGAAGCACAATCGCAAGGTGATCGAGCGCCTGGTGGATCCGCGCCGCGGCGTGCGCATTCGCAAGGAGCCGCGCGAGCCCGCGAGCCACGGACCGGCAATGACGTTCGTACTCACGGGGACGCTGCCCGGCATGACGCGCGACGAGGCGAAATCGCTGATAGAGTCCAAGGGGCACAAGGTCGCGGGCTCCGTCTCCCAGAGCACGCATTACGTCGTCGCGGGCGACGAGGCCGGCAGCAAGCTCGAGCGGGCAAAGGAGCTTGGCATCGCGGTGCTGGACGAGGAAGGCTTGCGCAAACTGCTGGAGAGCCACTGAACGCATGACGCGACGACTGACCAAGGCGGTGTTCCCGGTGGCGGGCCTCGGCAGCCGCTTCCTGCCCGTCACCAAGGCGAGCCCGAAGGAGATGCTGCCCGTGGTCGACAAGCCGCTCATCCAGTACGCGGTGGAGGAGGCAGCTGCGGCCGGGATCACCGACATGATCTTCATCACCGGCCGCAACAAGCGCGCCATCGAGGATCATTTCGACACGGCGTACGAGCTGGAGAGCGCGCTCGAGACGCAAGGCAAGCGCGTACTGCTCGATGCGGTGCGCGGCGTGCTGCCGACGGGCTGCCGCTGCATCTATATCCGCCAGGCGCAACCGCTCGGGCTCGGGCATGCGGTGCTGTGCGCGCGGCCGGTAGTCAATGATGAGCCATTCGCCGTGCTGCTCGCCGACGACCTGATCGACGCGCAGCCCCCCGCAATCGCGCAGATGGCGCGCCGCTTCGAGGCCGAGCGCTGCTCGATCCTCGGCGTCGAGGACATTCCGCGCTCGCAGACGGCCAGCTACGGGATTGTCAGTGCCGAGCAAGCGGGTGCCGAGCTTTCCGCGATCAAGGCCATCGTTGAAAAGCCCGCGCCGGAGCAGGCACCTTCGACGCTGGCCGTCGTCGGCCGCTATGTGCTGACGCCCGCGATCTTCGACAAGCTCGCGGCGGTGAAGCCCGGACGCGGAGGCGAAATCCAGCTCACGGATGCGATCTCCGCGCTGCTGGCGATGGAAAAGGTGATGGCGTTTCGCTTCGCCGGCCGTCGCTACGATTGCGGTTCCAAGCTGGGTTACCTGCAGGCGACGGTGGAGCTCGGCGCGAAGCACCCCGAAGTCGGACCCGGCTTCACGCAGTATCTCAAGGGGCGCGGCCGTGCCTGATCGCAAGGCGGCTTGGGATTTCCTCGAGAACTCCGACCTAGTCGCGGGCGCGCCGCAAGTGCAGGCCGCCATCGACCGCCTCGCGCAGGAGGTCACGCAGGCGTTCGTCGAGTGCTATCCGTTGGTACTGGTCGTCATGGGCGGGGCGGTGGTGTTTGCCGGGCAGC
>Ga0326726_10004109_pt1 | contig 13330 bp, 13 predicted proteins | sample MHFenrmetagenome_2_FD_207603 | JGI IMG/M metagenome (GOLD analysis project Ga0326726, IMG submission 207603) | Lab enriched peat soil microbial communities from Michigan Hollow, Ithaca, NY, United States - MHF15MN | ecosystem: Environmental > Terrestrial > Soil > Wetlands > Peat | place: USA... | reverse complement strand
AACCCGAAAATCCCAAGGAGCGGCCAAAATTGAATAATGCTGTTTTTCACATCCTCTCCATTGAGTGTGGGAGCGAGACCGTACCCGATTCCGATTACTGTCATCAAACCGACAAATCCTATGGTACCTACGATCATAATTGGTAACCGACCGTATTTATCAGAAAGCCGTCCATAAATAACCTGTGTCGTAATAAGTACTACTCCTGCCCCACAGATGATTCCCGAGAGAAGGAGCGGTGAAATAGAAAGTATTCCCCCCTGGGCAGTCGAGACAGTTAAGAATGTCATAACCGCCCCAATGATCATGAACACAATAAACCAGGGGAGCGTTAGCAGGAGAATAGAACGTTGTTTGAGCACCCCTATAATTGAATTGAATCGAATTTTCTGGCTAATAACATCGTATTTCTTTGGCTCTGTGACATTTATAAAACAGTACATACACCCAAATAATGCCATCACTCCGGCAATGAGGAACGTGTGCCCGAGAGAACCTTTGAAAAACTCAAGAAAGAGAGCTCCTAACGCATAACCGACAACCCATCCAAGCATATTGAATGCGTCGAATGCGCCCATTTCCCGTCCTCTTCTATGCTCTGGCGCATAGTCGGTTAACAGTGCTAACGATGAAACAAGAATGGCACCAGCAGCCATCCCATGAGCTGCATTGATACAAAAGATCATATAGAGGTTTTTTGTCATGGAGAGAAGAAAAAGAAGGAATGCTGCTGTGAGAAGACCTGATAATAATACGATTTTTCTCCCATATCGATCCACTACTGCACCGATGAATAACACTGTTCCCATCTCAAAGAGGGGGGATGCGGCTGATACGATACCGTACCCGATATACCCTGAGGTAATATTCAGATAAATCGGAAGTGTTGCGAGCATGATCCCAAAACTCGCTCGGATAAAAAACGTTGAGATATAAAGGGAAGATAGCAAACGAAGGTAGAATCGGTCATGCATAGCGTTCAACGAACGTAAAAAAGTATCGCTATAAATAGGTTCTTCTATTGAGAATCGCAAACCATCAAAATAATAAAAATTAAGGGCCATAAATATTTATACGTCGATGCGAATGTATCATCCATGAGAGGTGGATGAATTGAAAAATATTTTAACGGATCAATCTGATCATGCCTCGTTATCAGCAGATAAAAAAGGAGAATTGGAATCACCAGTGGCAAACAAAGCATGTTCTGAACAAATCACCAAAGGTCTGAAAATCGAAAACATGCTGTTTTGTCTGGATACCGGGAAAGACAAATATCTTTTTGCAACCGAAGATGAAGCAATCGAACAACTCAAAAAACTCGATAAAAGTAGCTTAAATCCAGACAATTCACAAATCGTCCAAGTAAATACTACCGGTAATGCTTGGAAATTGACTCAAGTGCCCTGGTCGCATATTGCGGTAAAACTCCTCTAAGAACACCACATTATTTCCTTTTTTTTTTTAGCTTATGATATGGTATTGTACTTTTTTCTGATCGAACTTTTCTTTTATCATCTCTATTTGTTCTTTTCCTAATGTCTGGAATGTGATGACGATTTTCACGTACCCAACAGGTATCGCTGTTGTGATTCGATCATGTTCTATTGATTTGACGTTTGCACCGACATTGGCAAGGATCGCGAGAATATCTTTGAGTACTCGCGGTTTGTCAAGGGCAGTAATCGCTACTTTTACGAGGAGTTTATGGTGCATCATCCCTCTTTCGATGATTTGAGTAAGCAAGGGGAGGTTGATGTTTCCCCCGCTGAGGACTGCGACGACGTTTTTGTTGGGAAACGAGATTTTTTTACTTAACAGGGCGGCTAGTCCGACTGCTCCTGCTGGTTCTACCACAAGTTTTGTTCTTTGTAGCAATAGGTACAGGGCGTCGGCGATTTCCTCATCATTGACCGTGACAACATCGTCAACGTACTGCTGAGCGAGGGCAAACGTCAGGTCTTTTGGTGTTTTTACTGCTATTCCATCTGCGATGGTCAAAATACTTTTCATAGGCACTATCTTGTGTTGCTCTAACGACAGTTTCATGGACTGTGCACCGTCAGCTTCGACACCGATGATATTTACTTTTGGTTGTAATGTCTTGAGGGCGAGAGCAATCCCGCCTATAAGGCCTCCACCGCCGATAGGAACTACGACAGCATCCACATTGGGTAATTTTTCGAAAATCTCTATTCCGATCGTTCCTTGTCCTGCGATGACATACGCATCGTTGAATGCATGTACAAATGTCAATTTTTTTTCTTCTGCGTATTTTTGTGCTGCGACTGCTGCGTCGTCATAGGTGGCTCCTTCGAGAACAACGTTTGCTCCATATGATTTTGTCGCGATGATTTTTACGGGGGATGTGTAGATAGGCATGTAGACGATACTGTTTACACCCATTAAGGTTGAGGCATGTGCTACTCCTTGGGCATGATTCCCCGCGGAGGCACAGACGACGCCTTGTTTTTTTTCTTTTTCCGTTAAATGATAGATTTTATTGTACGCTCCCCGGATTTTGAAAGACCCGGTTGTCTGGAGGTTTTCTTCTTTGAGGAACACGTTTTCTTTGAGCAGGTTGGAAAATGCTTGTGACTTCTCCAATGGTGTCTTTTTGATGATGGGCTGTAGAATCTGGTATGCTTCTTCGATGTCTTTGAATGTGACCATTTTGTATTCCTCAGAGGAGGCTTTGGAGGAAATCTTGTGCGTTCATTCCTTCTGTGAGCCCTTCTTTTTTTGCGTTTTCTGATATTTCGATAACGGTTGCTTTGAGCATGTCATCATAGGTTTTGACACCCGTTACTTTACCTGCGATGTCTCCGAGCTTATTTGCGGTGTTCATATTAAGATACCCGCACATGATGTATCCTTTCTTTGCTTGGAGTATCAAAAGCGGGGCTTTTCCAAGATCGATGCAATAGCCGGTAAGCTGTCCTTTTTTTAGTTGTATCATCTCTCCTTTCATGATGACTTCACCTTGTCTCTTCTCCTTGTTGTTTTGGTTTTATTTTTCTCATGATTTTTTCTTAAGAAAAGTTCTTTGAATGTTTTTCCAAAACCGTGTTTCCTTTGTATCAGGAGAGCTAGATTGTGTCTATTATAGTACGATTATTTTTTCAATTTACGGATTTTGAATTCTCCGATTATTGTCGGAATTATCTCTAATTCGTCTCCGTCGTTGATATCGTGTGCTTTCGCTAGTTGACTTGGTATTGTGATAACTAGGCTGCTTCCCACAATGCGTGCCTTCCGTGTTAGAGGCATGAATCCCCTCCTGCAAGAGTAGATAATGTATAGCTAGATATATATATGTTTCTATTTTTTCAAATATATCTCAATGCATATCTATTTTATCGAGAAATTCCTGCCTTCGATTTCTTGGATAGAAACCAAAACATTATCAATTATTACCAGTTATCGGAGGATAGCGTGAGGCAATATGAAGCTGTTTATCGACACTGCAGATTTAAATGAGATTAAGGACATCGCATCATGGGGAATTCTCGACGGAGTCACCACCAACCCGACATTACTAGCGAAAAGTGGACGATCGTTACAAGATGTCATTGATGAAATCTTCAAGCTTGTAGATGGACCGATCAGCCTTGAGGTGCTCAGCGAAAAAGCAGAAGACATGGTAACCGAGGCAAAACAGATTATCGTAAGAATACCGCAGAAGTATCGTAAAAATGTCGCCATTAAAATACCGATGACCCCCGAAGGACTCAAAGCGGTCAAAGCACTCACCAAAGAAGGCATAAAAACAAACGTTACATTAATTTTTTCTGCAAACCAAGCGCTTCTGGCAGCAAAGGCTGGTGCGACCTTTGTCAGCCCTTTCATCGGACGCTTGGACGATAATGGACAGGAAGGGATGCAAGTCATCGAGGAAATCATGGATATCTTCTGTAACTATGATATCGAAACAGAAGTCATCGTCGCTAGTATTCGACACCCGATTCATGTTATCGAATCAGCACGACTCGGTGCAGACATCGCGACCGTTCCCCCGGATATTCTCAGAAAAATGATCAAACACCCACTCACTGATGCAGGAATTAAAAGTTTCTTGAAAGACTGGGAGAAAGTAAAAAAATAAGGTATTATTATTTTTGAAGATCGGAGAGATATTGAACCCCCTTCTCAGTCAGTTTCACTTCAGTATCGGTAAGATATTGCAGCATCTCAAGCTGTAGGAGTTTTTGGATCATCGTATCAAACTTCTGTCGGGAAATATGAAGGAGTGTCACAGCAGATTGAACATCGGTATCCCGTCGTTTTATCATCTCCAGTAATTCCTGTTCTTTCTCGGTTATTTTCATCATCGTTGTCTTGGGAGCGGATAGATGGTTATGTTTCTGTGATTCAGTCACGCGCTCGATGTATTCTTCGATAATAAGATCAAGTTGTAATGTGTCCAGTAACGTTCCCTGCTCATCGTATAAGAGGCATACATTATTATCGTACTTCCATGTCGACACGGTATCCCAGGTGTACTGCAGTTCTTCCGGTTCTTCTTTCGTAATTGATTGTGGAAATTGTTGAGGTTTTTTCGTCTGAAATCGCAGATGTTGTTCCGATTGGATACGTTCAAAATGAACGCCATACCCTCGTAATTCATCCACAGACGATTCTCCCAGATGCTGCTTTAATTCCGTGATAAAATACAAACCGACATCGTCACCAATAGTCTCTGTTAACTCCAGATAGATGACGCGTATGAGAGCATCAATTGCTTCACCGAGCCGAGAAGGTTCAATCGTGTCAAAGGTTTGTTCAAAAGTAGCCTGAATCCCCTCCTCGGAAAAGAACTCGTCATGAATTGTTACTAGAGCAAGAAAATCAAATTTCGTTTCTAATTTTTCCAGCGTGGTTTTAAGAATTTGGACCGCAAAACTATCAAGAGTGCGTCGTCCAACTACCGTAAAAAGTGCTTCGAAAACCCGGGTGGTAAGAACAGAGTTTTTTGTATTCGACATAGATACTAACCATGGAGAATTGGTTCATCGTTTATAAAATATTGTCTTTTTTTTTTTTACCAGATGTGTCCCCAGTCATGGCTCTTACATTCTGGGCAGACAAACACGATGCTATCATGTCGTCCAGGCATTTTCAGTGGCACTAGGAAGTTGATGTCACAATTTTTACAATGATACATATTTATGATAGAATTTCGTCTCCCCTTCATCTATGATATATAACCATTGCAGATTAAAATAACTTTCTATGATGAAAATATCATCATTTTTGTGATAATCATTTGTTTTAAAACAGATATTTGTAACTAAAAATAAATGGATTTTCGATTCTAAATTTTCCCGAACTCTTTTTTCCGCTCTTTGGTATCTTTCCCCGTTGCCTCAAGGAGAAAATCGTTCCATTTCTTAATGATAGTATAATCACCACACACCGTTTTCGGTGGTACGATGTCAATAAAGAGGGAGCTTTTTTCATATTTCATCGTAACCGCACCTATCCCTTCCACGGTGAATTGCATCCCTTTCCCGATGTCACCTTTTGCTCCAAAATACTGGGTGATAAGCGTATCAAGATCTGGGTTATAACCTCTTTTAATTTTGTATTCTCTCATAAATAACGGTATAGAATAAGAGCGATTTTAACGTTTTGTCTTCCCGCCTGTTCTTATGGAAACATATTGATATGGATGATATCGTCTAATTTCCGTTTAGGAACATGGAGGATATCCTTTTCATCGCGCCAGTACTTCACGGAGTCCTTCAAGTCTTCTACGATCGATGTCTCAGCTTTGTACCCCAGTGCAATCACCGAGTCAACCGCAAGGGTTAATGGGATATGACAGAGATCTTGAATCTTTACTCGTTCGATATTGCATAAAATGCAGCTTCCAAGACCTTCTCCCTCCGCGGTAAGCGCTATATTTTCTGTCGCAAAACCAACATCTCTCTCATAATAGGGATTCTGGGTGTCTTTCACAAGCACAACGATATAGGCAGTTGGTCGTTCCGTTTCCTTTGGAGTCCACTTCGGTTGAATATAGGCTGCCCAGTGGAGTGCATCGAACAGTTGGGCGCAGAGTGTTTTATCGATAACGATACAGTATTCGAGGGGTTGGAGATTTGCAGCGGAGGGCGCTAGCCTTCCGGCGTTCACACATTTTTTTAGAACCTCAAGATCGATTGGTTTCTGGTGAAACCGGCGGATACTTCTTCGGGAGATGATAGCGTCATACACCTTCATGGTATCACAAGAACAGAAACACTCATTCTGTCCTTTAATGTTACGGAAATAATTATTATCTGTATTGAACCCTCTTGTTTTTTTTAAGGAATGATTCCGTTATTAACTCACGGGATGCTTGGTTATAGACGTACGAAGAACAAAAAAAGGCTGCCTTGTACGATTTTTTGAGTAGAGGAAATGGTAAAAGTAATCGTGGGTTTGCCAAATCCAAACACTAATGAATGAAGGGTTATCTCCTCCCCGGCGTTGATGTCAGTCTCTCCGGATTTTTGTCTCCCAGAAAGAACAAAGCCTCCATTAAGGGAAAGGTTCCAGGAGATATTCATCAAATTGACGGTGTCAAGGTTTTTGACATGGACCTTCATCCCGAATCCCCCTGTGATGGTGATTAGGAGGTTTGGTGGTTGTTGGATGATGAACTCACAGGTTTTTTCCTCTTCGATGTTCCCAGCATTGTCAATGGAGTAAAAAAGAAGTGAGTGATTTCCGTTTCCTGTCACTGCAAAAGGTCCGACGTAGCTTGTCCAGATGGCGTCGTCGAGTTTGTACATCGTTGTTGCAATACCAGAGAAATCATCGGTCGCATTAAGTGTAACAAGGACATCACTGATATAGACACCGCCGTCCATGGTGCCCGATAAAATACAGGTCGTCTCTGGTGGTGTGATATCCTCTGGATACCCTCCAGTCTTCGTTAGAAGGATGACGCCAGACTTGCCCACGACAACGCTAAACATATCCGTGACGCAGTGCACCCCAAGAAGATTATAAGTTGTCCCGCTTGTCTGTTGAATCCAGCTTACTCCTTCGTTCTCGGTTCTCAGGATGATTCCGTTGTCTCCGATAATGGTTCCTATGTTTTCTGAAGAAAAATCGATTCCACGCAACGCGGTGTTCACTCCGCTTTCTAACTCCTGCCAGCTCTCGCCATTATCGAGTGTTTGTACGACTATCCCATGGTCTCCAACTGCATATCCCAAACCTCCTCCGGTAAAATCGACGCTGAAAAGTGCCTCGTCAGAGAAAAACACCGTTTCCCAGGTACTACCTCCATCAATGGTTCGAACAATCGCGCCCCCGGCGGGTACGTCAACAATCGCTGTCGCGAACCCGACTGAGGTATTTATAAAAGAGACATCACTGAGCCTTCCTTCATAAAATATATTGTCATGTTCGATGTAAAAACTCGTAGAATCCCATGTGTCCCATCCATCGTTGGTTCGTGTGAAAAATGGTTGGAAGATCGCGTTAACACCAACCGCTACACCAACTGTTTCATTGACCATCTGGCAGCTGTAATACGTCCCCATCAACCCCGTCTGTAGTGTCGTCCAGTTCGACCCAGAATTAGAAGTATAAAGGATTGTTCCACTTGTGCCAACGACTAAAATGATGTTGTACCCGTAATATGAAACACCATAGAGGTTTTCCATGACCCCTGAGTTTTGTAAAACCCAATTGTTTCCACCATCGCCACTACGAAGGATGACTCCTTCATCTCCGACGATTGTTCCTCGATTCAAGCAGATGAAAAAAACACTGTTGAGGTCCTGTGTGACCCCGCTATTGATCTGCTCCCACCCGGCTTTCTGTGCTGACGATTCTTGAGATTGAAAAGATACTGTCTTGGATGCTTGAGGTGACGCTGCAGACAAAGGAACAAGGGTCACGAGAAGACAAAGGAATATACAAAGCGTAATACCCCTTGCATGTTTCCGTAATAATTGATCGAAAATTTCATTCTCATTTTTCTTCATAATATCCCCATTCTTATCTCTATAGTTGATGCGTCATATAAATTTTTGGTTACCTCCTCAAAAATAGATAAAAATCTAAAACAAGTACCTTACAAATATTTTTCTACCAAGACAGTGCTCCCCTGGTTTAATTAGGGAATATATTAATCTCTACCACAATATACTTTAACACCTCACTTTTATCGTCTCATCAAATGGCAAAGAAAGAAAGAATGACCAGAAGCTTTGCACGGACTGCACCGAAATCGCAAGAGAAGCACCTTATTGAAAACGCAAAAAAATTACAGGAAAACCCGTTTTTGATTCTTCCCATTTGCACGGAGGATAGTGCAAGATACTTACAGAATCTACGAAAAAAAATCACAAAAATTCATCGTTATTGTTCTGATGAAAAAAAACTTGAGAAACTCTCCCATAAAAAAGGATTAGATGGTGCTCTCGCTGGTACCTACTTACTTGCCATTTCAGAGAAAGCACCATACCTGGCAGCACTGACATTTCCTACGGGCGATGTCACCTATGCGCAACGCGGGAAAGCCGACAAAGAAAAACTTATCGCGGTCCAACATTTTGATGACCCGGTGTTTCGACTCCGTGGCATCAAAGATATTGTATTAAAGAAAAATCTCCATGTATACTCCTGGGATACCGGGTATATTTGTACGGGAAAAGAAGCACAACCACCTACAGAATTTATTGATTTTATCAGAAACAAACTTGGTTTTTCATCGCAAAAAAACGTCATCAGTTGTCCGCATGTCCCACCAGATATCGCGCGGAAAAAAGAATCTCTCCCGTTGAATTATCTCAGAATTGAATGGAAGCCAGCACAGATCTTCATTGCTCTATGTGAAAATTGTACGAAGTCAACAAAAAACACCATGTTTACTATTTCAAAATACATATTACAACGAAACCTCTCAGATGATTTTGATATTGAAGTTATCACTCAAGTGGGAAAACATCAGCTTTTGTCTAAAAAACAAAAACTCACATCCCTACAAGAGTATCTCTCTGGAGCTATAACTGACTATGATTTTATTAAAAAAATTTCGAAAAGCCAAGAAGATTCTGTCAAAACAGCTGAAGAAAAAATCTTGGTACTAGATGGCATCTCCTATGGAGCCGATGTCCCTCGTTTTGTTGAAGCACTCCAACCTTCAGCCTACGAAAAAACAGCTCTTGAGTTTTTCCTTACAAAAAGCCAGGAACCGTTAATAGTCTCAAAAATCACTCCTGGCAAGGTCTTGGATCGTTATTGGACTGAATATGGTAAAGAATTTCTTGAATCTATTATAGACGATAATGAAAAAGCTGCATCCCTCTTTCAGCTGGATGATACACCCTCGAATATCATTCTTCTTGCGTTTGAGTATCAACAACGACAGACGATATTATCTCGACTCCCTGTGTACAAAAGCCTGCCGCCGCTTGCGACATTTGTTGATACTGTCGCTCGTACATATATGACGTTTGGTGAAAAAAAGGCGCTTGTAGAAATAAAGAATCATCCTGATACTCCGAAAGCAAAATCGATCGCGTATGCTTTTTTACTTACTCTTGGAAAAAGCACAGAAGTCAAATGGAAGTATTCGAAAGAAGAAATTGATTATGGTGAATTCTTACAAGGATATACGAAAAAACTCCTGACTGTCAAACCAGAACAGTACAGTAGTGTGTTACAGGAACTCCTCACCGTCAGCGGTTCTTCCGAGACGATTGTATAAAATCTTACAGATTCTCTTTTTTCTGTTCAACTGTAAAAAACTCCTCATCCATAACGTAGCAGTCATTACGGGATGCTGAGAGATAGGACCACATGGACATTTTTTTTCACCTATTCTTTGTCCTTGACAGATTTGATCATTTCTTTCCCAAAGTCAGTAATCCCATATAAACGAACATTATTCCCACAGTTTCTTTCTTGAACGATATCAAGATTCAGCAATGATTCATCTTCTTTGTATCGTTCCTCCATCCCACGGATCGCTCCAATCACGTTTGAAGGCGTTGTTCGCACATGATATGCGATCTCAGCCGTGTAACTATAATTAGGGCTAATCTCAAAAAGATACTCCGCTATTTTCTTACGTACGTTACTTCGTCTCAAGGCTCGAACCGCTAGCGGGCGTTTTAATTCAAGCGTCGAGGCTATCAATACCTCATCCTGCATCCCAATCCACCTTCATAAAACTCATCGCATTCTCTGTTAATAAATAATTTTCTTATGTAATGTACCTGGTATACCTTCATCTACATGTTCATGTACATATCCCTATCAATTCTCATAAAAAGAAAAAGATGATAAAAGGAGATAAAAAAAATAAGATACTTCTTAGATAATACCATTGGTGTTATACCGTGGGGATAATCTGTGAAAAGAAGTATTGACCCAGAATTACTGTCATCGAAAAGACGGTAATTGACAATGGCATGGTTTTTCCAAGACTATACATAAATGTCGCAGTATCATCACCCTCATTCAGACCATTGGTGAACCGTGTGAGCAGTATCACCAGTTCAATGAGATAGATTCCGATGACTAATACAAAATATTCTGGTTTGATGTTTTCCATCATAAATGCCCCTGATGCACCCGAGAAACTAGTAGGTATGTCTGTGACGATCTCAGATGATTGTTTTCCTTGAATTGATAGGAGAATCGTTGAGATTAGCGTCGTGATCGCTAGGGTAACACCAGCAATCAGAGGGGCGAAAATAGACACGGTCGACCGTAGTGTTGAGGTCAGCTCATAGAGCATGTCTATTATTTTTTTTTCTATTTCCTGTAATTGTTTGAGATGATCAGCGATACGGATGAGTGATGCGCTGACTGCTCGCTGGCTTTTTTGGGTGCCTTCTACAAACAATCGAAGAATCGCTTTGATGCGATCCGAATAGACATGTTGTAACGATCCAAATTCATTACTATAGAGAGCATCATAAAGATTCGTATGCAGCGCAGTAAGGTTATAGCTCGTCTGATGGAACACCTCCGCAATCAGGGTGCCTTGCATGGTCTGCGCCGTATACGCAAAACTTTCTTCAGGTGATTTCTCCTCGGAGATCCGTTTCCCGAGGATGTATAGCGCGTCGCTAAATTCTTTTTCCATCTGTCTGATTTCATCGCGTACTTTCTTATACGGTCGGTAGACACTGAGACAATAGAGAGAAATGCCAGCCGCGGCTCCCCAGATAAAAAATAACGATACTGGGAAATAGGAGTTCAGTCCCTGACTGCTCGTAATAAAACGGAATATATCGTTTGATGCATCTAAAGGAACCAGAAGAGGAATAATGAGGAAAATGATTCCAGGTATCGCAAACACAATACCACTTGTTAATGAGAAAAAGAATCGTTTTCTTTTGTTGATATTGCGAAGATCCGGATGGTCTGGCGGGACGTTCGACGGATGAAAGGCAGCGGGGCGGGACAGAAGAATTTTTCGCGTGTATATATAAACAAACAACGGTAAGAGAAGATCGTAGATAAGAAATACCTGGATGATCGTGATTCTCATTCCGACTAAGCCTGCTGCAGGCAGCATAGCGACAAGTGACAATGGGATCATGATTCCCACCGAGTAAAGAATAACGGTTGGCTGGTGGAGCCGGTTCGCGAACTGGTTCATAGTCTCTTTTGTTCCCTCTAATGAGACATCCAAAGCTCGATCTAAGGTGATGATCCGAGAGGCTTCATCTCGTTCCTGTATTGAACTACAGATGAGATGCAAGGAGCGTTTGAAGTATTCACTCCATCGCCCCCAGCGGATCGCAAAATGAACGATCGCATCATTCACCCCATGGTACACTCGAATTTCCATGTCCCAGATAAGCTTTCTGAGGTCCCACGCGAGGGTTGTGGATGATTCTGATGCAGCAAATTTTACGCTGTTTTCAAGATTTGGAACAATTTTGAGATACATCACCAGATAACTGAGTATTTCAGGGATGTCACCAAGCGAATGAATCTGGATGTATCTAGCATAGGTCTTTGGGTAATACGCGATAACGTTCATCACAGCGATGGGGACAACAATGGATACGAGAATTATCAGAGTTATTGTCACTCCATCTATCTGCCCCCGAAAAAAGGTGTCAATACAAATAAGAAACAAATCAAAAACAAAAAAAATTAGAAATGAAAGGAACGCGCTCGTATACGCTAGTAGCAGAATATCGTAACGTTCAATATCCAATTCTGAAAACGTGAGAAGATCCTCATACTCTGAAGGAAAATATCGTTGCAGTTTTTGCTTTGTTTTCTCATTGTCCTTCAGCAGCCAAAAAAAATATTTTTTTGCAAAGTGTGTTCCGTGGATGAACCACTTGGGTTCCGTTCTCATGGGAGACACCTCACGTAGTCTGTGATCCATTTCATCCAACGCTTTCGTACTTCGTCGTAGTCCACAGTCCCGTGGCGTAGCTTGCTTTCTTCAAGGCACATCCAAAACATGTTATTTGCATCTCTAATCGTAGGGGCTTCTAGGAGTTCTTTGTGGTTTTTACTGTGTTCAACGATTGTTTTTTTCATGTCAGTTCGTAAGTGGATGTTTTCAAGTGCTTTTTCCACGGTGATTCCCCATTTTTTCGCGATTGACTGAATCACCTGGGATTGTCCCATGTCAAGCAAATCAGTGGTACAAAGCTCGTCTTTCGTCGTATTATAGAGCATGACATCCTGGAATATTTTCTCCGGGTCAGGATTGGTGCTCCAGCCGATTTTAGTAATTTCCGATATTTGTACAACCCTGCGTCTCCGTTCGATTGCGCCCTCACATCTGATGGGTGCAGCGATTATGACGGCATCTACTGCTTTAAATGAGGTTGCTGGTACTCCGATGTCATAGACGACCCGTTCGTATACATCTCTTGTTGTCGACCCGTGGATTGTACCCATGATCAGGTTTCCTGCGGCTCCCACTCGCATCGCTTCAAATAAGACTTTTGCTTCGACACCGCGGACCTCCCCAAGTATTAACACCGATTCCCCAAGTCGTAAAGCGGTGCGTAACGCATCGGTTGGATCAACTTCTGTTGACATTGAGCTTGTTGTGATCGATTTTGTGATTAGTGATTGTATTTTATATCCGTACCGTTGAAAATCATCGACGGGGATCTCGGGGGTGTCCTCGATACTGAGGATACGGAACCGCTGCGGTATCTCAAAGACGCATGCGCTCAGAAGCGAGGTTTTCCCTGAGCCACGACTACCTGCGACCAAGAGGGATGCTTGTCCGTCGATGAGGAAACTGAGAAATCCTGCGGCAGCCGCTGAGATCATGTTATTTGCAATAAAATGAGCGAGTGTCCAGGGTTTTGATCGATGTCGGCGTAACGCAAAT
>Ga0326726_10004108_pt1 | contig 13331 bp, 10 predicted proteins | sample MHFenrmetagenome_2_FD_207603 | JGI IMG/M metagenome (GOLD analysis project Ga0326726, IMG submission 207603) | Lab enriched peat soil microbial communities from Michigan Hollow, Ithaca, NY, United States - MHF15MN | ecosystem: Environmental > Terrestrial > Soil > Wetlands > Peat | place: USA... | reverse complement strand
TTGTATCAGGTAATAGTTATACTCTCTGCAAAAAAGGCGGAGAGGTCAGAAAGGTTAAAGTTAAAGAGCTCTATGTTTTTGAAGGACTAGGCAGGGTAAGCGCCGATATTGTGAGATGCGGCGATCTGTGCGCAGTAATCGGGCTTGAAGATTTTGAGATCGGCGATACGCTTGCTGATCTTCTGGCTCCGGAAGCATTGCAGAGGATTGAGGTCGATGAACCTACCATGAGCATGGTCTTCACGATCAATAATTCACCATTATTCGGGAAGGAAGGAAAATTTGTAACATCAAGGCATTTAAGAACCAGATTGTTGCGTGAAACTGAAAAAAACCTGGCGCTGAGGGTAGAAGAAACAAATTCGGAAGATACCTTCAATGTATATGGCAGGGGGATACTTCACCTTTCAATTCTGATTGAAACAATGAGAAGGGAAGGATATGAATTTCAGGTAGGCAAGCCAAAAGTTGTCCTGAAGAATATAAACGGAGTCAGATCCGAGCCGTTCGAGACTCTCTCCATTGATGTCCAATCAGATTTTTCAGGTAAAGCCATTGAACTGGTCACAATGAGAAAAGGCGAAATGACGGTTATAGAACCTAAGGGCGATGTTATCCACCTCGAATTTGACATTCCTGCCCGCAGTCTTATAGGTTTGAGGAACAACCTGCTGACAGCAACCTCCGGAGAAGCAGTGATGCATCACCGGTTCAGGGCTTACGATAAATATAAAGGTGATGATCTGCTGCCGGCTCAAAACGGATCGCTTGTTTCACTTGAGCAGGGCATGGCTACAGGCTACGCCATTGACAGGCTTCAGGACAGGGGAAGGTTTTTTATCGATCCGGGGGAATATGTATACAAAGGGCAGGTAGTGGGAGAGAGCACTAGAGCAAAAGATATTGATGTCAATGTGGTAAAAGGCAAGAAGCTGACCAATATGAGAGCCTCAGGTTCGGATGAAAGTTATAAGATTGCCCCGAAAGTTAAATTCTCTCTTGAAGAATCAATGGAGCAGATAAAGGATGATGAGTATCTCGAAGTTACACCATTGAACCTCAGGATCAGGAAAATACAGGGTCAGGTGAAACTTCCGTAAATCATTTGATCTTATTTTGGCAGACTATTAAAAATTGTGCTGAATGAAAAATATGACTGTTCTGTTTTTTATGATCGTACTGTTTCTTTCCTGTCAGAAACGAAGTGATTGTTATACCTGCAAAACTACATTTGATGTCACCTATCGGGATTCAGTGGAATCTGTATCGTGGTCTGTTTCTGACACAAAGAAAATGTGTGATATGACCGAGGAAGATATCCGGAAATTTGAAGCCGAAAAGGCAGATACTGTGGTTGAGATAAGCGGCACGGTGACCTCAACAACAATTTACTATACAAAATGCACAAATTAGTGATGATTGTATTACGGGCTTTTCCGGTTTTTAATAATCATTCAGAAAATCATTCAGCGGCTTTAACGCTTTCGATGCCCCGATAATCTGTTCAAAACAGTTATTACCAGTTATTTCCTTATCTGAAAGCATTTTTGCTGCCAGAAAACTCTTAAGCTTAAGAAACTCTATATAAGGATGATCCTTGGGGTATCCCTTCGGTGCGCTCTTCAGCTTTTCTCCTTCCAGTTGTCCGAAATGCCTGGTAAACTGGCTGTTACTGATTATTTTCATAAATTCAGCACCCTGTTCATCAATCTTTTCCCTTATCGCCGCCAGCCATGGGGCAGGAGGCATGTATGAACCCCCTGCAATCATGCTGTTTCCTCCCGGTTCAGCATGTATGTAATACCCGGCAAACCGGTTCCCATTATTCTTCCCTCCGCGAACTACATAAGCCCCGAGATGGGTTTTGTAAAGTGTTTTATCGTTTGAGAATCTTATGTCGCGGTTGATCCGGTAGGTGCAGCTTCTCACTTCCAGACCCTTTAAAATGGGATCAAAATCTGCAATTTCATCTATTATTGCCTGAACAAAATTTTCAAAATTCTCCTTTGCAGCCTCATATCTTTTACGGTTCTTTATGAACCAGTCCCTTTCATTATGGAGTTTCAGATCGGAAAGGAAATCCAATGTGGATTGTTCTATTTTTTTCATGTTTAATATGGAGTGTAACAATGTGTATGAAACAAAATAAACATATTTGCAGATATTCTGTTCGCTTGAGCTGTTATTTATTTGTTTATGTCCGGAAACGCCCGGTATAATATGATACTCCGGATACAATAAATGGTTGAGGAATAATGTTTAAACATGTAATCTGGTTTTCTGTGAATTAAGATGCAAAGAAATAACATTTACCCTGTAAAGTCTTTCATAATCCTTTTACTGTTAGTAATTTGTGTTCGGATTAATTCACGGACTGCCCTTGCTCAGAACGATTCCAGCCTTCCTCTGGTTGTTATCGACACACAGGGAGAGGAAATTCCTGATAATCCCAAAATCATTTCATGGTTGAAAGTGATTGACAATGGTCACGGTTTATTGAATAATCAGTTCCAGGCAGGAACGGATTATGAAGGCTATGCAGGTATTGAAATTCGCGGGCAGTCGTCCCAGATGTTTCCGAAGATGAGCTATTCAATTGAGCTACGCAAAGATAATGTGGCAGACTCGAGTGTAAGCTTGCTCGGGATGCCGGCTGAGAGCGACTGGGTGTTATATGCGCCATATTCAGACAAATCAATGATGCGTAATGCACTTACATTTCATCTGGGAAGTAAGATGGGAGCATGGCAGCCGCGATACCGCTTTTGCGAGGTTTATCTGAACGGGGAATATAGTGGCGTCTACATGCTTATGGAGAGCATAAAGCGGGACAGTAACAGGGTGAATATCAGTAAGCTCAAAGCAGATGAGATTTCAGGAGATGACCTCACCGGCGGATATATAATCAAAGCCGATAAAACCGCTGATCTGTCAAAGGATGAGTATTTCCAGATCTTTCCGTCGATTCACTATTTGAAATCAACGAACTATAAATTCACATACGTCTACCCGAAGTATGATGAAATTGTTCCGGAACAAAGGAATTATATTATAAAGTACCTCACTGACACTGAGAACAGTATAAACAGCAATTCTTTTTCAGATCTTCAAAACGGATTCAGAAAATATATTGACGTAAAATCTTTCATTGACTTTCAGATAATTCAGGAAATCACAAACAATGTTGACGGTTACCGCTTCAGTGCATTCTTTTATAAAGATAAAGACTCAAAAGGAGGGAAACTTCATGCAGGACCGCTCTGGGATTTCGACTTATGTTACGGCAATGAAGACTACACAGATTTTAATCTGCAAACCAACATCTGGCTTTATTCAAAATTTACTGATGAATACGGAGGAAGAATGCACTGGTGGGCAAGAATGATGCAAGACAACAGCTACAGAAGCGTATTCATAACACGATGGAAGGAACTCAGAAAAGGACCTTTCAGTAACGACTCTGTTATGGCATTTCTGGATAACACCGTCGGATCATTGGGAGAATCTATCGGCCGCAACTTTGAAAAATGGCCGATAATCGGAGAATATGTCTGGCCTAATTATTTTGTCGGAGATACTTATGAACAGGAAGTGGATTATTTAAAAGGGTGGCTGATTGAAAGGCTTGATTGGATCGATGCGAACATTATGCTCGCCGATGGCTCAGGCAATGCATCAAAGGATGGTATACTGGTATTTCCTAATCCCGTAAAAGACCGGATGAACTTATATTTTTACTCTGCCGGTATCGAGAGAATCCGCATTGAAATATTTGATTTTCTCGGACAAAAAGTATTTGACAGGGAGGCTTCTTCCAATGGTTTAGGATTTCAATATATTGATCTTGATATTTATCCCGTCAGGTCAGGCTTTTATATCCTTAAGGTAACGCAGGGAGAAAGACTAATAGGAAAGAAGAATGTCATTGTTACTGGCAGGTAGAACTTCTCAAAATAGGTCTGAATCAGCTATTTTTATTACTTTTGAATAAGAAAGCTTAACTGACCATAAAATGAGATTTAAAAGCCTGGTTATTAGTCTTACAATCATTTCATCATACCTTGGCGGATGCAGAAGCGGAGAAAATGGAAAAACTTCAGGTTCAAATGTACGTCAGCTAGTTGATACGGTTGGTTTTGCACAATATTCGTGGCAAATGGACTCGATAATGGCAAGACTGGACAGGAAGGGATGGAAAAGAACCGAAGGTGCGCCATGGAAATCAGCTATTTGTCCTCATGACGATTACACTTACGTAGGCGAACTTTACCCTGAGATACTTCAAAACATCAAAGCGCCTAATCTTATTCTCATTGGAGTAGCCCATAAAGCTGCCAGCCTTGGGATTGAGGATTCACTTGTGTTCGATAATTTTACTTTTTGGAAGGGTCCATGGAAAAAAGTACCTGTTTCACCGGCAAGAGAAGAGCTTTTTAGCCTGCTACGGGGAAATTACGCAATAAAAAGCGATACCCTTTACAGGGTAGAGCATTCCGTCGAAGCCATGATCCCTTTTCTTCAGTATTTTAACCGGGATATCTCAATTATACCAATTCTGGTGCCGGCAATGGATCCCGGACGTATGCGGGATTGCGGAAAGGCGCTTGCTGACGCAATCCGTATTGTTGCCAGAAGACACGGGTGGGAGTGGGGAAGAGATTTCGCAATAGTTGTTACAACCGATGCAGTTCATTACGGGAATGAGGACTGGGGAGGGAAAGATATGGCATTTTTAGGATGCGACAGCATAGGCAATACCAAAGCGGCGGAACACGAAAAGGAAATAATAAGGAATTGCCTCATTGGAGCCGTAACGCCTGAAAATATCAGGTTATTCAGCTCATATACTCTGAATCCGGATAATTACAAAGAATATAAGTGGACATGGTGTGGAAGATATAGTGTACCTCTTACACTTAATACCTGTTATTATTTGAATGATTCAAAGCCGCTTAAAGGAGAATTTATAGGTTATTCAACAAGCCTGATACCTGATCATATGCCGGTAGACGACATAAGGATGGGAAGGACAGCAATCGCAACTGACTGTCACTGGGTAGGATATGCAAGCATTGGCTACAGATAATTAAATTTTCCGGTTTTAAACCAGGTTAATAATTAAACTGATTTACAAAATGAGAATAAAAAAAATTCTTTACGGTTTTGCAATTTTCTTAGGATTGGCAATTGTTGGAGGATGCATTTATCTTAATTCTTTGCTTCCCATTATTACGGGGTATGCTGCCAAAAACCTATGCTCAGACGTATTTGTTTCAGGCAGGCAGCCTCAGGACGTGGAGTCGGTCGACCTTAACTTTTCCTTCATTAAATTCACAAAGAATGATGTAAACTTTGTAGAAAAGAGTGTTGTAAGCCGGTTCCTCTGGGGCAGATCAAAGGCTATCTACAGGGACGGATTTGGGACTACACTGGTAAAGGATGTTCCTGAAGAAGTCCTTCGCAAGGCTGTTTACCCCGTCGATACAAACCCGGGATACGAACAGGACACAACTGCCTGGCCACTGGGAGATGTTATCCCGGACACAATTACCACCGGCATCGATAAGATAGCTCTCCGAGAGATTACCAAGAGGGTTATCACCGAAAATGCCTATAATGGAAATGGTTTTGCTTTTATTGTCCTTCATAAAGGTATTCCGGTTGCAGAGGCATATAAGCCTCAGTTCAGCCGGAAAACAAGGTTCATCAGCTGGTCGATAGCTAAAAGTTTTGTAAACGGACTGGTTGGCGTTCTTAACAGAGGGGGAAAGATAGATATATATAAAAAGACAGGCATAAAAGAGTGGGAAAATGATGAGAGAAGAAATATCACTATTAATGATCTGATGCAAATGCAAAGCGGCCTGAAATGGAATGAAGATTACGGCAACAGATCTGATGTAACTGTCATGCTTCATTGTACGGGTGATATGAGTGGCTATGCCATTAAGAAACCACCGGAGTATCCGGCAGGAACACATTCGTATTATTCTTCAGGTTCAGGGAATATCCTCAGCTATCTGATCAGGAAAGAATTTGACAGCGATACTTCGTGCTATGCATTTATTCAGGATAAGTTTTTTGAGAAGATAGGCATAACTGACGCAGTCTTTGAAGTTGATGCTTCGGGCGATTTTGTAGGATCATCTTATCTTTATGCAACAGCCCGAGATTACGCCCGATTTGCATTGTTATATCTGAACGACGGGGTGTTTAACAACGAACGTATTCTCCCTGAAGGATGGGTCGGTTACACTACAACTCCTGCCTCCGACAGCAAAGGTGAATATGGCTCACTGTTTCATCTCAACAGGGGGGGCATATTTCCTTCAGCCCCTGAAAACATGTTTATGTGCGAAGGTCACGACGGTCAGGAAATCTTTATACTGCCATCGGAACAGATAGCAGTAGTGATCCTTGGTTATTCGCCAACACCTGACCATGTGATAGATTTTGATAGACTCCTTAAGGACATAGTTGGCACTTTGCGGAGTCATCAATAATTTATAGGAAAAAATCAGCAGCTAAATGTTATGTATTCGCCGATTGAGCTGATGTTATGTATTTCAGTTCTTGTATTATTATTGCTTAGAATAATATCTGCTTTTGCCTGTAGTCTTAATTCTTTGGGATTGCCATAAATACGGGTGTACAGGCTTGTTAATAACTTCCCTGTCAGATCTATATTGTTCACCATTTCATTGACATTTACCTCTGAATGGTCATAAATGCTTACAGAGACCTGGTAATTGTCATTTTTTGCGGTTAAAAGGATGTTGTTGGGATATTTTACCGAAGACCTGGAACTTACTTTGTCGTTACAACCACTATAATTAACATCTGAGAATTCAATTACCTTCTTGTCAATTGAGAGAAATAATTTTGAATCCGATTTCTTTGACCTGTCGAAAACAGAAGAATATGAAAGATCAATGTCCTGATGATGCAACCGGCTCCAGATAAGTCGACTGACTGGTATTTTAAACCGCAACCGGGAGGTTTTGACAAGGTCTATATTTCCGGGTACATCTGTAAAATCAACGCTGTTATTGGGTGTAATCATACTGCCTTTTACAAAGCTCCTGAAGTCAAATGAGTTCCATGTGAGGACATCCTTTCCTGTCACTTCCTTTCCAAGTACCGTAAGGGGGCCGGTTACATTCTGATTCCAGGAATAGTTTAAATATAACATTACAAGATCTGAGGAAAACTCAACCTTAACAGAGTCTTCCTTAAAGATTATCCTTCCTTTTGAAAACACAATATCCCTGTCGGAACTGTCAATAATACTTAGCCTGGTTCTGTAAACAAATGACGGAAGGTATTTGCCCGAGGAATCGATTTTCGAATAATGTATCTGCAAAAACGAAATGTATCTCTTTCCCAATTTAAGTACATAAACCGTAAGGATCAGATAATCATTTTTTTCTGAAATAATACTGAATAAAAATTTATTATATCCCGACAGGATCATATTGAATTCTTTGCAGATAAAAAGCCTATAGCAATTTAGGGATAATCTTAAACCCGGATAACATAATGGATATAATAATGTTCACCATTTATCAACAGAACATTAGGCATATTTCAGCAGGAATCGCTTTTTATCCTTAAAAAACAAGCGTTGATGTAATTATCAATCAGGCAGGTTGGTTTAATGTGACTTTTTGCTAATTTAGGTCCGTTTTAGCTTATTTTTTCTTATAAACCTTTAAGAGCTTACATATGAGTGAAAATTTTTCTATCAGTCCGGCCGGTGAAAAATTCCCGCTGCCAAACCCCGAGGATTATAAAAGAGAATTCGAAAGCATTACTAAACGTGTAAAGGAAGAAAGGGAAAAAAAACGTGAAATTGTAGTAGTGATGGGAGTCGGCTTTGTCGGTGCTGTCATGGCTGCAATAGTTGCCGATACGGTTGACAAAAAAAACGGGCACCCTTCGAAATTTGTGATCGGAATGCAACGCCCTAGCGCACGAAGTTTCTGGAAGATCCCCTTGCTTAATCGGGGTGTTTCTCCTGTAAAGGCGGAAGATCCGGAGGTAGATCCTATGATTGCACGTTGTGTCAACGAGAAGAAGACCCTTATAGCAACCTATACATATGATGTTCTGAAGCTTGCAGATGTGGTTGTGGTTGATGTCCAGTGCGATTACCTTAAAGAGGAACTTGGAAATGTCAGGTCGGGCCAGACTGATATGGCTGCCCTTGAAGCCTCCCTTCATGTAATTGCCCAGCATATCCCGGCAAATGCCCTTGTTCTTATTGAAACAACAGTCGCTCCCGGGACAACCGAACAGGTAGCCTATCCGATAATGAAAAAGGAGTTTATTAAGCGTGGCATAGAATCCGATCCTCTGCTTGCTCACAGCTACGAGAGGGTTATGCCCGGACGTAATTATGTAGCCAGCATCCGTGATTTCTGGAGGGTTTGCAGCGGGATCAATGATGAAGCAAAATCTAGAGTAGTGAAGTTCCTCAATGAAGTTCTTAATACTGAAAAATACCCATTGACTGTAATGGACCGTCCGATTGAATCTGAAACAGCCAAAATAGTTGAAAATAGCTATCGCGCTACAATCCTGGCTTTTCTCGATGAATGGAGCCTGTATGCCGAACGGAATGGCGTAGACCTGATCAAGGTCATAAAAGCTATAAAAGTGAGGCCAACCCACAGCAACATTATATTCCCCGGGCCAGGAATAGGAGGGTATTGCCTTCCTAAGGACGGCGGTCTCGGGCTCTGGGCTTATAAGCATATTCTTGGTTTTGAGGATGATATCTTCAAGATCACTCCAATGGCAATTGACATAAACGACACCCGTGGCCTTCATGTCGGACAGCTGGTCCGCGATGCCCTGCGCAATATGGGCCGGCCGATTGCTGCTGCCGATGTTCTGGTACTTGGTGCCGCCTATCGAGAGGATGTCGGCGATACCCGCTACAGCGGTTCAGAGATTGTAATCCGCAAACTTACGGAAATGGGCGCCGAAATCAGGGTTCATGATCCTTATGTAGAACACTGGTGGGAATTTGAGCAGCAGGATTCTTTTCCTGGTGTAGGTCAAAGTAAGGCACGGTTCTTCCGCAACCAGGAAAAACTCAAAGAGATCCGGATCGAACAGGACCTTAGCAAAGCTCTGAATGACGCTGAGGCTGTGATATTTGCAGTTCCCCACAAAGCTTATATTGACCTGGATCCAGGTGAAGTGGTTAAGACAATTGGTCATCCTGCAGCAATCATAGACTGCTTCGGCATTCTGACCGACGACAATATCAGGAGTTACTTCCAGCTTGGCTGCGAAGTGAAGGGACTGGGACGGGGACATATTCAGCGCATAAAGGAAGAAATTCGAAAGGGATAAAAAAATCCGGGAAATAGCCCCTTAACTGATGATTGAGAACGAAGGGTTAAAGCGTGAGATAGGGACGTGGGGACTTGTTGCCAATTCAGTCAACATCATCATAGGTGCCGGGATCTTTTTTTTACCGGTACTGGTTGCTGAACGACTTGGATCCGGAAGTATCTGGGCATATGTCATCTGCGGACTTTTAATGCTAATGATTATGCTCTGTTTTGTTGAAGCCGGGACCAGGATCACCATTACCGGAGGTGCATACTCATATATCGAAAATGCTTTCGGCAGGTATTGCGGATTCCTGACAACAACGATTTTCATTTTTGGAGCGGCTGTGATGGCCAATGCAGCAGTGGCAAACGGCCTTGCTGACACACTCTCTTATTTTATTCCGGTATTTAAGAAGCTGTGGGTCAGAATTAGTTTCTTCGCCATTATGTTCGGTGGCCTTGGTTATTTCAATGTGAGAGGACTTAGCAAAGCTATGGCAATAGTAAAATTTAATACTGTTGCCAAATTGGTCCCGATCCTGATGATCGTTGTTTGCGGATGGTTTTTTATTAAGGCTTCCGACCTGGCCGTTACCACCGGCAATTCAATGAAGGACATTGGAGAGACATCACTAATCCTTCTTTTTGCTTTTGTCGGGGCTGAAACTGCCCTTAATGTCAGTGGTGAAATAAAAAGACCTGAAAAAACGATCCCTAAAGGGATAATAATCAGTGTTTTACTGGTTGTTGTACTTTACATTTTAGTCCAGGTTATCGTACAGGCTATTCTGGGTGAATCTATAACCCAACACAGGGATGCACCACTGGCTGAGGCTGCAAAAGTTATGTTCGGACCAACAGGAGCACTTATTGTCATCATCGGTGCAACCTTTTCAATGTTCGGGAATATAAGCGGTATGGTCTTGAATATGCCCAGGATCCTTTATGCCTCTGCAAGGGATAAGGTATTGCCGTCGAAATCGCTGGCAAAAATTCATCCTGTATTCCGGACTCCCTACATTGCTGTTATAATCTATTCAGCGTTAGGCTTCATTTTTGCATCAATCGGCGAGTTTAAGCAGCTGGCCATGCTTTCCAGCGCTTCATACCTGCTTATATACCTTGGAGTGGTTTTGTCTGTGATTAAGTTCAGGCTGACCGGGAATAAAGAACCCGGATTATATAAGGTTCCCGGAGCATATCTGATACCGGTAGTTTCCGTGCTGGTAATAATCTGGGTGTTGTCAAATCTTCCGGCAAATGAACTTAAAGCAATGAGCGTCTTTATTCTGGCAGTAACTGCAATCTACCTGGTAATGATTCTATTCAACCGGAAAGCAAAAGCCGGGAGAAAGGCTTAAAGCATCTTCAGGATTCTGGGATCAGGATTCTTCTCATTCAAAATACAGCTTGTCCTGCCGCTGTACATAACAGCAATGCAATAATTGCCTGCATCGCATTCAGACCTTGTTATTTCGTTATCCCTGAGTTTATTAATGAAATCGGGATCCTTGATTAATGCCCGGGCGAAGGCTACCAGTTCAAAGCCACGATCAAGCGCTTCGTTTATTTTTTCAAGTGAAAGCAATCCGCCAACATAAACAAGCGGGATCTTCAGGTTACTCCTGAAAAGCATTGCATCGTCGAGAAAATAAGCTTCGGAAAACGGAACCTCTTTCACAAGGAACTTACCGGCGAGGCCGACAAAGCACTTCATAAGCGGGTTTTTAATGTAATGAGCAAAGACTTTAAGTGGCATTGCTCCATGCATCACGTACATTGGCGCTTTGCTGACAAAGCCGCCGCTAAGGACCAATGCATCCGCACCGGATTCTTCAAGCATTTTAGCCGTTTCAATACATTCTTCGGTTTCCATCCCTCCCCGGAAGCCATCCCGCATATTGATCTTTACCAGGACAGCCAGGTTGTTTCCGGCAGTCTTCTTCACTTCGTCCATCACCATCAGCATTAACCTTGCTCTGTTCCCGAGTGTGCCCCCGAATGAGTCTCTTCTTTTATTGGTATATGGGGAAAGGAATTGGCTGATAAGATATCCATGACCTGCATGAACCTCAACAGCATCAAATCCAGCCTCTGTTGCCAGATGAACAGCTTTGCCAAAGTCTTTTACAACATCTTGAATATCAGTATCATTCATTCGTCTGGGGAAAGTTGGTCCATAGAGATTCAGTCGTGCCGAAGGTGCAATTGGACGGGATCCTGCAACCGACCTTTTAGCCATGTTCCCGCAGTGACCGATCTGTATCGAGCATGCCGCACCTTCGTGATGTACTGCATCTGTAATCTTCCTTAGTCCGGCAACAGCTTTTTCATCCAATAACAGCTGGTGGGGGAATGAAAGTGCTGACCTGTCGACAGCAGCATATGCTACCGTTGTCATTCCGATCCCGCCGGCCGCAACAGAATGATGATAATTTAACAGATCTTCCGATGGAAGATTTCCCGGACAAATTCCTTCAAAAGCTGCTGACCTGATCGATCTGTTCCGGAGAGTTATCGGGCCAAGTTTGAAAGGGGAGAAGAGCTTACTAATGGATGAAGTCATTTAATGTTTTTTAATAATAAATATAAGGGTTTTTCACAAGAACTATTTTACGCATTTTTTGCACTTACAGATTTTAAAATGCCATTGTAATACGTTGTTATTTAATCAAAAATATAAATATATTTGATCAGGGCACATACTTATTTACTAACGGGTTTCTTGACTTTATAAATATGATATGAAACTTAACCAACTGATCTCCATCGCTACGGGTATAATGTTTTTTACATTGGCTCCTGCTAACGCGCAGGTTAAACCTGAGCGCCAGTGGCCGGCATACAGGGGTTATATGTCATCAGGTGTTCTGGACGATGCAAATCTTCCTGAAACATTTAATCCTGAGAAATCAATTAACATAAAATGGAAAATTGCTTTACCCGGACTTGGTCATTCAAGTCCGGTAATCTGGGATGACAAGCTCTTCGTTACTACCGCTGTAAGCCTGGCGGATAACAAAGGGATTAAATCCGGGATTTTTGGCGATGGTATGCCCGTACCTGACAGTTCAGTGCATGACTGGAAAGTCTATTGCATCGATAAATACACCGGAAAAACAATCTGGGAAAGGACCGCTTACACAGGAGTGCCCAAAATAAAACGGCATCCAAAATCCACTCATGCAAATCCCTCTGTAGCAACAGATGGTAATTATGTGGTTGCTTTTTTTGGTTCTGAGGGATTGTATTGTTATGACTTTGAGACCGGGAAAGAAATCTGGAGGATGTCGGGTGGGGGAGATGTTCCGATACCAACTCCAATAATCGGTAAAGATCTTATCTATTTCAACAGTGCGCATGGGACAAGTTCGCCCATTTTGGCTGTTAAAGCCGATGAATGATATCTGCCTCACAGCGCCGGCTATTACAGAAGGAATGATATTCTTCAGGACCCAGAAATATCTCATTGCAGTGGGTAAATGATTAAAGCCCTGGCCCAGGCAGATATCAAACAGCAAGAGCAGGAAGCAAAATAAGTATAAGACTGAAAATCTCCTTTGACATAAAATCATTTCCGATATGATCCTTTCAGCTCATATCTGATTTTATGTCAACCAGCTGAGCTGGGCGGAGATTTTCTAATGTTTTCCTATAATTAATATTATTGTCAAATAGAATATATTTCTTTCCAGACTTGGAAACTTCAGAATTTTTACTTATTTTTACACCCATAATACCCACTTTTAACCAGCACCGCCATAAGCCTCCCAGCTATTCAACGGTGCTTTTTTTATTCTCTCAAATTTAACAACTCCACCAGCCCGTTAAGCACGACACCGATTAGGAGTTGTTATTTTTTATCAACAAACAAATTGTTTAAGTAATATTTGCGAGACACTACCTAATAACTCACTTCGCACTTTAGCAAAGCAATTCTGCGAAGTTAGCCGATTATTTTTAATAACCAATACTTTTGCCGAT
>Ga0326726_10004107_pt1 | contig 13333 bp, 11 predicted proteins | sample MHFenrmetagenome_2_FD_207603 | JGI IMG/M metagenome (GOLD analysis project Ga0326726, IMG submission 207603) | Lab enriched peat soil microbial communities from Michigan Hollow, Ithaca, NY, United States - MHF15MN | ecosystem: Environmental > Terrestrial > Soil > Wetlands > Peat | place: USA... | reverse complement strand
ATCTGCAGCCTGCCCGTGCTGGCTCAGGCCGCGGGCGCGTCGGGCTTCCTCAATGCGGCTCCGGACTCCGACGGCATCCTCCGGCGCGTTCCCCTACTGCTCCAGCTCGGCGGGCGTGTTTATCCGTCGCTGGCGCTCGCAGCCGTCTCGACGGCGACGGGCGTGCGTCAGACCACACTGCAAATCGCCAACTCGAATACGTTGTGGCTGTCGCTCGACGATCGGTCGGTCCCCCTCGACGGCAAGAGCCATCTGCTCGTGCGCTATCGCGGCGTCAAGCGGACGTTCCCGTATGTCTCCGCGGCCGACGTGATGAGCGGTCAGATGAAACCGCAAGCCTTCGCGGACAAGGTCGTGTTCATCGGCACGACGGCGCTCGGCACGCGGGAAGTCGTCGCGACTCCGGTCGACACGCTGTTTGCCGCGGTCGAAGTGCAGGCGACCGTGGCAGACAACCTCCTTCGCGGAGACTTTCTGCGGCGTCCTGAACACGCCGTCGCCGTCGAGACGCTGGTGGCGCTCGCCTCCGGAGCACTCGCCATCGTGCTCGTGGTCTGGCTGGGATTCATGCGCGGCGCGGCGGCGCTGAGCCTGTGCGGCGTCGCCGGCTGGACGGGCGCCGTGGCCCTGCTTTCTTCCACGGGCGCACTCGTCTCACCGCTCTTTCCGACGTTGAGCCTGGCCGGCACGCTGGGGGTGATGGCCGGCGTGCAGCTGATCTTCGAGCGCAGCCGCGCCGATCGCGCCGTGGCCGACAAGGACGCCTCCCGCCGCATGATGATCCAGTCGCTGCTGTCGCTGACCGAAACCAGGGATCCCGAAACCGGTCTGCATTCGCGACGGACCCAGCGCAACATGCGGCTGCTGGCCGAGACGCTCGCGCGGCGGCCCGAATATCGCGCTTCTCTCACACCCGATCGCATCGAGCTTCTGTCGACGCTGGCGCCGCTGCACGACATCGGGAAGGTCGGGGTGGCGGATCGCGTCCTCCACAAACCGGCGGCGCTGACCGCGGACGAGATTGTCGAGATTCGCAAGCATCCGGCGCTGGGCCGCGAAGTGATCGCGCGGGCACAGGCGGACGTCGGCATCGGCGACGACCGCGACGGCGTCCTGGCCCTCGCGAAAGAAATCGTGTACTCGCACCACGAGAAGTGGGACGGGACCGGCTATCCGGAAGGCCTGCGTGGCGACGAGATTCCGCTTGCGGGCCGGCTGATGGCCGTCGTGGACGTCTACGACGCCACCGTCATGCGGCGGCGCTATCAGCAGGCGATGTCGCACGAAGCCGCCTTGAAAGTGATCGTCGATGGACGGGGAACGCACTTCGATCCGGCGGTCGTCGATGCCTTCGTCGAGATTTCAGGCCGGCTTCAGGATTCGCACGGCGAGGCAGGAAGCGAGGCTCGTCATGGATGACAAGAGCAAACCGGCGCCGGACGCGCTCGTCGAATGCCCCTCGTGCCATCACAAAGTGCCCGCCAGGAGCATCGTCGCAATGTTGGGGAGACGGCTCTGCCTCGGGTGTGCGGGCGCGTGGTCTGATGGCGACGATGACGAAGACGAGTAGTGCAGGCCTTCAGGCCTGCTGCTCAGGCAGGGCGACAGCCACGCACTACTTCTGCTCGGCGACCACGGCGTGATACATCGCTTCCTGGATACGCGCTTCCGTGAGACAACCGGCCTTGTCGAGGAACGGGTTCGGCGCGCCGGGTCTGAGCTTCGCGTCCGCCTTCGCGCGTTGCGCTACGGCGGACAAGTATTTCTCCTGCATCCGGTACTGCGCCGGGTGATCCCCTAATGGCACGTCGCACGGCAGCGTCCGCACCAGCGCAAACGAACGATCGAACATCGCCGCGACGGCCGGCGACACCGTGGCGCCGGAACGCAAACTGGTGAAGAACACCACGTCGTAGCTCTTCCCGTCCTCAATCGATTTCATCGTCCAGGTCGTGGCGCCCGCTGTGTGTCCCGCGGTCAGGTGCGCGACGAGCGTCGCGTCTCCCAGCGTGACGGTATCGCCGTCGTGCAGAACCTTGTCGATCGGATGCTCCTTGCCGCCTGGCTTCATCGCTCGAAGCGCGGGAACGTCCTCGGCCATCGCCATCACCTGCGCGCCGGTCTTCTGTTTGACCAGCGCATCGCCTTCCTGATGATCGCCGTGCGCGTGGTTGCCCAGCACGATCCTGACGTCCGCGAACCTGAAGCCGAGCTGCTCCACCGATTTCCTGATGACCTCGGCGTTCCGCTCGTACGTCGTGTTGATCAGGATGTTTCCCTGGGGGGTGACGATGAGGAACGAGCTGAGCGTGCGGGTGCCGACGTAGTAGATGTTGCCGGCGATCCGGTGCGGCGGGAACGCGGTCTCCTGATCCTCGGCGCTGCCCATGTTGCGAGCCAGGATCGAGGCCGGGGTGTAAGTCTGCCCGTCGACGGTGACGGACGGATGGTCGGCCGGCCTCTGTGCGTGCACTGGAATGATCGCGGTTGCCACGGCGGCCGCGGTGAGGAGGACGGACGTTGCTCTCATGGCGTCTTCTTCCGTTCAGCTTTGAAAGTGACCTTCGACAATCGTCAGAAGGCGGATCACTATAACAGTCCAGGTGCACATCCAGCGGCTATAATCCGGCGATTCGCGCGCGCTGAACCCGATCGCACCGCGGAGGACATCATGAAACGCGCAGCCGTTCCAGTCTTGCTCGTCGTACTCGCTCTGACCGCTTCGAGCAGCCCTCGCGTCGTCGCTCAAAGCCACGCAGCCGTACAGGCACCGGTCTTCGAAGTCGATCCGTACTGGCCGAAGCCCCTGCCGAATCACTGGGTCACCGGCTCCACAATCGGCGTCTCGGTGGATGCGCAGGACAACATCTGGACGATCCATCGCCCGAATACGGTTGAAGCCAATTTCAAAGCCGCCGACATCATGGTGGGCGACGCACGCGGCAGAGACGACGAGGCGCAGCCCGGCGCCGCCTCGACGTCGCAGCCTTCCGTGCCGATGCCTATCGGCGCCTGCTGCAAGGTGGCGCCACCGGTGCTCGTCTACGACCAGGCCGGCACTCTGGTGAAGTCGTGGGGCGGACCCGGCGCCGGCTACGACTGGCCGGACAGCAACCATGGCATCACCGTCGATCATCGCGGCAACGTGTGGCTGGCGGGGAACGGTCAGAAGGACACGCAGATCCTGAAGTTCGACGGCGCCGGCAAGTTCCTGCTTCAGATCGGCAAGCACGGCGTCCACAACGGCAGCAACGACACCGAGAATCTGTGGCAGCCGACCAAGATCTGGGAAGACGTCGCTGCGAACGAGGTCTACGTCGGAGACGGATACGGCAATCGGCGCGTCATCGTCCTCGACGTCGACACCGGCAAGTACAAGCGGCACTGGGGCGCGTACGGCAACCGGCCAGGTGACGAGCGAGTGCCCGCGTATAACCCGAAGGGCACGCCGTCGAAGCAGTTCAACACGGTGCACTGCGCGATTGTGTCGAACGATCGTTTTGTCTACATCTGCGATCGGGTCAACGATCGCGTGCAGGTGTTCCGCACGGACGGCACGTTCGTGAGGGAAGCATTCTTCGACCCGGACACGTTCCGATCGGGCTCGGTGTGGGACATGACGTTCTCGCGCGATCCGCAGCAGACCTACATCTATATGGCCAACGGTGTGAATCAGACCATTCACGTGGTCCTCAGGAGCACACTCGAAGTGCTGACGTCATTTGGCGACGGCGGGCGGCAGCCCGGACAGTTCTACGGCGTCCACAACCTCGCAACCGACTCGAAAGGCAACTTGTACGCGACCGAGACCTACAGCGGCGCGCGGATCCAGCGGTTTCTCTTCAAGGGCGTGAAGCCGATCGCCAACAAGGAGCAGGGTGTGCCATGGCCGCAAAAGCGATAACCGGACTCGTTGCCGCGTGTGCAATCGTCGCCGCGGCCGCGCTGGCTGCGCAAACGCGACTCAATCCGACCGACCCACAGCCGACCTGCAACATGTGTCCGGGCCACTACATCCCACTCAGCGAGCTGCAGGCGTACACGAAGAAGGCTGTCGACGAGAAGCTGCTCGACCAGCAGGTGCGCGACATCGAAATCGGCAAGGCGCACGTCGGCATCGGCATGGTGCACCGCACGAAGCTCGACACGCCGGCAAAGGATTCCGTCGCCGAGCACGATCAGGTCAGCGAGGTCTACCACATCGTCGACGGCACGGCGACGCTCGTCCTCGGCGCCGACATCACCAATCGTCAACGCCGTCCCGCCACGCTGCGGACCGTCGTCGAGTTCAACGGGCCCGGCAACAACGGCTCCGAGATCCGCAACGGCGCCACGTATCACCTCAAGCCGGGCGATGTCGTCGTCATTCCAGCGGGCACGGGACATCTCTTCACGAAGATCGACGATCACATCGACTATCTGATGGTGAGGATCGACCCGGACAAGGTCACGCCGATCAAGAGCGAGGCTGCGTCGAAGGAGTACTTGTCGAAGCCCGCACCGAAGGGCCAGTAATATCAGAAGGCGTATTCGAAGCCGATGAGGGGCGTCACCTTGTCGCGCACGCCGTGGTTGTCGAGCGCGAACAGCAGGTTCGCATCGATGAGCAGGCGATTGAAGACATTGAGTTTGAAACCGAATGAGCCGCTCAAGGTGTTGAACGATCCCTTCGAGAAACCCATATTGCGGAAGACCGACGTCCCGTCCAGCGCGTGGAAGTCCTGGATGCTGATTCGCTCCGTGTCGATCAGATAGCGGCCGAGCAGGTCGAAGGCCAGCGTCAGGTGATCGTTGGCGGCGACGTCGGCGCCTGCGGTGTAGATCGCATCATCGGGAAAATCAGCGGATACGCCGGTCCCCGGATTGCCCGCCAGGACGCTCGAGCCGTTCCACTGATAGCTCGCGTTGACGTGCGGCGACACGCGGTAGAGTGACGTCGAGAGAATCACGAATGGCTGGATGCCGACTGCGCCGGTCCCCAGCAGGTTCATCTCGTCGCCCGTCGGCAGCCTCGCGTCGACGCCGACAGCCATGCCGCCGTGCCGCCCCGAGTTGGTCGTCGCCTTCAGCCGGACCGTGAGATCGCCGAGTCCACTGGCGTCCCCAATGGCAGTGAACGTCCGCGTGTTGCCGATTTCGCCGTCGGCCTGGCGGAAGAAGTGCGTCAGCGGATTCGTCGTGCCGAGGCGCTGGATGGTCGCGTCGGACACCACTTTCAGGTGGTTCGAAACGATCGGCAGCGCCAGCGATACATCGAACCGGTCGGTGACGCCGACGGTCACGAAGGTGGTGAACTGGCTCACCGTCTCCTGAATGTTGTTGACCGTGGTCACGACGTCCTGCCGCCCGCCGAGGAGTTGGGCGTTGTCGTGCGTGAAGACGGCAGGCACCTGGCCCAGACTCGCTCCTTCCACGGTGTCGAACGTAAATCGCTGCGACGCGAAGCCAAACGACACACGGTGCGCTCCGACCGTTTCGAAGCGCTCGGCCAGTATCGGTCCGAAGCTCTGCGTCGTGCGCTGAAACACTCCCGTGCTCGGGTCCAGACGATAGGTAAAGCCCGCCGCGGGCGACGGCAGCGGCACGGTGACAAACTGGCCGACGAGCGCCGTGCCGAACTTGCCGAAATCCGACTGAAAGTCGTTGTTGAAGTGCGCCGAATGCGACTGCTCTCCCGGTAGCGTCGCTTCGCTGTCAACGATGAGGCCATTGGGACCGTACAGATCTGTGAACAGCGTCGCAAGGTTCTTGACTGGAGAGAAGAGGTTGTACGGAGCCTGCGCGTAGGCGGTCGTCGACGTCAGGGCAATCACACTCACGCTCAGCACACGGAACAGTCGACGCATCATCGTCCGATCTCGCTGATCACCCAGCCGGAAGCCGTCCGGGTCAGCGTTATGGTTTGCAGGCTTTCGGTGGTCTGTTGCCGGCCGCCGGCCTGGATCGTGTCGCGGCGCCTGACGCGCACTGACGCAGCCGATCCCCGCGGCTCGATCGCAATGACATTCATGCTGACGCGCTGCGACGCGACGGAGCGGAATCCTTCTTCGATGCGACGCTGCTCGTCAGGCGTCAGATTCGGTTTCACGCTGCGGAAGAGCGCGAGATCCTTGGTCTCGATGGCGCGCGCATAGGTCGCGACGACGCGGCGAATGACCGTGTCGTCGCTCTCGGGGCTCGCGGATCCCGCGCCGGGTTCGCGGCGCTCCGGATTCTCGGGCCGCGGAAGCGGCGCCGGGCCGGCCGGCGAGGGCGCAATCGCGGACGGCGCAATCGCGGGCGGCGCAATCGCGGGCGGCGCTGGCGCGGCCGGCGGCTGGCTGGCTCTGGCGTTCGGCGGCGCCGCCGCCGGAACGTCCCGCGGCTCCGGAGTCTCTCTCGCGGATGAGGCCGCTCGCGGCGGTGCAGGCTCCGGCGCGGCCGGCGGCGCCACGGGCGGCGGCGAAGCGGCGGCAGTGGCCGGCTGGTCCACGGGTTTCGTGCGGCCGGCGACCGGCGTTGGAGGCGCGTTGACCACCCCTGTTGGAGCGGCTGCCGCGGATCTCGGCGGCTGTGCGTCCCGGCGTGCCCGCTCTCCGGCCTGGAGTTGCCCGGCGATTCGTGCCGACAGGCCGCCGACAGCAGTCGCCGCGGGATCGATCGCGCGCGCGGTGTTGAGCGCGCTTGTCGCCCCTTCCGTGTCGCCGGCCGCCAGCCGCCGCTCCGCCCTGTCGATCGCGTCGTCGAAACGCGCCAGCATCGTGCGTGCGGCGTCCCGGATGCGGGTCGCGTCCTTGTCGTCCGGTGCGACGCGAAGCACCTCGTCCGCGTACATGAGCGCGGCACGATAGTCTTTCGATTCAATGCTGGCGGCGGCAAGGGCCAGCTGAGTTCGTATGAATGCGGGTGAAGCCGGAGGCGGGCCCGCCACCGACGTCGTTTGTTCGCGCGGCAGCGTCCGGAAGTACACCCCCGCGGCCAGAGCGGCGATGGCCACGATCGCGACGATGGCGGCATACACCGCCTTGCTGTTCGTGCCCCCGGCCTGCTTCACCGGCACGCTGTCCGCGGGCGCTGCCGGCGTCCGGGCAGGCCCGCCCTTCGACGGATCCACCCTGACCGTCGCGGCCTCACTGATTCTGAACACCCCGGAGCGACCGGACTCGAGATCGCGCTTCACGCGCTTGAGGTCCGCACGGAGTCCCGCCGCGTCCTGGTACCGAAGCTCGCGGTCTTTCTCGAGGCAGTTGTTGACCACTTCCTGAAGGCGAAGCGGCAGCGTCGGATTCAACACGATCGGCGCGACGGGCGCGTGCGTGAGGATCGCCGAGAAGACGACAGCCGACGTCTTTCCGGTGAACGGTTGATGTCCGGTGAGCGCCTCGTACAGCACCACGCCGAGCGAGAACAGATCGGTCCGTCCGTCCAGCTCTTCGCCCGTCACCTGTTCAGGCGACATGTACGAGACAGTGCCGAGCGTGACGCCTTCGGCCGTCTGCTCCCTCGTGGATCCAGCCGACGTCGCCGAGGTCGACTGGCTCGAGACGAGCTTGGCGAGGCCGAAGTCCAGCACCTTCACCGGGCCGCGATCGACCAGGAAAATATTCGCCGGCTTGATGTCGCGATGGATGATGTTCTGGCGGTGCGCGGAGTCGAGTGCGTCGGCGACGTGGATCCCGAGGTCGACCACCTCCGCGGTCTTGAGCGGCGCCGCCGTCAGCTTGTCGCGCAGCGTCTGCCCTTTCAGCAGCTCCATGACGATGAAGGGCTGGCCGTCGTGGTCGCCGATGTCGAAGATGGTGCAGATGTTGGCGTGATTGAGGCCCGAAGCGGTCCGCGCCTCACTCTTGAGCCGCTCGACCGCCTGACGATCCCTGGCCAGGTCTTCGGGCACGAACTTGAGTGCGACCGGCCGGCCGAGCCGGACGTCCTCGCCGGCATAGACGACGCCCATGCCGCCGGCGCCCAGCGGTCCCACGATTCGATAATGGGAGACAGTCTTTCCGATCATCTTCAGTTCTCTGACGGCAGGCGTGACTCGCGAAAGGAACTGATTCTATCCTCCCGGCGCGAATCCCGGCTCACGATTCTCGTCTGGGAACCTGATATCCTCGACTCGATGGCGACACGCGTAGTGGTGCTCGGCGCCGGCTTCGGCGGCCTCGAACTGACGACGATTCTCTCCGAGACATTCGGTAAGACCATTGATGTCGTGCTCGTCGACAAGGGCGACGCGTTCGTCTTCGGCTTCTCCAAGCTCGATGTGATGTTCGGCCGGCAGCTGCCCGACGCGGTCCGCCATCCGTACCGGGCCTTCCTGAAGCCCGGTGTGCGATTCGTGCAGACGACGGTCAGATCCATCGATCCCGTCGCGAAACGAGCCGTCACGGACGCCGGCACGTTCGACGCGGACGTGCTCGTGGTGGCGCTCGGCGCGGATCTCGATCCTGGAGCCACGCCGGGGCTGCTTGAAGACGGCCACGAGTTCTACTCCGTCGCCGGCGCGTTCGCGTTGCGCGACAAGCTCCGGACGTTCGAGCGCGGGCCGGCGATCGTCGGGGTCTGCGGGAAGTCCTTCAAGTGTCCACCGGCTCCGAGCGAGACGGCGCTGCTTCTGCACGACCTGCTCACAGGCCGCGGCCGTCGCGTCGCGACCGAGATCTCGCTCGTCATGCCGTTCGGCACGCCGATCCCTCCGTCGCCCGACACGTCACAGGCGATCCTGAAGGCCTTCGGGGAACGCGGCATCACGTTCGTCAAAGACAAGCTCGTGAAGGCGCTCGACCCGGCCCGCAAGGTGGCCGTACTGAGCGACGGGACGGAAATGCCGTACGTGCTGTTTCTCGGCATCCCGGTCCACCGCGTCCCGCAGGTCGTCGTCGAGTCGGGGCTGGCCGCACATCCGCAGGACTGGGTGCCGGTGGACAAGCAGACGCTCGCGACGAAGTTTCCCGGTGTGTATGCGGTCGGCGACGTGAACGGCGTCGGCACGCCGAAAGCCGGCGTGTTCGCCGAGGGGTCGGCGAAGATCGTCGCGGCGGCGATCATCGCGCAGATCAACGGCGGAGCCGCGCCTGACCCTTACAAGGGACAGGGGTCGTGCTATGTGGAGTTCGGCCACAATCAAGTCGGACGCGTGGACGTCGACTTCCTGAGCGGGCCGAAGCCGACCGGCACGTTCCAGGAGCCGTCCGCGGCGCTCGTCGCAGAGAAAGCGCACTTCGGAGCAAGCCGAATCGCGCGCTGGTTCGGACGGTAGAGAGGCTGGAGGTCGGAGGTTGGAGGCTGGGGATCTGAAGCTGAAGTTGAGCGGGTACGTGCAGCCCGGAAAGGCGTTGCATCGCAACGTCCTGTTCGAGCAGCTTGTCGAGTCGATGCCCAGGGATCCAGCGGTCAAGGTCCAGATCTACAACGCGGAGATCGCGCCTGGCGGATATACCAACTGGCACTGCCACAACGGCGCGACGTTCTTTGTCGCGCTCGAAGGCGTCTTCGAAGCGGAGTTCGAGGAAGGCGTCCTCGTGAAGGCGCGCGCCGGCGACGTGTACTCAGAGCCGATCGGCAGGTTTCACCGCGGACACAACCCTCATCCGTCGATTCCGTACTTGTGCATCGCGTTCTGCATCACGCCGCCGGATCGCGATCACGTCACGAACGTCGACGCGCCGCCCTGGGCGCGCTGACCGCGAACGCTTATGACGCGAGTTCTTGTTCTCGGCGCCGGAAAGATCGGCCGGATGATCGCCAGGCTGCTGCTCGACTCGCGCGATTACACCGTGACCGTCGGCGATTCCAGCGCCGCCGCCCTGGAACGCATCTCCAGGCGTGTGGGCGTCGACACCATGCCGGTGGACGTCGAATCGCCCGCACAGCTCGAGACGGCGCTCAGCCGCTGCGACGCCGTGATCTCGGCGCTCGGCTTCTTCTACAACGCGCGCGTCGCGGAGGCGTCTCTTGCCGCGGGCATCAGCTACTTCGACCTGACCGAGGACGTCGCGACTACGCGGCAGGTTCGCGACATCGCCGAACTGGCGCGCGACGGCCAGATCTTCATGCCGCAATGCGGCCTGGCGCCCGGGTTCATTTCAATCGTCGCGCAGGATCTGACGCGCCGGTTTGAGAAGCTCGACGCCGTGCGGATGCGCGTCGGCGCCCTGCCGCTCTTTCCCACGGGCGCCCTGAAGTACAACCTCACCTGGTCGACCGACGGGCTGATCAACGAGTACTGCAACCCCTGCGAGGCGATCCACGACGGCCGCAGAGTCGAGCTGCTGCCGCTCGAAGGGCACGAGCAGTTCCTGCTCGACGGCGTCCAGTACGAAGCGTTCAACACGAGCGGCGGCCTCGGTACGCTGTGCGACTCGCTCGATGGCCGCGTTCGTGAGCTGAACTACAAGACCATCCGCTACGTCGGCCACTGCGAGTCGGTGAGCCTGCTCGTGAACGAGCTGCGGCTCCGCGAGCGGCGTGAGATCCTGAAGGACATCCTGGAAAGCGCCGTGCCCGTGACGTTCCAGGACCTCGTGGTCACGTTCTGCGCGGTCACCGGATGGCGGAACGGGCAGCTCGTGCAGATCACCGACGCCCGCAAGGTGTATCACCAGCAGATCAGCGGAGAGAACTGGAGCGCGATCCAGGTGACGACGGCCGCCGGCGTGTGTGCCGCGCTCGATCTCTTTGTCACGGGGCGATTGCCGCAGCGTGGATTTGTGCGGCAGGAGCAGATCGACTTCGACACGTTCCTCGCCAATCGTTTCGGCCGGTACTACGCGTCGAAAGCCTCGGCGCCCATGAGCATCGGCGTCGAGCCGGCCACGCCATGAACACCGACGTTCGCGACGCCTTGAACCAGCTGAACGTCCCCACGCCGCTTCGCGCCGTCTCGATCGGCAGCCGGTGGCTCGACGGATCGGGCGCCACGCTCCTCGCGCGTTCGCCCATCGACGGTGAAACGCTCGCCGAGTTCCCCATGGCCGGTGCGTCGCAGGTCGACTCCGCGGCGGACGCGGCCGCGGACGCGTTTCTTGCCTGGCGGCTCGTGCCCGCGCCTCAGCGCGGGGAGTTCGTCCGCCGGTTCGGCGAGACGCTTCGTCGCCACAAGTCCGACCTCGCGACCATCGTCAGCCACGAGGCCGGCAAGATCACTCAGGAGGCCCTCGGCGAAGTGCAGGAGATGATCGACATCTGCGACTTCGCGGTCGGTCTCAGTCGTCAGCTGTACGGCAAGACGATCGCCAGCGAGCGGCCGGGCCATCGCCTGACCGAGCAGTGGCATCCGCTGGGGCCGATTGGCGTCATCACGGCCTTCAACTTTCCGGTCGCGGTCTGGGCGTGGAACGCGGCGATCGCCTGGGTCTGCGGCGACACGGTCGTCTGGAAGCCTTCGGAAAAGACATCGCTGTGCGCGATGGCCTGTCAGGCGCTCGTGCAGCAGACGCTCGCTGGAGCCGCCGGCGTGCCGCCGGCGATTGCCTGTCTGGTCGCCGGCGGCCGTGACGCCGGTCAACAACTCGCGGCATCCGCACGGCTGCCGCTCGTGTCCGCGACCGGTTCGGTGCCGATGGGCCGCGCGGTCGCGGCCACGGTCGCGCAGCGGCTGGGCCGATCGCTCCTCGAACTGGGCGGCAACAACGGGGTGATCGTCACGCCGTCGGCCGATCTCGATCTGGCCGTCCGCTCGATCGTCTTCGCGGCCGTCGGCACCTGCGGCCAGCGGTGCACGACGCTCCGCCGGCTGATCGTGCACGAGTCGATCGCCGGCGAACTGCTGTCGCGCCTGCTCAAGGTGTACGAGCGCCTGCCAATTGGCGATCCGACGACCGAGGGCACGCTCGTCGGACCCCTGATCGACGAACGCGCGGGTGCGGCGATGGAGGCGGCGCTCGAGGCCGCCCGCGCGTCCGGCGGCACGGTCCATGGAGGCGGCCGCGTGGCGGCCGGCGTTCCGGCGGGCGGGTGCTTCGTCCGGCCGGCGATCGTCGAGATCAGCGAGCGGGCCCCAATCGTTCAACAGGAAACATTCGCGCCGATTCTGTATCTGCTCCGCTACCGCACCTTCGACGAAGCCGTCGCCATTCACAACGCCGTCCCGCAAGGGCTGTCATCCGCGATTCTCACGACCGACGTTCGCGAGGCCGAGCGCTTCTGCTCTCCTGCCGGCTCCGACTGCGGGATCGTCAACGTCAACATCGGCACGAGCGGCGCGGAGATCGGCGGCGCGTTCGGCGGCGAGAAGGAAACCGGCGGCGGGCGCGAATCGGGCAGCGACGCCTGGAAACAGTACATGCGGCGCGTCACGAACACCGTGAATTACTCGGACGACCTTCCGCTGGCGCAGGGGATCAAGTTCGACGTCGGTCCGTAGGCGAGATGTAGTGCGGACCTTCAGGTCCGCCGTAGTGAGCAGGCCTGAAGGCCTGCACGACTTCAGGTTACTTCCGGCCATCCCCAGACAGATGCTCGACGTCGCGGTTGTTCTCGGTGCAGACGTACTCGAGCAGGTCCTGACCGACGATCAGGCGCGACGCCCCCGTCGTCACCATCCATGGCCGCGCGTAAGCCTTCGGATCGTCAATCGTCAGCGTCACGTCCATCGTCCCAACGCTGGTGCGGCGGTAGCGCTCGATCGTGTGGAGCGCGTCGCTGTGGGGCCGGCCTGCGTTGTCCATCCAGGTCTTGTCGTTGACGCCGATGGTGTCGACGACGAACGTGTCTCCCTCCCATTTCCCGACTGAATAGCCCAGCCACGACGGCTGCGGATCTTTCGGCAGCGCGCGGCCGTCGGTGAAGATCTGCCGGAAGGTCGTGAACCCTTCGTACAGAATCACGGTCACGCCGGGCATCTGATAGATCTTGTACGGATACGGCAGCACGATGAGTTTCGGCATGCCCGGCACGCAGGAGGCGGCCGGATCGTCCTTGCCGCGCGCGCCGTTCGCGCGATCTTTGACCAGCTGCGCGGCCCACGGCCGGTACGGCACGTCGCCAGGCGGCGTCATGCCGACCGCCAGATCCTGAAGCGTTCGCGTGTTCGGCATCCACACACCTGAGAGATCGGGATGGCCGTCGGCAGCTTTCGGGGCAGGCGCGGCGAGATCGGGCTTGCCGTCGGCGGTCCTCGGCACTTTGGGATCGGGCGTGCCGAGCCACTGCGCCGACACCGGCGCCGCTGCGAGGAGCAGCACCATTACGTAGTGCAGACCTTGAGGTCTGCGAGACATGGCAGGCGTGAAGGCCTGCACTACTTCAGCTCGCTCGCGCGGCCGCCGCTCAGAATGTGCGGAATCGCGTAGTTGCCCTCGTGACATGCAAACTCCAGCACCCGCTCGCGGTCGTTCATCGTGAGCGGCATCGA
>Ga0326726_10004106_pt1 | contig 13334 bp, 2 predicted proteins | sample MHFenrmetagenome_2_FD_207603 | JGI IMG/M metagenome (GOLD analysis project Ga0326726, IMG submission 207603) | Lab enriched peat soil microbial communities from Michigan Hollow, Ithaca, NY, United States - MHF15MN | ecosystem: Environmental > Terrestrial > Soil > Wetlands > Peat | place: USA... | reverse complement strand
TTCACGATTACTCCTGATTCTGGGTATCATGTTGCTGATGTGTTGGTTGATGGTGGCTCAGTTGGTGCTGTTAGCTGGCGTAATTTCACGAATGTGCAGGCGGATCATACGATTAGTGTTTCGTTCACAATAAACAACCAAGCCCCAACCCACAATACCCCTCTCTTAATTTCGGAAAACGGGACAAACACCACTGATGAAAAACTTATCTGCTCCAACCAATCAACCATAGATCCTGATGGAAACCTTGTATACAATACATACCATTGGATTAAAAATGGCGTGTCAGTACCAAATTTACTCCTCTCTTTTAATACAGCGAATACCACAAACGTAAAAGATTACTCGGGCTATCATAACAACGGAACAGTCATCAATGGGACAACCTGGATATCTTCAGGAAAAATTGGTGGTGCATACAGATTCGATGGCATCAATGATTATATTTCAATACCTGATTCCAGTAGCCTCGATGGTGATGGAACATGGAACGCAATGACCATGGAATTCTGGGTGAAATCAGGCACAAATGCTCAGAAAAACTCAACGATATTGGAAAAGAGAGGATCTACTACCGCTACGCAAAGTTATCAGATTGGATTTTCCTCCACAAGCGGAGGTAAATTATATTGCGCTTATTATCTAAGCACAGGTTATTTCGCAACCACCACAAACGCCTCCAACTATGTATTGAACAAAGACGTATGGTATCATGTGGTGAGTACTTACAAGAGCGGTGAGGGTATAAAATTATACGTCAACGGTTCGTTATATTCTTACTTAGCAACGACACCATTAACCATACGAGCAAGTGATAATATACCGGTGAATATAGGCAGAAGAAGAACAGAAACCACCAAATTCCTCAATGGGTCTGTCGATGAAGTAAAAATCTATCCTTTTGCCTTAACTCCACAACAAATCTCTCAGAATTACAATGATTCAAAAAATGGATACAGCAATGCATCCAGAATTGTAAAAGAACAAACCAGTATCGGTGACATCTGGCGATGTGAAGTGACACCCAGCGATGGATTACTCGACGGCATCACAAAAACATCGAATTCACTCACCATTGTTCCCCTGTACACTCTTACGATTACCAAAAACGGGACCGGATCTGGAACCCTTCAAGTTCACCCAAACGGACCATACTTCTCTGGTACAATCGTGACGCTCTGGGCAAATACCTCCATCAATTCCACCTTCACCGGATGGACCGGTGCACTCAGTGGCACAACAACTCCTACAACACTAACCATGAATAGCAACAAATCTGTTAACGCGCAGTTCACATTGAAAGGCCCATACACTCTTACAATTACAACGAATGGTACTGGTACAGGAACCGTCCAAACAAACATTAGCGCACCCTATTACTATGGTGCAAAGGTGAAACTCTGGGCGAACACCTCCACAGGATCCACATTCACAGGATGGTTCGGAGCTCTCAGCGGAACGACCACCCCTCAAACACTCGTTATGGACAGCGACAAATCTATTAATGCCCAATTTACTTTGAACGGACCATATAGCCTCACCCTCACACCCACAGGTACAGGTTCAGGAACTATCCATGTCAACAACAGCGGACCCTATTATTACGGTGCTCGGGTGAAGTTATGGGCGAACGCCACCACAGGATCAACGTTTACAGGATGGCAAGGCGCACTCAGTGGCACTCTCAGTCCTCAAACCTTGGTCATGGATGGCGACAAATCAGTCAACGCTGAATTCACACTCAATAACTTATACATCCTTACGATTTCAAAGAACGGCACCGGATCAGGATTAGTGGAAACGAACATAACTGGTCCATATACCCTTGGGGCTGTCGTAAAACTCTGGGCAAATGCCTCTGAAGGGTCCACGTTTACGGGATGGTACGGTGACCTCAGCGGCAAGACTTCTCCTGAAACACTCATCATGACTGGTAATAAATCTATTACTGCTAAGTTCACGCTGAACGGTCCATACACCTTATCGATTTCTAAGAATGGCACCGGCGAAGGAACTGTTCAAACGAACATCAGCGCACCCTATTATTATGGCGCGAAGATAACGCTCTGGGCAAACGCCTCCGAAGGATCCACATTTACCAAATGGTACGGTGACCTCAGCGGCACAACCTCTCCTGAAACACTTGTGATGAATGCCAATAAAACAGTCACTGCACAGTTCACCTCCACACCCTTCTTAAGTATAAATTCAAACTTCGATAGCGCCAGTATTGGAAACTATACTATCAACGGGAACTCAATCAATTTCGTTCTCAAATCAGAACATCTTATCAATAGTGGTGTGGATTATGAGTACTGGACCAATTTCAAGGTTCAAAACACCCTGAATAAAAATATCACCTTCAGCATCACAAATGCCAACCTTGCGCCCTTCTTAACAAACATCGGACATGAAGCTCAAATGGTATACAGCTATGATGGGATAAACTGGAACCGGTTCACGAACCATACCTACACCTCGGGAACCTACAAGTTTTGGAAGAATTTCACCGCAAACCAGGTTCAAGTCGCCACCTTCTTCCCCTTCAACTACACTGACATGCAGACATATCTTCAAACCGTGAACGTAAGCCAATGGGCTACAACATCGGTACTCGGGAAAAGCACACAAAACCGTAATATCACACTCGTGACCATTACCAACACAAGTATCTCTAATAGTAGTAAAAAAATAGTCTATATCATTGGCAGGCAGCATGCAGCAGAAACAGCAAGTTCCCATATGCTCAAAGGATTAATTGACTTTTTAATATCGAACGATGGCTATGCACAACAAATGCGGGACTCGTTCATTTTCTACATTGTCCCAATGGTGAACCCTGATGGCGTCTATCTTGGCCACTCCCGAGGAACATCACTCTTACGAGATCCAAACGATGATTGGAGTAATTCCAATAGTCCTGAGATAAACATCGTCAGGAGCCATATCAGTGCGACGAAGAACGCGTCAGGGATTGACTTCTTCATCGACTGGCACAGCCAAATTGATGATGTCAGTTGGTATAACTATATCTACTCCCCGCCAGGAAATACGTTCTTTTCCCTCCTCTCAAAATGGACAGATTTTGACTCACAGACAAGCCCTGGCGTTGGATCCTCGTCAGCGCGAGGATACGCTACGAATTTAGGAATATTTACCTTCACCTTTGAACCCACACCCCATTTTTCAAACTGGACGCTAGATACCCTTCATCAACAAGGAGTAAAAACCACATATGCCATGGACGAATACTACCCGCTGCTCCTTGATTCTGATTTCAACAGCAGTTACAGCAGTGAAGATCTCCAGGCCAACGCGTTAACTCCTGATTGGTATGAATCCAGGAATGAATACAAAAGACTTGTCACTCTTGATACCTCTAACATCAAAGGCAATACCGGGAAAAAAGCTGGATTTATTGGGGCGGACACAGCAAATTACGTGTATCTAAGCCAGGAATTCAAATCACCACGACGAACCCAATTTAACGTATCCTTTGATATCTATATTGACAGCATCAGCAACTACACCGTGCCAAGCAGCAATTACTATTACAATCGAACCGGGTTGATTTTCATCGGTGATGATTCATTGAACTCCACGGTCGACGATGCAGGAAAAGGACCGTCTTCCACAAGCAACGAACGATTCGTCACCCTCGGATTTTATGACGCGAAACCTGCCGAAAACCAAAATGACATCGAATTCAAAGTAAGGAACTTAAGCTCGCAATCATGGTACCGGACACAGGAATGGAAAACACTGGCGTCAAATCTCAGTTACAAGACATGGTACACCATCACATTATCTGTTAACATTTCAAAACGTACCTTTGATGTGTACCTCAATCATGTGCTACTCAATCAAAGCATTACCGGCTATAACCGATATGCATCCTCTTCAGTCACCCATATCAGCTTCATGGGAGGCGGAAACGCACGTGGGGACTTCTACATCGATAACGTGTTTGCCCCTGCAGCACAACGCTATACCTTAGATGCAACCACAGTCATAGGAAATGGCACCATACACATCACTCCTGGCGAATCTACCTATGCGAAAAACTCCATCGTCCAACTACAAGCCACCCCATCACCTGGCTGGTCCTTCAGCCACTGGACAGGCGACCCCACCGGCAGTACAAATCCAACCTCCATCACGATGAACGGGGAGAAAACCGTGATTGCTGTCTTCACACAAGATCAATACACCCTTACCATAAACAGTAATGGATCAGGAGTTATCATCCTGAATCCAAATCAATCCACATATACCTATGGTACGATAGTGAATATAACAGCAACCCCGAACGGCGGATGGACCTTCACCCACTGGACCGGCGATCATACCAGTAGCATCAACCCCCTAACGATTACCATGAACGCCAACACGATACTCACAGCTAACTACGCCCAAGGAACACTCTACACCCTTTCGATAAACATTCTCGGCAAAGGCACCGTCTCACGACAACCTGATCGAGCAGCCTATGTACCCAACACGGTCGTCACCCTGAACGCTTCTGCAAACACCGGTTGTCTGTTCATCAACTGGACTGGGGATCTCACCGGGACCACCAACCCCACATCAATCACCATGTCAACCAATAAAGCTGTCACGGCCCATTTCAAAAGCGGACAACCAGTTGTCCAGACTATCGAACCTTCAAACATCACAAACACCAGCGCAATACTCTGGGGGAACCTCACCAGTATCGCAGGAGAAAACAGCAGCACCTGGTTCGAATGGAGTGAATACGGGTTTGGGGAATGTATGGGGACCCTCGCAACAGGAAATGTCTGTGAAAATGGGATGAGCATTCTCCATAAAAACAGACATTACGAGTACAACAATCAACGACCGTATTTCTACCATGGGACAAACTATAGTTACTTCGGCATGGGAAATTCCTTGCAGGATAACGGCTTTGGAATGTGTCGCCAGGGGCAAAACGAGAAGGGATTAGCAATCGCAAGTGCGGATTGCTACGGTGATGACCGCGTGAATGTAAGCAGGGCAAAGTTCACGAGTGATAGAACCAGCCCCAATGAGGACTACGACGCGCATCATGTCCTTGGGAATTATTCAAAAGTTGCAGATGCAGCGTACTGGCTTGCAAAACATAGTAAATACCATGGAAACTACTGGCTTATTAGCTCAGAACCTGGCGTTGGAGCAGTTGTATGTATCGATTCGACCGGAAATAGCAACATCACCTGGGTGAACAATTCCTTTGCTGCCCCTGCGAACGTGTTTTGGTGTAACGGTATTCCTGACCGTGATAAAGGGCCCAATGATGTCCGCGCGATGAAAATCATGCGCGATATGGTTCAAAATGGAACAGACGCCAACCATAACCATCTCATCAGCCCGCAGGATATCGCCCAAAAAGTTGCACGGGATACTGAAAATGCTGAAATGGGAAGCGGCTCTTATTATTACGGAAGTTATGGGTATTACATTTGCAATGGAGCAACCCGTGATTCGCTCATTTGTGTTGGAGGCAACTCGAGTTTTAACGGATATGTCAATATGGCTTGGTTAGCGATCGGTGAACAAACACAAGTCAGTATCTTCCTTCCAATCTATGCAGGAAACCTCCACTCCTCTGCAGATATCCCACGAAATTTCACGACCGACAATAACGGGGATGTCGGGTCTTTTACCTCAGTTGCGTTGGATTCGAGTAACCGGCCCTATATCAGTTATCATGACGAAATCAACGGGGACTTGAAATATACGAAGAAGACCGGATCAACTTCCTGGGGCGCATACTGGTCGAGTTCAACCACGGTTGATTCCACAGGCCACATCGGGGAATATACCTCGATGAAACTCGATTCAAGTAGCTACCCATACATTAGTTATTATGATGCGTCAAATGGCGATCTGAAGTACGCGAAATGGACAGGTTCATCCTGGACGATTTCTACTGTTGATTCAACAGGAGACGTCGGGAAATGGACGTCAATTGCGCTGGATTCCAGCAAACGCCCCTACATCAGTTATCATGATGAAACCAACGGCGATTTGAAGCTGGCAAAATGGACCGGCTCCGCCTGGTCGATAGAAACCGTTGACTCAACAGGTCATGTCGGAGAATATACCTCGATAGCGTTAGATTCGAGTAACTATCCGTACATTAGCTATTATGATGCCACGAATGGGAATCTGAAGAATGCGACATGGACGGGAACATCATGGAAGATATCCACCATCGATTCAGTGGGAGACGTCGGGAAATGGACGTCAATTGCGCTGGATTCCAGTAAACGCCCCTACATCAGCTACTACGACACAACCAATGCTGATCTGAAGCTTGCAAAATGGACTGGAACTGCCTGGTCAATCGAAACCGTTGATTCAACAGGAGATGTTGGAGCATATACAGCTATTAAATTAAATGCCAGCAACTACCCGTCCATAAGTTATTATGATGCGACGAATGGTGACCTGAAGTACGCGAAATGGACAGGTTCATCCTGGACGAAAACCACCGTTGATTCAACAGGAGACGTCGGGAAATGGACGTCAATAACACTGGATTCAAATAAACGCCCCTACATCAGCTACTACGACACAACTAACGCTGATCTGAAACTAGCGAAGTGGACAGGTTCTGCATGGTCAATCGAAACCATCGATTCAGAGGGGAAAGGAATTCAACCCTACGTCGTACCAAAGCATCTGTACGCAAAAGGAGACCTCGGAACAAATACCTACTATTGTGCACGAGTCCGACAGATACAAAACTACGCAAAATATAATGAAAATATTACATTTAGTAAATTCAATGACATGTTAAACAGCATCAAAACAGCTCCGGATGCTGCCCATGTTCGATCGATGCTCTCCCAGTATGTTAATACAACCGAACCGAAAGCACTCGAAGGGTACATACAAAATCTTACCAAATGGACTGATCAAACAGTGAAAAACCCACCAAGAGGCGTCGGCCATTTCAATGAACCGTTAACCGGGCTCATCCCAGGGAAGGCGTATTATTATTGCGCCTGGGCGAACAACAGCGCCGCATTTGGGAATGGATCAGTAAAGTTGTTTATAACAAGACCAAACAACCCTTCAAACATAAACATGATTCGATACAATACTCAAATGAATTTCTCCTGGACAAAGGGAGTCGGCGCACAATATACGATCATTGAACGAAACGCGACCTCGGTACCAGCCTGGGACCTCGGAAAAGGAATTCTTGTCTACAATGGAACAGGAAGCCAATGTATCGATACAGGGTTAGTATCAGGCAAACAATACTATTATCAAATATGGTCATACGCAGCGGATCAAGGCCTCCATCAATATGGCACAAAAATATCGATGTATACCGGAGGTTCGCCACCCGTCCAGTTACTAAAAGATTCACTGCTGGACAACAGTACTAATAGCAGTGAACTGCGAGCAAACAAGGCTGGCCAGGATTGGTATGAAAGCCGGAATGATAACCCTCTGTTATTAACCCTTGATACAAGTACGGTCGGAGGAAATAGCGGTAAAAAAGCGAAATTCGCTGAAGACGACTCGAGTAACACATATCTCACCCAAGAATTTAGTGAGCCCCAAACCGGTCGATTCATTGTTCAATGGGACATTTATGTTGACTCTATAAAAAATATCTCAGGTAACCCAGATCGCACAGGCTGGATGCTCATCGGAGATGACAGTACACCTGGGTTTGGCCCCAATGCTGCAGATACAGAACGCTTTGTCTACATGGCCTTCTTTAAACCCGGTGGCGGCTCCACTGGGACCATGGATCTTGTCGCAAGAAACAGGACGAATGCATGGGATGCCTTTACCACGGTTTCATCCGGGTTAAATTTGAAACAATGGTATACCATCCGTGTTGATCTCAATGTGAATAATGGAACCTACGATGTGTATGTCGATGGAACATATAAAGCAACAGTGACCTCACGATTTGCAAAAACGAATATCTCTTACATCAGTTTTGGACAATGGAATAACGGAGCCGGAGCCTTCTATGTCGACAACGTCTTCGCAACACCATTTGCGGTTACCAATACTGCGCCAATCATAAGTAATCCTATCCCAAGTAACGGTGCAACAGGGGTCAGCATCAGCACCTCCCAACTTTCTGTCTCAATCACCGACAATGAAAACAATTATATGAACTACACCATAACAACCCAACCCTCGATTGGAAACACAAGTGGTACACATGTGACCGGAGGCGTAAAAATCTGCAGCATCTCAGGGCTTGCTTACGGGACAACCTATACTTGGTACGTGCATGCAACAGATGGAAAACTATGGACCAACCAGACCTACACGTTCACCACGCAAACTGTAACGGTCAATAATCCACCGATAATCTCAAACCCGGATCCAATGAACGAAACAACAGGATTACCTCTCATAACATCTTCTCTCAGCGTTATCATCGAGGACCCTAATGCAAATCCCTTTAACTGGACGATTACCACCACACCAAATGTGGGAAGTAATACGGGTTCATTGGCAAGCAATGGAACAAAATCATGCACTATAACTGGTCTTATCTTTAACACAACTTACACTTGGTATGTGAAAGCAACCGATGGGCACAGCTGGACAAACAAATCTTTCATATTCACTACGCAAAATATTTCAATCAATAATCCACCGACCTTGTCAAATCCCAGCCCAGCAAATGAATCAACCAGCATACCAATATCCACCTCTTCGCTCAGCGTTACCATCACTGACCCTGAAGCTAATCCCATCAATTGGACAATTACCACCTCACCAGACGTGGGAAGCAATGCAGGAAATGCGGAGAGCAACGGAATTAAAACGTGTACTATCTCCGGTCTTACCTATGCAACAACATATACATGGCACGTGACAGCAACCGATGGACACAACTGGACCAACCGATTCTACACCTTTACCACACAAGTGAACAACCCACCGGTTTTCTCAAGCCCAAGTCCAGTAAATTGCTCAGTGGATATTCCCTTGAATTTATCATCGTTGAGCATCGTGATCCAGGATCCTGAAGGAAAATCAATCGATTGGACGATACAAACATCGCCAAATATTGGAAGTAATGCTGGTGCTGGAGAAGGAAATGGAACAAAAACATGCAGTATCTCAGGACTCACTAATTGCACAACATACAAATGGTTTGTGAACGCAACTGACGGTTTCTCTTGGACGAAAAAAATATTTATCTTCTCAACGAAAGGACTTCTTGCTGATCCTACCTTTGATGCCAGTGTCGACAGTTCGGATCTCAGAGCGAATAGTACTTGGCAGGATTGGTATGAAAGTCGAAACACTGTACCTTCTACTTTATTGACTCTAGATACATCCAATGTAGGTGGAAATACCGGAAAGAAAGCTGCCATGAAAGGATATAGCAGCAGTTCTACTGCGTATCTTACACAAGAATTTACTTCAACTCAAACAAATACATTTAACATTTCCTTAGATATGTATATTGATAAAATAAATTTAAATACTAATGGCGGAAATTTCAATCGTTCTGGTCATATCTTTATCGGAGACAACTCTGGTACAGGAACAACCGGACCCTGTTCTACTGCTGGTAGACGATTCGTTTGCCTTGCATTTTACGACAGCACACCACCAGGTGATACCGGTAATGATTTGATACTGATCGCGAGAAATGCCAGTCAATCCTGGACGAACTCCTCTGCATGGACACAACTTACAACAGGTCTGAGTTATGATACCTGGTACACGATTAAAATCGTAGTCAATATTGGGACCGGAAAATATGACGTTTATGTCAACAATAACTATAAGGGTTGGGTCAACAAATGCACAGAATTTGTCTCACCCTCTCTTACCCATGTGAGTTTCTTTGTCGGCGGTAATTCAAGGGGAGACTTCTACGTCGATAACATCTTTTCACCCGCAAGAAATTAAAACAAAATAGGGGAGGAAACAACCTATGATAGAAATAGTAAGAATATCAAAAGAAGGAACGCTAATAGAAATCAAGGAGGTATCTGATAAATATCGTGACCAACCATATACTATCAAGAAAAACAAGTAACCTCCATCTTTTTCTTTTTTTACCTAATGTTTCAAGTGAGTTACAGCATCTATAGCATTTATTTCGAATCTGTATACAATATTTTCTAATTTTTATCTTTTCACAACATTTAAATCAATCTACAAGATTACAACCTTACCAGATAGTGTATTCGGGGGAGAAAGGCTTATGCGAACAAATTGGGCGAAGAAAGGGATAGTTTTTGGAATAATCATTGTAATGATTGGGGCTGGTGCTGTTTCTGGGTTCTCGGGAAATCTATTTACGAATGCTCAACCAATATTTGACATATATTTAGGGTTGGAAACACTATCGTCAGGGAACGTATTCATCTCGAATCCCTACCCAGTGAACGGCTCTACAAATATTCCTGTTCAACCAACGTGTAACATCACCCTAAATCATTCGAATGGAACCGGCATGACGCTATCCTGGTATGAGAACAGTACAGGACCTTGGGTGTTACGTCAAACAAACGGGAGTACCCACTGGTATGATGCCGCATGGAAATACAGGAAACTCATCACCATCGACCATACGCACATACCATCCACTCTTACGAATTTCCCGATCCTTGTTTCCCTTGCCACTGACTCTGATCTTGCTGCAGATGCTCAGAATGATGGTGACGATCTCTGCTTTATCGCATATTCTGATAACAGTACGAAACTGAACCATGAGATCGAATGGTTCAACGGGTCCACAGGGAAACTCTCCGCCTGGGTCAATATCCCCTCCATTAGTAGCATCACGAATACCAAGATCTGGATGTACTACGGAAACAGTCTCACTGGTACTCAAGAGAATGTGGCTGGGGTCTGGGATGCTAACTTTGGTGGCGTCTGGCATATGCAAGAGATCAACGCAATCGACTCCACAGACAACGGCAACACCGGATCTCAGACAGGTTCACCATTTATTGCCTCTGGCGTGGTGAATAACTCCGTGGATTTCATCCCAACCGATTCTATCAATGTGGGAGCCGGTGACAGCATCAACACCGCAAATGACGATACGCTCACCTGGGAATGCTGGATCAACGGAGACTCTAACGCAGTCGATCAAGTATTCCTGGAACAGTCACAAGCATCAAACAGCTGGAATGTTGTACTTGGAACCTATGACACCGATGTTCCAACCAATGAAATAAAATGGATCACCCGGGATGACGACGGAACAAATAGAGACACGATCAGCTCCGGAGTGAGCATCACCACCGGTTCATGGATGCACATCGCAGGCACCTACAACAACGGTGCATCTGATAATAAATCACTCTACATTAACGGTGTGTTAAAAGCCTATACTACAACAGGGATCAATAATCTCCGTGATGGACCAACCACCGCAACGCATATCGGATACGGCGGAGACTATGCCCCTTATGACGGAAAAATCGATGAAGTCAGAATGAGCAGCAACGTCAGAAACGCAAGCTGGATTAACGCAACCTACCAGACGATCGCACACCCCTCCACGTTTTTCTCAATGGACGCTGAACAATCACTTCTTCACAATGGAACATATCGTTGGATATTTACCCAGGCATCCGCAAATACGACAACATATTTCTGGAAGGTTGCGGTCACTGACACCTACCAAAATAAGACCGCGATATATCATTTCACGACCGCACCAGAACCAAATCAACCACCCTACCCCCCCAGCAATCCTACTCCTACCAGTGGTTCAACGGGTGTATCGATTTATACTGATTTGAGTTGGACTTGTAGTGATCCCGATGGTGACCCACTCACCTATAATGTCTACTTCGGAGTAAGCAGCTCACCACCGTTAGTAGCAAATAATATTTCAGCGACAACATATGATCCAGGAACACTCGCCTATAACACGCTGTATTACTGGAAAATCATCGCATGGGATACCCATGGAGCATCCACCATAGGGCCACTCTGGCATTTCACGACTAGTCTACAGCCAAACCAACCACCGTTTGTTCCAAGTTCTCCTTCTCCAACAAACGGCTCCACGGATGTTTCCATAAATGCAGATCTGAGCTGGCAAGGAGGCGACCCTGATCCAGGTGATACAGTGACATATGACGTGTACTTTGGGACGTCTAATCCTCCTCCTCATATGGTGTATAATCAATCCGGTCAAAGTTATAATCCTGGCTCAATGGCGTATAACACGCTGTATTATTGGAGGATTGTCGCCTGGGATAATCATGGTGCTTCAGCAACGGGACCACTGTGGCATTTCACGACAGGTGTACAACCGAATAACCCGCCATATACTCCGAATACTCCATCTCCAGTAAATGCTTCCACAGGTGTCTCTGTGAACGCTGATCTCAATTGGTTGGGTGGGGATCCTGATCCTGGCGATACAGTAACGTATGATGTCTACTTTGGAACAACAAGTTCACCACCAATAGTCTCTCACAATCAGTCCAGCCTCAGCTATGATCCTGGCACTCTCAACTATTACACCTCCTATTATTGGAAAATCGTCGCCTGGGACAACCATGGAACATCCACCACTGGTCCATTGTGGCATTTCACAACCGCATCTATACCAAACCGTCCTCCCTATGCGCCACAGAACCCCAATCCCGCGAACGGATCAACTGACATATCAATCAATACTGATCTCAGCTGGACCGGTGGTGATCCAGATAGCGGTGATTTCGTCACTTACGATATCTACTTCGGCACCACATTCCCACTCATAAAAATAGTATCAAACACATCAGGGACATCCCATACACTACACAATTTATCCTACAGCACGAAATACTACTGGAAAATCATCGCCTGGGATAACCATCAAAACACCAACACAAGCACACTCTGGTCATTTACCACAAAAACCGATACCACACTACCATCAATACAGCTCACATCACCAAGTAAAGGATATCTCAGTATCAATATCGGAAATATCATCATCGGAAAAATACCGATCTTCATCACAACCATAATCATTGGAAAAACAGACGTCACCGCCACCGTCACCGATAGCCAATCTGGGGTCAGCAGAGTAGAGTTTTATCTCGATGATATCCTTAAAGCAAGCTTTAACACAGGACCGTATACCTGGGCATGGACAGAATCAGGATACTTATTCCCATATACCCTCAAGGTACTCGCCTATGACAACGCTGGAAATCAAAACGCATACGAATTGAAACTGTGGAAGATATTCTAATCCTCTTACTGAATCATGAAACTGTATTCACTGCTTCTTCGTTGTAAGGTCAGAACACATTCTTTTTGATTACCTCTCTGCGCAGTGGTGTGCAAACAGTAAAGAGAGCATCGACGAA
>Ga0326726_10004105_pt1 | contig 13334 bp, 8 predicted proteins | sample MHFenrmetagenome_2_FD_207603 | JGI IMG/M metagenome (GOLD analysis project Ga0326726, IMG submission 207603) | Lab enriched peat soil microbial communities from Michigan Hollow, Ithaca, NY, United States - MHF15MN | ecosystem: Environmental > Terrestrial > Soil > Wetlands > Peat | place: USA... | reverse complement strand
GGTCCAGCAGGTCGCGGCAGATCGTCACACCAACTTCCGCACCCTTCTCCCCTGCCTTCTTCATCAATGCCAGATCCGCGTCGGGAATAACGACACCCGGAACTTCGTTGTGCAGAAACCAGGCGTGCCGGAACGACATGAGCGGCAACAGACCGAGGAACAGCGGGATCCGGAACGAGTGAATCGCATCGAGAAGGCGTTCGAGTTCGGCGAGGCGATAGAGTGGCTGCGTGAAGGCGAACATCGCCCCGGCATCGACCTTGGCTTTGAAGCGCTCGATCTCGCGAGGCAGGTCGTCGGCCACAGGATTGAGCGCTACCCCGATGGTAAACGCGGTGGCGCGGCCAATTGAGGCACCGGCGAAGTCCTCCCCCTTATTAAGCCCGGACAAGACGCGCGTGAGACCGATGGAATCGACGTCGAAGACACCGGTGACATGCGGGTAGTCGCCGATCGACGGCGGGTCGCCGGTGATGGCGAGCACGTTGCGAATGCCCAGAGCATGAGCCCCGATCAGATCGGATTGAATCCCCATCAGATTGCGGTCGCGACAGGTGAAGTGGAGGACGGTCTCAATTCCGGCCTCGCGTTCGATCAGAGCGGCGGTGGCGATGGCGCTCATGCGGACGCGGGCCATCGGCGAATCGCCGATGTTGACCGCATCGGCTCCGGCACGCGCGCAAAGGCGCGCGCCGTCTATGACTTTGGCGGGGTTGGTTCCGCGCGGTGGGTCGAGTTCGACCGAGACTTGAAATCGTCTCCCGAGATTGCGCGCGAATCTCGAGAGCCCTCCTCGGTCTGGAGCAATGCCGGGCGGCTCCGATTGCGAGGTGGAGACGAAGGTGACCGCAGGCGGGTACGGCGCCGGTTGCCAGGAATCGAGCGCCTGGCGCATTGCGGCGATGTGCGCCGGCGTGGTGCCGCAGCAGCCGCCGAGCAAGCGCACACCATTAGCGAGGAACGAGCCGACCAGACTGGCGAAATAGTCGGGATGTGACGGATAAACGAATCGGCCGTCGACAAGCCGCGGCATGCCGGCATTGGGCATTGCCGAAAGCGGCTTCTTCGCGACCTTGGCCAGGCGGAAGATCACTTCGAGCATTCCCTGCGGGCCGACCGAACAATTGGCGCCGATCAGATCGACCGGGAGCGCACCCAGAGCCTCAGCCACATCTTCGGGAGAGCGTCCGGTGAGCGTGACCCCGTCTTCGGTGAAGGTCATCTGCGCGACGATCGGCAGATCGGTGAGCGAACGAATCGCCGCGACGGCCTGGCTCAGCTCCACGAGATCGGACATGGTCTCGATGATGAAGAGGTCAATGCCACCCTCGAGCAAGGCCGCGGCTTGTTCCGCGTAGTACTGGCGCGCTTCACTGGGGGTGATGTGGCCGATGGGAGTCAGGCTCTTGGCGAGCGGGCCGATGGAGCCGGCGACGAAGACATCAGCGCCCATGATTTCGCGTGCTTCGCGTGCGAGCCGCGCGCCCGCGAAATTGATCTCGCGCACCTTGGATTCCAAGCCGTGCGAGGACAAGCGCACACGGTTGCCGCCGAACGTGTTGGTTTCAATCAGTTGGGCGCCGGCGCGGATGTAGTCCTGATGGATGCCGAGCACCACCTCGCGGTCGGTGAGATTCAGCGAATCAAAGCATCGCTCGAAGGAGATGCCCCGCTCGTAGAGCATGGTCCCCATGCCGCCATCGGCAAGGATCGGGCCGGTGGTGAGGCGGGTCAGAAAGGGACTATGGGAGGTAGAGTCGGTCATTGTGCAACACGTTATTGACCGGGCGCATGTCGATGCGCCCCAACAAGAGCAGGCTCGGCGGTAGCCTCGCCCTCCCCGAGCGGTCCCGAAATTGTCGCCATTCGAGCTATCCTCACGAAAAGCCGAGTTCGTGTTTCACTTGTTGGGTTGCTTCGACCATCACTTTCAGTTTATCGATGGCTTCAGGGACGGTGCGGGTTTTCAGGCCGCAGTCAGGATCGATCCATACTTGTTCGGGATCGAAGACACGCAGGGCGCGGTGGATGCCATCGACCACTTGCGACCTGGTTTCGATCACGTGCGAATGCACGTCAATGACGCCGACGGTAACTTTCTTCGTAAACTTTGGGCGCTTGAAGATCTCGAGATTGGCGAAACCGGAATTGGCGAATTCCAGATCGAGCACGTCGACCGGCAGCGACAGGATGCGCGGATAGATCTTGGCGAAGTCGCCGTAGCAGATATGGCTGATGGTCGTCGCCTTGATTCCGTCGGTGACGATTTCCATCGCCTCGATGGCCAGATCGATTTCGTCAGGGCGAGTCGAGATCGCGGGCTCGTCGATTTGGATGTAGCGTGCGCCGGCGGCCTCGAGGTCCCGCACTTCCTCGTGAATGATCTCGGCTAACGCGAGGACCGCGTCGCGTCTGCTGGCATAGTGCTCATCGAAAGACCAATCACACATCGTATAGGCGCCGGTGAGCATGCCCTTCACCGGTTTCGTGGTCAGTGATTGGACCCAACGGTACCAGTCGACGGTCATAGGCTGGGGACGGTCAAGCACACCATCGATGATCGGTTTGCGGTAGTAACGGTTCCCATAGGAACGGACCAAACCGGAGACCCCGTAGCCGACCAGTCGCTCGGCAAAGAAAGTGGTCATGTCGCCGCGTTCCATCTCGCCGTGGACGAGGATATCGATGCCGATATCTTCCTGGATCTTGATCCATTCGCGAGTGGCACGCTCTTCGAGCGCACGCAACTCCGGTGCGGCAATTTCGCCGCGTTGGAGGGCGCCGCGCGCCGTCACGAGATAATCGGGCTTGGGGAAGGAGCCGACGGATGTCGTTTCGAGCATGCGCTGTCCTCTTGCTGATATGCAAGGGGTTGAAAACCCCTTGTCCGTAATCTGGCTTCCGTTCGACTGCAAGGGGCTAAAGCCCCTTGTTTGCCTGAATCTCCATTCTCGGAACTACAGCGCTGCGACCGTTTCGCCCTGAAAGGCACGGACGGCTTCGGTCAGGCGGCGCATTTTGGCGATGGCGTTCTTGTAGGGCAAGAATTCCAATGCTGCTGACGGCGCGATCCAGGCGATTGGCCATTGCGAGGCATCGCTATTGGCAATACGCTCCAATCTCGACGTCACGTGTTCAACAGGTTCAAGCCTTGTGGAGCGCGCATCAAGAAGGCCGAAGACGCGGCCGATGGTCTTGGGGCCGCGCAGAAGAATCTCAAGATTGCCGGGCGCGGTGGCGCAATCGGCGCCGATCGCGTGGACGGGAAGGTCCCAAATGCGGTCGGCGATCGGCCCGAGTGAACCGAAGTAGGTGTACAGGAGCGTCTTCACGCGATTGTGCGGAACGGTCGCGCGTATCGTCTCGATCGCCAGACTGAATTCCTTGGGGCATAGAGCCAGAAAGGGTTCGTCGATCTGCACCCAATCGGCGCCGGCGTGGGCCAGTGCTTCGATTTCCGCGCGGACGAGACGGGCGCAGTCTTCGTAGAGCATGCGGCCACCCTCATAATTTTGATCGACGCAGAACTTCGCCAGCGAGAACGGTCCGCAGACCGACGCAAGGATGGGGCGGTCGGTCAGTTCGCGCAGGAAGCGAAAATCCTCGACGACGGCGGAGTGCACGAAGCGCACCGGGCCGTTGACGTTCGGGCGGCGATAGTAGACGTTGTTGTCGAAGAAGCGGATCAACCCGCCGATTTCGAAGCCATCGTGCGCCGCGGCGAAGGGCGTGACCGGATCATCCCAGCGGACGCGGCCATCGGTGACGCGATCGATGCCGCAGGCGATTTGATCGTCAGCAACGGCTTTGATCGCACCACGGGTCACATCGTCCAGGTCCGCTTGAGTGATCTTTCCCTTGTCGAGACGGTTGCGCGCCAGACGCAAATTGGGTCGCGCGGAATCATCGAAGATCTTCGGCTGACTTCCCACTAAGGTCGTTTCGAACATGATGTCTCCAGGTGAGTGGTGCTCACCGGTGAGCACTTCTTCTACACGCCAAAGCTGTCAAGGCGCGCAACGTAAGCGCGAAATCGCGTGATCAGATCGGATAAGGCACCGGACCCGAAAGCCGAAAGGTAGGCGTCGGCGAGCGCCAGAGCCACCATGGCTTCGCAGACCACGGCCGCCGCCGGGACGCTGCAAACGTCGGAGCGTTCCACAAACGCGGCCGCGGCCTCCTTGGAGAGAATATCGACGGAGGCGAGCGGTTTATTCAGAGTGGAAATCGGCTTCGCATAGGCGCGCACGATCAAGTCTTCACCGTTGGTAAGGCCACCTTCGAGCCCGCCGGCGCGGTTGGTGCGGCGATAGAACCCAGATGGCGTATGGGCACGATCGTAGTGGATCTCGTCGTGCACTTCCGAACCGCGTTTACCCGCCTGAGCGACACCGGCGCCCAGCTCGACCGCCTTGATCGAGTGGACGGACATGACGGCGCGTGCTAAGATGCCGTCCAGCTTGCGGTCCCACTGGGTGTGATCGCCGAGCCCGGGGACCAAACCGGAGGCGACGACCTCCACGATCCCGCCCAGGGTATCCGCCGCCACCGCGGCTTGCTTGATCTGGTCCCGCATCTTCTCTGCTACGGTGGAATCGACGCAGCGAACATCTGATTCAGCGGTGCGATTGCGAATCTCGGCGACGGTCAGTCGTGTTGGTTCGTAAGTGACGGCGCCAATCCCGATGACGTGGCAGGCGGTCTCCACTCCGAATTCGGAGAGGAGCATTTTCGCCAAGGCGCCCGCGCCGACTCGAACGGCGGTCTCGCGCGCCGAGGCGCGTTCAAGGACATTGCGGAGATCGTTGAAGTGGTGTTTCTGCGCGCCGGCCAAGTCGGCGTGGCCGGGACGCGGGACGGTGCGAGGCGCAGCGAGCTGGGCCTCGCGTGCGCTTCCTGGCTCCGGCCGTTCCGGTGTGACCGACATCACCGATTGCCAGTTGACCCAGTCCTTATTCTCGATGTGAAATGCAACCGGCGAGCCCAGGGTCAGGCCATGGCGCACACCGGCGGTGATCACGCAACGGTCCTGCTCAATCTTCATGCGTCCGCCACGTCCATACCCCTTCTGGCGTTCGACCATGTCGTGATCGAGGCGCTCGAAATCGATGCGCAGGCCGGAGGGCAGACCTTCGAGAATCCCCGTGAGGCGCGGCCCGTGGGATTCACCGGCGGATAGGAAGCGGAGTGAGTTCATCGGTTTCTCGAGAGCAACAAGGATCGCCACGTCATCCCCCGTCCGCGGGAATCCTCGCGATGACGGGGTGTTGCATCTCGTCCTATACGGAGCCGACTTGCGATGACGGTATCGTTCATGCTCTCATTACCGGCAAGTCGACCGTCACGCGGGTGCCGGATTTCCCATCGGGACGCGGCGACACGAGTTCGATGACGCCGTCATGATCGTGAACGATCCGATGTGTGATCGCTAACCCGAGGCCGGTGCCGCGCGTCTTGGTGGTGAACCAGGGCTCGAAGACCCGCTTGAGTGCTTCGGGGGCAATGCCTTCGCCCGAGTCCTCGATCACCAGGTGCGCGTTGTGCGAATCGGCCGCCAGGGTCACGCGAATCTCTCCACCCTCTGGGGTCGCGGCGAGCGCGTTGGTGAACAAGTTCCAGACGGCCTTGCGCAACTCGTCCGCCACACCATGGATAGGGCATTGAGCGACAGAATCAATCTTCAATGCCACTTGTTTCTTATCGGCTTCCAGGCGCGCCATCTGCGAGACATCCCGTAGAAGTTCGGCCAGATCGAGCGGGGCTCTGGGCAATTGCGAGGGGCGCGCCAGGGAGAGAAACTCCTCGACGATGGTATTCAGGCGGCGCGACTCATCCCAGACAGTCTCAGCAAGTTTCTGGGAGTCGGGGTCGGATAATTCCAGACGCAGGCTCTGAGCGGCCAGGGCGATCGCATTTAGGGGATTGCGAATCTCATGAGCGACGCCGGCGGCCAGTTGGCCCATCGAGGAGAGGCGTTCGCCGCGGCGCATCTCTTCAGCCATGGCCCGGGCCTCGGTCTCATCGCGAATTACAGTGACGGCACCCGAGGGAACGCCATCGGATGTGACTAAGGGGGTAGTCGAGTAGACCAAGATGCGCGCGCCACGACGGGTCCGACGTACCTCCTCACGGTCGCGGGCAATTTCTCCCCCGTGAGCAACTCGGCTCAAAGCAAAATCACCGTTCCCGAGTTGGGCGGAAACCAGAGCACCGATGAGTTGATCGGCGTGGAGGCCGAGGACGCGTTCGGCGGCAGGATTGGCGATCGTAATTCGATCCTGGGTATCGATGGCGATAACGGCCTGATCAATCGCGTCGAGGACACGGCCAGTGAGGGTCTCCACCTGACGGTAAGTGCGGCCGAGATCGGTGAGCGAGCGCCGCGTGACCAGGACCGCGCTGACAGCACTGGAGAGCAGTAGGAACAGGATCGCGGTCAGTCCCAATTGCAGGGTCAGCCGCGTCACGGCTTCATCGACTGCGGTGAGCGAGACGCCAACTCGAAACATCCCCGAGGGGAGTCCGGTAGATAGAAATGGTGTGGCCGCCTCCAGAACCGGCCGACCTTCGAATTGGATCTCCCGCGTTGCCGGGGCATTGCTCTCGAGGACGGCGACTAAGAACGAATCGGCAGCCAACTTCAAGATTGGCTTTAATGGTCGCGAGGCAAACACAATGCCATCAGGGGCTTGGAGCATGATGTAGTTGACCCCCGACTGACGCCCAATCTCCTGAATCAGCTCGCCGACGCCACCCAAAGCGGCAGGAGCGTTGGCAGGTGCCTGTTTATCCCAGACAGCCAGCCCCCCCCAAGGGGCGGGGATTCCGGTCCCACGCCAAGACGCCCGCGTCGTGCTGTCGGTGACCAACAGGCGGACAACATCCTCTTCCTCATCCCATGGATAGACGCGGAGTTCCTCGTCGTGGAAGGCAAGATCAGAAAGCTCATCCGGATAGGCGAAGGCCAGCGTGTCTCCGTGCCAGAGGGTGAGGCCCGAAGCTTCGGCAGCAGCCAGAAGTTCATTCCGGCGCCTGGGATCGAGGAGATCCTGGTACGATTCGGCGAAGGGGCGAGCGCGGTCGGCGACGGTGTTGCGCTCCATCTGGTCAACGAGCGTGCCGGTGGCGATGGAGTACTGCGATGCCAGGACCAGTGATTGCAGCAACGCGAGGGTCTGACGCTCGGACTCGCGCACAAGGGCGCGACGCATGGCACGAATGCCGACCGTGGCCCAGAGCGCGAAGAGGATTGCCAGAACCAGGGAGAGGGCCGTTGCGGTGGCCACAATCGGCCGCCAGCGTGTCGTGGGTCCGCCTGATGAGCTGGATGGCTTGGCGTCGAGCATCGTCCCCCTGAGACTCCCTGGGCGTTGGACTTTAGGCATTATACCGGCAAGGCGGGCAGGGTCAATCCGAAAGCTCAACGGCAAACCTCTGACCAAGTTTGGCCGATAAAGAGTATGATGAGTTCGCGGCCTCGTGCCGGTGGCCGCCACGATGTGCAACCACGGGAGAGCCTCTGTCGACAGCCGATTTCATCGCCGGGCATTCACCATCGATTGACGAGATCCAGAATAACCGGGAGCGCCTGGCCAACTCAGCGTGGCTCCTGGGGACGGTGGTCTTCATCTTGGCGCTGCTTTTGTACGTGGCCACGATGTGTCGCACAGTGTTTTGGTGGGACACGGGAGAACTGGCCGCCAATGCGCGCGTCTTGGGGATCCCGCATCGCCCGGGCTTTCCGCTCTATGTCATCGTGGGACGGGTCTTCGGTCTTGTCCCATTCGGTGAGTATTTCTATCGCATCAACTTTGTCTCGGCGCTCTGCGCGTCGCTGGCGTTGGGATTCCTTGCGTATGTGTGGCACAGCTTGTTCACACTCTTGTGGCGTCCGCGCCGCTGGTGGGAACTGGCATTGGCCGTGGTCGCATCGTGCACTGCTCTAGCGGGGACTTACACGCTGTGGATGCAGGCGGTGCGTGCGGAAGTGTACGCGCCGACGCTGTTGGCGGTAACCATTCTGCTTGCGAGTGCGCTGGGGGGCGAACGGGCGGTGCGACGCGGCACCGGAGAGACGGGACGTTGGATGTGTGCCGCAGGGTTGTTTGGGGGACTGGGGCTGGGGCTGCACAATGCCACCTTCGCCGCGATTCTGCCGGCCTTCTTCATCTACTTCATCTTGCTCTCGCGCCGCGACCATCTCGGGTGGAGACCATGGGTGATGACGGGCGTGCTGTTCTTCATCGGGCTGTCGGTCTATCTGTATCTCCCGGTGCGCGCTTCGGCAAACCCCGCGCTGAACTGGGGCTGGACATCGTCGGCGCATTCACCCGGTTGGGGGGCGGTGGTCGGATCGGATGCACTGGGAGAAGTGTTTGCCACCAAGACAACAATGATCCTCCGCCATATGTGGGACGCCACGTTGCTGCTCTTCGGCGAATTGCAGTGGGGCTTCATGTTGTTGAGCGTCGTCGGATTGATCGCGTTGTGGCTGAAGTCGCAACGCTGGGCCATTCTGGTGTTCCTGGCGGCCTTGGGGAATATCGTGGTGACGGCGCTCCTCGTGTCGGACTTCAGCGACACCAATCCGGACATTCATGGGTACCTCCTGCCCGCGTTGGCGATGATTGGTCTCGCGGCGGCGGCGGGGATCCTCAGCCTTGCGGTGATGTTCGACCGGCTTCCGGAACGCATTCCGACGCTTTGGCTGCGGCGTGGCGTGGTCGGCGCCTGCCTGGCGACATTGGTCATGCTCGGAATAGCGCCGGCGGCGATCAACGCGCCGTACTGCAACCTAGTGAGCCATCACCTCGCTTATGATTACGGCACGGAGGCGACGTCCCAGCTTGAACCGGGCGCCATCGTATTCGTGGCAGGCGCAAACATCGATTTCGTATTGCGCGGGCTCCAGTTCTGCGACGATTGGCGACAGGACATTCGCGTGATTGATCGTGACCTGATGCCGTCGGCTTGGTACCGTGCCTGGTTGTTCGACAAGCATCCGGAATTGGCGCAGATTCCGATTCCCTCCGATTCGGCGAAGCTGCACCTCGGCACCTGGGCGAGGATGCTGAAACGTGCCGGGGCGCCGGTGTATTGGGAGTTTACCGAAACGAGCATGGATATGCTCTACAACCTCATTCCGGCCGGGCACTTCTTTGCCGTGTCGGCCGACTCGGTTCCGGTGATCGATGCCCAGATGATCCGCACGCAGGAGGATTTCGAACGCCGCTCGGCCTTCTACAATTCCCCGAAGAGAATTCGTCACGATTTTGATGCACAGCGGGTCTATGTCGCGAACTTGTACCGGGCCGGCATCTTCTACGAGTCGCGCGGCCAGTACGACCGCGCCCGGGAGTTGTTTCAACGGGCCCTTTCCATCCATTCCGACCCCAGCGTCAAGCGCAAGTTCGGCCGATCCTCAGGCGAAGGACTGAGCCAGACGACGTCTTCGCCCCCGGCCCCAGGCTCCAACTTCGAGGCGCAACGGCTTGACGATACCGCCCACGCGCGTTAAGATGGCAACCATTCCGGCTGGAAAGTGTACTACTGCTCACTGGAATGGCGAGATGACAGCGCGCTACCGTGGTGACATCGGCAGTTGGGTTCGGTGGATTCCCGCCGTGGGATGGGCGTGCGTCGTCTTTCTGCAAAGCCCCGGTGCTTGGGCACAAGCGAAGGGCCCGCACGTCCCGGATTCGAGCTATCGCGTCGGGATCGAGTTGGAGCAACTGGACGCAACGCACTGGGATGTGCTGGTGCAGATGGTGAACCCCGGGCCCGTGGCGGCGGTGACTCTTCCCTTCCGCTGGGGCGATGGGCGGGCGCCCTACCGCATCGATTCCGCGGACTATGACGGAATGCGCACCGAGTATTTCGCGCTGAAGACTTACTATGTCGATTCAACCAAGCAGACTATCCTCATCGGCCTGATTTCCGATATGGGAGCCGGCCTCCCGCCGCTGGAGGCAGGTGGCGGGGGAATTGCGCGGCTGTACTTCACCGCAAGACGGACGACTGACGTGCCGTTGACCATCGACACGACCTTCATCCCCCCGGCCAATACACTGCGCCTCGTCACGCCCGACGTCAAAGCCATCAGCCCGCTGTTCATGCGCAAAGTCCGGAAGTAAGCCCAGCGACCAGCCCGTTCCCAGTGGCGCGGCCCGGGCCCCGGAACCCTCACGGCGCCGGCGGCGCGGTGAAGTCAGACGCACCGCCGGTTTTTTCGAGGAGCCTGATCGAGCTGATTACCATCGTGTGATCGACCGCTTTAAGCATGTCATAAACCGTCAAGAGTGCCACGCTGCATCCCACCAAGGCTTCCATTTCGACCCCAGTCCGTTCCTCGGCGGCAACGGTCACGGTTGCGGTGATCAGCCTGCTCTCGCGGTCGACTAACAGATCCACGTCAATGGCTGTCAACCGCAAAGGGTGGCAGAGCGGGATCAATTCCGGAGTTCTTTTGGTTGCTTGAATGGCGGCGATGCGCGCCACTTCAAAGGGATTGCCCTTGGGGAGGCTGGCGGAGTCGAGCGCCCTGAGGGTCTCCGGCGAAATGGCAATGGAACCCTGAGCCGTGGCGCGTCGGGGAGACTTCGATTTTCCGCCAATGTCGACCATCCGGGCGCGTCCGGCATCGTCGTAGTGGGACAAGGGCGAAGAACTGGCCATCGCGAACTCCAAGTAACGGCATCGGCGACGACGGAGCAACGGCGGTAAATGAGTATTGGTGAGAATTCAGAGTGGATGTATCTTGGGTAACAGACCCCGGCATCCGGGGAGAGCCTCCGGGCTCGTTGACCTGTCTCGTTGGACTTCCGCAGTGTGCGGTCATCGGTTGTGCCGATAACAAACAGTACCACAGTTGGAGGACTCATGCGACGCGTTGGTTTCGCGAAAGCATTCTTGGCACTGTTATCGTTCTTGGTCGTTGCGGATCTGCCGCTTCTGGCGGCGCCGACCCGGAGCCTGACCGCAGAGGATCAGGCTTTTCTGAGCAAGAAGATCATCGCTCGCTGGACAATCACCGCCAAAGGCCAGGTAGAAGCCGCGTATGCGCGTGGCATTGATATCCTCGAAGATCACCCGAATCCGGCGAAGGGCAGCTTCACGATTCTCGTAGACCAGGACGAACTCGATGGTCTGCGAGCCGATGGATATGACATCAAGGTGCTGGATCCGGATTGGTACGGCAACTACGCCAGCAAATCGACGGAGACGATGGGCGGTTTCCTGACCTTTTCCGAGGGTGTGGCCAAGCTCGATTCATTTCACACCGCATTTCCCTCGATCACAACCGCCAAGTTCAGCATCGGGACGACGGTTCAGGGCGACACGATGTGGGCGATCAAGATTTCCGACAACCCCAATGTCGATGAGAACGAGCCGGAGATCTTGTTCACGGGGCTGCATCATGCGCGCGAGCCGATCGGCCCCGAGTTGCTTATGGAGACGATGCGGCGCCTGCTGTTTAATTACGGCACGGATACCATGATCACGCGTCTGGTCAATGAGCGGGAGATCTACTTCGTCCCCTACGTCAATCCGGACGGATACCTCTACAACGAGGCGACCCAACCGCTGGGCGGCGGCATGTGGCGCAAGAACCGTCTGCACATCAGCGGATCGACCTATGGTGTCGATGTCAATCGCAACTACGGTTACGATTGGGGAATCGATAATCTCGGGTCATCACCAGTACCGTCGGACGAGACATACCGCGGCGCGGCCGCGTTTTCGGAGATGGAGAACCAGAACATGCGGGCGTTTATCAACGCCCGGCATTTTGTTATCGCCTGCAATTATCACTCCTACGCGAATCTCTTCCTCTGGCCGCCGGGATACGCGGCGGTGTACGCCCCCGACCAACGGCTCTTTGCCGCGATCGGCGATTCGGTTGTGACCTTCAACGGGTTTCTCCCCGAGGTATCGTGGGGGCTGTACCTCACGAATGGCGACTCGGACGACTGGGGATATTTCGCGACGAACGAGCACGGGAAGATCCTCTCGTTCACACCGGAAGTGGGAAGCGACGCGGACGGTCCGTCGCCAGCGTACGGCTTTTGGCCGTACCCATCACGAATTCCGGCGCTGGTCCAGGAGAACATCGCCCCGAACTTGCTCCTCATCGATCTGGCCGACACCCCGGAGCGCATCTTGCCTCCGGCCGTACCGACTTGGGTGGCCCCGGACAACGCCGCGGCTCCCGATTACACTCTGAGCTGGTCCGATCCCGGCGGCATCAATGCGGCGGTTTCATACGAGGTCGACGAGGCGTTCGGCCCACACCAGGTTACCGACAATGTCGAAGGTGGGCTGGGGAATTGGCAACAGTCCGGATTTTCGCAAAGCTCCACGCGCTCGTATTCTTCGACTCACAGTTTCTATGGCGGCAACAGCAACGATCGGAACGCCCACCTGACCGCAAGCCAATACTACCGCCCGGCAGCCGGTGATAGCGTCCGTGCCCGGGTGTTCTATGATACCGAACCCAATTGGGACTATTTGTATGTCGAGGTGTCCCCCGACTTTGGGCAGAATTGGTTCACCTTGCCCGGCAATTTGACAACAAACTCCAACCCGAATGGTCCGAACCACGGGAACGGGGTCACGGGATCGTCGTCGGGGGCCTTCGTGCATGCCGCGTGGTCGCTCGGCGCGTATGCGGGGCAGGACGTCCGCATTCGCTTCAGCTATGTGACCGACCAGGCGGTGACCGGCGAGGGCGTGTACCTCGATGACATCAGCCCCGTGCCGGTGGTGGATTCGACGCATGTGCTCGACGCCTCCCACACCGTTCCGAATCTTGCGATCACGGGCAAACTCCCCGGCACTTACTACTACACGCTCAAATCGACCGACGCGCAGGGTCAGAAGTCCACGGTCACGCCACTGCATCCGGTGGCTGTCAACTACACGATATGCTCGTGCCCGTGTGCGAACGATCCCGCCTGTGATGCGGCGACGGATATTCTCGACGTTACAGAGACGATCAACGTCGCGTTCCGTGGCGGGACGGAAATCACGGACAGTGGATGCCCGAAGTCCCGGACGGATGTGAACTGCAGCGGTGAGACCGACGTCTTGGATGTCACCATCATGATCAACGTGGCCTTTCGTGGTGCGAGTAGTTCGATCTTTTGCAATCCCTGCGCGCCATAGCAATAGTCGCCCGTTAGTAGGACAAACGCGCGGCCCTGCCGCGCGTTTTCCTTTGTGACCATCGTGGGTCCGCCCTATCATCGTTGACGGGACAGGCACAGATGCGCAGATGCCATTCGACTCCAAGCTTCATCCTCGGTTTAATCGTTGTTCTCACAGCCTACCCGCTC
>Ga0326726_10004104_pt1 | contig 13337 bp, 14 predicted proteins | sample MHFenrmetagenome_2_FD_207603 | JGI IMG/M metagenome (GOLD analysis project Ga0326726, IMG submission 207603) | Lab enriched peat soil microbial communities from Michigan Hollow, Ithaca, NY, United States - MHF15MN | ecosystem: Environmental > Terrestrial > Soil > Wetlands > Peat | place: USA... | reverse complement strand
TGGAATTTTTATCCGTCCTTTACGGGAACGCCACCGACCGGGAGGTCAAGCAGTTCATCCAGGACCACCTGGACTGGGTTCCGCAGATGAAAAGGGATTTGAAACAGCTTTCTCCTCATCCCTTTTACCTAAGTGCCGCCGAATTACTGGATGGGTTTTTGCGCCACGAGAAGAATCGACTGGAGACCCGAGATGATGGAAAGAAGAGCCTTTATTGAAAAGCTGATTGCCGCGATCTCCTTGGGAGGGGTTTTCCTCCTGGCCGGATGCCAGAAGAAGGAAGATCGGATCCCCCGCTCTGGGAGCGAGGACCCACTCTGGAAGCTCGCCCAGGGGCAGTCCAAGGTCGAAGAGCCCCTGGAGCCGGCCTACGCCAAAGGCACCCCGGCCTTCTACCGCGACGCCTCTCTCGGGAAAATCGACCCGTCCTTTGCCCCCAAGACGGGTGGAGGCTGAAGCTGATCCGGGTCCGCCGTGGGCGGATATAAAAGACAGTGATGAATGTCAGTGTCAGTAAAAACTCCATACCCTTATTAAATAATCCTTTGACTTTCACTGTCACTCTTTACTCAACTGACACTGGCACTAAACACTGACACTTCTTTTTAGGAGTTAATAATGGAAGGGGAAATTTACTGGAACTGGACCGTGGCCGTCTATCTTTTTGTGGCCGGGGTGAGCGCGGGCGCCTTCGGCATCTCGGCCTTCGCTTATTTCTTCGGGGAAGAGAAGTATGAAAAGATCACCCGCCTCGGGGCCTACATCGCCCCTTTCCCGCTCATCTTCGGGCTTCTCTGCCTGATCTACGACCTGGAGAGGCCCCACCTCTTCTGGAAGCTCCTGTTGACCGTGCAGGTCAACTCGGTCATGTCCCTGGGGTCCTGGCTTCTTTTGCTTTTTTCCGCAATGACCTTTCTCCACTTTTATCTCTGGCTTCCGGAACGGTACGACCTCGTTCACCTTCTGAACCGACTGCCCAAAAGGTGGGACGGAATCAAAGCGGTGCAGTGGCTGAAAACCAACTCCTTCCTGGCCGAATTCCGCCGCAAGAATCTGACACGGAACCGCGGGCTGGTGGCCGGCTGGGGGATCCCTGTCTCCATGGGCGTGGGAATCTATACCGGCGTGCTCCTCGGGGCCTTGAACGCCAGGCCCTTCTGGAACAACCCCATGCTTCCCTTTCTGTTCCTGCTTTCGGCGATGAAGACCGGCACGGCTGCGATCTGCTTCGCGGGATGTTTCCTGAACGGTTCGGGAAGGATGACCCGGGAGGAGATGGAGACCAATAAATTCATGATTCACACCATCGATTTCACCCTTATGGTTTTTTCCGTCATCGCCGTATTCCTCTTCGTGATGGGACTGTACACCTCGCCCCGAAGTTCGGTGGAGGCCGCCCACCTGATCATGGGGGGAGATTTCACCTTTCCATTCTGGGTGCTTGCTGTGGGCTTGGGAATTCTGGTCCCCATGGCCCTGGAAACCTACGAGTTGATCCCCCACTTCATCAAGCGGATCAGTCTACGGGAGCATAAACCGTGGATCTCCGGAGTCACCGCCTCATTGGTCCTTCTGGGAGGATTTATTCTGCGAGTGGTGATTGTTTACGCCGGGCAGCTGGCGAAAGTGGTCGTCTGAACCGGTCTCAAATCTCAGGTTGTCGGCCGAAGGCTTAAGAAACGGACCTTCCCCTCCCTCAAAGCCCAAATTACTCTTTGAGTTGGATTCATTTTCTTCCGATAAAATATTTACCGGCACCTGAAATTCCGTGCTTGTTAACCGTGGAATGAACACTGGGAAATCGATCCCGGAGACTCCGAGCCCTTCCTGGAATCGGAGAATGAATGTCCCGGGGGTTGAAATGGGCAAAAAAATCATATCTTTAGCCATGTTCTTGGCCTTTTTTCTTCTGTTCTTGAATGCCCCGGCCGGCCCGCAGGTTTATCGGTATAAAGATAAGAATGGGGTCGTCCATTTCACCGACACTCCGCCGGACGACAAATTTACCCAAGTCCAGAATGAAAGGTTCCGCAACACCCAATTCCCCTATTATGGAAACAATCTGCTCATCGAAATGGCCAGCAATAGATTGGAACTGGTCAGCCGGGCGGTCGTTGGAGTGAAAACCAATAAGATGCGGGGTTCGGCCTTCCTAATCAATCCCTTGGGACATGCCATAACCAATTACCATGTGATTGCCGAAGCGGGGAGCGACATCCAGGTCGTAACCTTTGACGGCCAGGAATGGAATGCCTGGGTGATCAGCACGGACCCGGATAAAGATTTAGCCTTGATTCACATAGGAGGGGGGAAATACCCCTATCTTCCCCTGGGAAAACTGACCGATGTTTCGATCGGAAAAGAAGTTTACATCGTGGGGAATCCCCTGGGGCTGTCCCATTCCTTGTCCAAAGGAATCGTGAGCAGTGTAAGAAAAGGGATGAAAAAAAACACTCCGGTGACTTTGATCCAAACCGATGCGGCGATTAACGCCGGCAACAGCGGGGGCCCATTGATCACCCCCGAGGGTTTGGTCCTGGGGGTGGTCACATTTAAGGCCGGCACTCCGAATCTTCCCGTTCAGGGCATAGGGTTTGCGGTTTCCAGCGAGGATATCATAAGCGGTTTGAGCCTGACCCCGGCAAAAGAGAGCTCCGGTCCAAATTCATGGAAGGAATAAGAATCCGATCCAAAGCGTTTCTGAAGAGAGGCCAAGGGACCGCAGCTGCCAGAGGTTAACCGGTGGCCGGAATTTGAAAGTCTTCCTGCAAACCGAGCCCCAGCTCCTTTTGCAGGGCGGCAAAGCGTTTGCGGTGGGCTTCTTTTTTAGGCTGGAGTCCTAAATAATAGCAATCCAGAATGTCGCAGTCCTTGGCAACCTCCTCCAGGGGAGTTCCTACGATCTCCTTCCGGCTGTGATTCTTCACTGCCCTGGCGATTTCTTCCCTCTCTCCTTCCGAAAAAATATTCAGATTCCGGAGAAAATCCTTAGCCGGTTCATATCCATTTTCCGCATGATTTTCCTGTTTCCCGGTCACGAATCTCCCGAAATCGTGCAAGGCTCCGGCGGCATAACTCAGCTCCACGTCGACTCCCCTCTTCGCCGCCAAAAGGGCGGCGATTCTCGCCGAACCCATGCTGTGAATCCGCTCCCAGGTCAGGGAGACATCGCGGCGCAGGTCGAACGGTTCCTGCTCGTTCAGGAATTTCAATAACTCTCTGGAAACCTGGTAACAACGCTGCATGGAAAGACCCTATGCGCTCTTTTCCTTGAATCAGAAATCTTTCGGGGTGAGATCAATAGGGGCGGGTTTCAAACCCGCCCCTACCGGTACGCCGGAATCATTTTTTTCTGTGGGGGCAATTCATCTATTGCCCCTACTCGTCCACGCCAATCGATGGTCTCTATCAGATGCTCACCGAGTACCCGCCGTCCACCGGCAAGGCGACGCCGGTGATGAAGTTGGAAGCGGCGGTGGCCAGGTAGATCGCCGTTCCCGCCAGGTCTTCCGGGGTCCCCCAGCGGCCCACCGGCGTGCGGGCCAGGACTTTTTCGTTTAATCCTTCCAGCTCAACCCGCGCCCTCCGGGTCATATCCGTGTCGATCCAGCCGGGTAGAATGGCATTCACCTGGATGTTATCGGTGGCCCAACCCACGGCCATAGCCCGGGTCATGGCCACGATCCCCCCTTTGCTCGTGCCGTAGGCGATGAGTTTTCCCCCCCCGAAGATGGAGGTCATAGAACCGATGTTAATGACCTTCCCTCCACCCGCTTTTTTCATGGCCGGGTAAACGTATTTGCAGGTTAAATAGGCGCTACGCAGGTTGACTTCAAGAACCTCGTCGTATTCCGAGCTCAGGAGGTCCTGGGGGAATTTTCGGATGTTGATTCCGGCGTTGTTCACCAGAACGTCAATCCGGCCGAAGGTATCCAGGACTTTTTTCACCAGGGCTTGGATCTGTTTCTCCTGCCGCACATCCACCTCGACCTCCAGCACTTTCACCCCGAAATCCTTGCGGATTCCCTCGCCGGCCTTGGCGGATTTGCCCGCGTTCCGCGCGGCGATGACAATGTCCCCTCCTACGCTCGCCAACCCGCGGGCGATTCCCAGGCCGAGGCCGCCGTTCCCCCCAGTGACGATGCCCACTTTCCCTTTCAAGCTGAAAAGATCTTTCATCGCGCCCCTCCTATTCGCTCTTTGGCTTTTCAAATCTCAAACCAGTTCTATGAAACTATATCCCTGCTGGGGTCGGGTTTTCAAGCGATTTGTTGGCCGGTCCGGCCGTTTACGACGCGATTTCCTTCCTCTATAATGAAAGAGGAAATAAAAGACCTTATTTCTTTCTCCAGGAAATGAAAGCAAACCTCAAAGCCCTGACCCCCAAAAGCATCATCCTCATCGGCATGCCCGGGGTAGGAAAGAGCACGGTCGGGGTGCTCTTGGCCAAGGCTCTATCCCGGGATTTTCTGGACACGGATGTTTACATCCAGGCCAAAGAGGGGCGGACCCTCCAGGAAATCATCGACCAAAAGGGGTTAAGAGCCTTTTGCCAAATCGAAGAGCGCCACTTGCGTTCCTTGAAATTCCGTTCATCGATTATCGCTACCGGGGGCAGTGTGGTTTACTATCCCGCGGCCATGGCCCGTCTCCGGTCCTCGGGCATCGTCATCCATCTGGAGCTGGCTCTGGCGCCTCTAAAGAAGAGGCTGACCAACCTGCCCACCCGGGGAGTGGTGATGGTCCCCGGCCAAAGTCTCGATCAATTATTCGACGAAAGGCTCCCCCTCTACCGGAAATACTCCCATCTCACCATCGACTGTGCCGGCTGCAGCCACGAGGAGATCGTCGAGGAAATCATCCGCCGCCTGAGGAGGTGGATCCCCCCCTCCCCCGCGAATCGGGGGGTGAAAAAGGGAAAGGCCCAAAGAATCCCTTGAGAAAGGTCCTCCATAGGAGTAACATGAAACTCGCTGGGAGGTCCCGCCGGAATTCTTCAAGGAAAGAGGTCTGTAGGCCTGCCTGTCCAAAGGGAACAGGGATGAATACCCAAGAGAGGATTGCCGCATTAGGGAAAATCGTTTCGCAAAAGAGGGTCCTGGTCCTGACGCACAACAACCCGGACCCGGATGCCATCGCTGCCGGATGGGCATTGGCTTATTTGTTCCGCAAAAAGTTCAGGTCCCACGTCGTGCTCGCCTACGGCGGGCTCATCGCCCGGGCGGAAAACCGGGCCTTGGTGCGAATGCTCAATATCGACATCCACCCCCTGGATTCCCTGAACCCGAAGGATTTTGATGTCTTTGCTCTTGTGGACACGCAGCCGCAGGCTGGGAACAACAGTCTCCCTCCCCATGTGAAAGCATCCATAGTCATCGATCATCATGGGGCCCGGAAATCCATCCAGGGGGTAAATTTCGCAGAAATCCGCCTCGATTATGGCAGCTCGGCGACGATTCTAACGGAGTATTTGCTCCAGGCGGGTCTTTCCATCTCCAAGGCCATGGCTACCGCCCTCTATCTGGGAATAAAGACAGACACCCAGAACCTGGGCCGGCATGCAACCGAGGTGGACTACAATGCCGCCGTCGCCCTTTATCCTAAGGTCCAGCTAAAAATCCTTTCCCAGATTGAGTTCCCCGATTTGGCCCGGGACTATTTCATCGATTTTGACCGCGGGCTTCACGAGGCCAAAATTTACGGGAAGGTCATCTTCTGTGACCTAGGGTATCTAGTCAACACCGATATGGTTGCCCTGATGGCTGATTTCTTCCTTCGCTTCGCGGGAGTCTCCTGGAGTTTTGTGGTGGGCACGAGCGATTCCACCCTCATCTTCTCCCTGAGGACCAAACGGGCCAACCTGAACGCCGGTCAGATGGCCCGGCGCATGGTGAAAGGGTTGGGAACGGCGGGCGGGCACAACCGGACGGGCGGGGGGCAGATTCGCATCCAGGACATCTCCCCTGAAAAGGCGGAGAAGATGCGTCAATCCATTCAAAAGCGCTTCTTGAAATACGCCGGCCAGGAAAACGTCCAGGAAGAAAGACTCCTCCGCGATATCCCTTTGGTCAAGGAGATGACCTAAAGGAAACCCGGAAGGACAGACCTCCCTCTCTCATCAAAATCCACCGAAGGGATGAAGGGACGGAATCAAACCCCCAGGTACGCCTGCTTTATTTTTTCTTCGCTTAACAACTGCCGGGCTTCCCCGGAAAGGACAATCTCCCCCGTCTCCAGCACGTACCCGTGATGAGCGATGTTCAGGGCGACCGAGGCGTTCTGCTCCACCAGGAGGATAGTCATCCCCCGGCCGCTAATATCCTTTATGACTTCGAAGATCCTGGCCACCAGAAGGGGGGCGATTCCCAGCGACGGTTCGTCGAGCATGAGCAATTTCGGACGGGACATGAGACCCCGGCCGATCACCAGCATCTGCTGCTCGCCGCCGCTCAGGGTCCCGGCCAGCTGCTCCCGCCGGGCCTTGAGCACAGGGAAAAGGCCGAAGACCTCTTCCATGGTTCCCCCCATTCCCTGCTTGTCGGCTTTCCTCACATACCCCCCAAGAACCAGATTTTTGTACACGGTCATCTGAGGGAAGAGCTTCCTCCCTTCCGGACAGTGGGAGAGGCCCAACCGTACGATCTCCTCGGCGCCCAGGCGGTCGATCCTTTGGCCTTCAAACTCGATGATTCCCTTTTTCGGTTCGATCAGCCCGGAGATCGTCCTCAAAAGGGTGGTTTTCCCCGCCCCATTGGCCCCGAGGATGGAAATGAGCTCCCCTTTTTCCACCTTCAGGGAGACCCCTTTCAAGGCTTGGGCGCTTCCATACCAGGTTTCGATATCCTGGACCTTAAGCAGCATAACTCTTCCCCAGGTAAGCTTCGATGACCCTTTTGTCCTGGCTCACTTCGCCGGGCGCTCCTTCGGTAATCTTCCGACCGTAGTTCAGGACCATGACCCGGTCCGGCAGTTCCATGGCCACTTTCATCTTGTGTTCGATGAGGCAGACCGTGACCCCGCCCTTTTTGATCTTTTCGATGAGCGATACCAGGTTGTTGATCTCCTTGAAATTGACTCCGCCCGTCGGCTCATCCAGGAGGAGGAGTTTGGGCTCTGTGGCCAGGGCCATTCCAATGGAAAGCCTCTTCTGCGCCTCCTGGGTCAGGCTGCCGGCAATCTTGTTCCGGTCCCGGGTCAACTCGGTGAACTCCAGGACCTCCTCCGCTTTCTTCCTGCACCTCCCTTCCTCTTGGCGGGTCAGGCGACCGCCGAATACCGTCCCCAGGAGGCCGGCCTTCACCCGCAGCCGGTGGCCGACCACCAGGTTGTCAAAGACCGTATCCCGGCTGAAAACCGCGGTGAGCTGAAAGGTGCGGGCAATTCCCTTCTGGGCGACGGTGTAGGGCTTCAGGTTGGTAATATTTTCTCCGCGGAAAAATATCTTTCCCTGGGTGGCCGGGTGAAATCCGGTGATGACGTTGAAGATGGTGGTCTTCCCGGAACCATTGGGACCGATGATGCTGAAAATCTCCCCTTCCCGGACGTGGAAGTCAACCTCATCCACCGCCCTCAGACCCCCGAAATCCTTGCAGAGCCCCTGAACCTCGAGCAGCTTCTGATTCATCTCCCTTCTCCTCCGGAAAACCTCATCCACAGCATCCGTACCCCGCCGACGATTCCCCCGCGGAGGAAGATGATAATGATAACCAACAAAAATCCGTAAGCTACCAGTCGGGGAACCGCAACCCCATGCAGGAGTTCGCTGATCACCGTGAGGATGAAAGCCCCGATCAAGGGTCCGCCCAGAGTGCCCAGGCCCCCGATCATGCAAAAGATCAGGAATTCAAAAGTGACATGGTAATCGGATATCTCCGGGCTCAAAAAGCCGATGTAGGAAGCATAGAGAACACCCGCCAGCCCGGCAAAGACGGTGCTGATCAGGAAGGATAAGAGTTTGGTCCTCATGGCATGAATCCCGATGGATTCGGCCAGCTCCTCATTGCCCCGAATGGCCATGAAGGATCGGCCCATCATGGAGTGAACGATGCGGTAAATGACCAGGAGAGTCAGGAGGAGAAAGATAAGAACCAGGTAGTAATAGGAGGGCATGGAGGCAAAAGTAATCTGCCCTCCAAGAGGAAGGGGAATGGGAGAGGGCCGGGGAATCCCCAGGAGCCCCCGGGCCCCTTCGGTCAACTCTTCCCAGCTGTCGATGATCACGGTGACGATCACGTTGAAGCACATGGTTCCGATGGCAAAGTAGGAGCCTTTGGTCCGAAGGGCCAGGACCCCGATAAAGAAGCCACAGGCCACGGTGATCATGCAGGCCAGGATCAAGGCGGGCCAGAAATTTACCCCTAATTTCAATATGAGCAAGCCGGCGGCGTAGGCCCCGATACCGAAAAAGGCTCCGTGGGCAAGGTTCACCTGGCCCGTGTACCCCATAAGCAGGTTCATGGAGGTAGCCGCCATGCCCCAGATAAAGCACATGATCAAGATATGGAGGTAAAACCGGCTGGTCACAAAGAAGGGAATGGTGAAGGCCAGAAGGATCAGCAGCAGGACGATCAGACGCTTGGGGGAATAAAGATTGGCCGGAATCTCCATCACTTTCCCCCGAATAACCCTGTGGGCCGAATGGCCAGGACGGTCACCAGGACTCCGAAAGAGAAGACTTCATGGTAGGAGGTGCTGATATACCCCCCGCTGAGGCTCTCCACCAGCCCCAAAAGAAACCCGCCGATGATCGCTCCGGGGATGCTTCCCATCCCGCCCAGGATGATGATGACGAAAGCCTTCAGGATGACCGGCCCGCCCATTCCCGGATGGACGAGATGAATCGGAGCGATCAGGCTGGCGGCGGCCGCGGCCAGAGCAGTCCCCAGGGCAAAGACCATCATCCGAACCCGTTTTACATTGATACCCATGAGACGGGCCCCTTCCATATCCTGGGCCGTGGCTTCAATCGTTGCTCCCACAAGGGTCTTCTTGATGAAGAGATGCAGGAGCACGATCAAAATCACCGTAACCAAGATAATGATGATTCGCTGGAAGGTAATGGTGGTTCCGAGAACCTGGAAGACCTGGGTGTGCACCGGCGGGAACCGTTTGAAATCCGGCCCGAAAATATACAGCGCCCCATCCACGAAGATAAAGATCATTCCGATGGCGGCGATAAAAGAGCTCAGGGGGGATTCCAGCATGAGGGGACGATAGACCAGCCGCTCCATGACGATCCCGATCAAGGCCAGGGCTATCATGGAAATGACCATGGCCAGCCAGAAGTTGAGGCCCGCAGAGGTGGCCAGAAGGAAGGTCACATAGGCCCCGGCCATGTAGAGGGCGCCGTGGGTGAAGTTGGGGATATGCAGGATCCCGTACTCCAGGGTCAGTCCGAGGGCCACCAGGGAATACACGCTCCCCAGCATGATCCCGTTCAACACCTGCTGGATGAAAAGAGACATCCAAGCTCCTTAAAATGAAAAACGCATAGCGCATAGCCCAAACAATGCCGGCAGCTCATCGTTCATGGCTGACAGCAAAAATTCTTGGCCCTCAGCCACTAATACGGCTGAAATAAGTCAGTGTCATTGCGAGAAGCGAAACGACGAAGCAATCCCAATCAAGAATGAGATTGCCGCGCCCTTCGGGCTCGCAATGACGTAACAACATGTATCTCTTTTGTATTAGCAATGAGCCGACAGCTCTTCGCTCTATTCTTTATACTCTGTGCTCTTTGCGTTTTTTCAATTACTTCGGTGTCCACACCGCGCCGTACTTCTTGTACCACGGGCCTGGGTCGATGTTGGCCGGCGGGGCAAATTTCCCGTCGGCGATCTCCATGGCGAAATAGCCGGAGATGAACTGCCCTTCCTTGGTCATACTGTGAATCCCGCGAATGGCGTGTTTTCCCACCGGCAGGACCCCCGGAATGGCGGCCATGATCCGGTCCAGGTCCTTGACTGTTGCGGCCTTCTTCATGGCCTCTGCGAAGATGTACATCACCTCGTAGTTGAAGGCCGATTCCGAGGTGGGAATGGTCTTCACCCTCTGCTCATGCCTCTTCGAATACTCCTGCATGAGCGGAAGGGGCATCATTCCCACAGGACAAACCCCCACACTGGGAGTCAGAGTCTTTAAAGGAGCCACCTTCTCCATCTCGTCCAACTTACATTGGGAACCCAGCATGAATCCACCCTTGAAACCAAGCTCACGGGCGCTGGAGATGATCATGGCGGACGGTTCTGACGGGCCGTAGAGAAAGATGGCATCGGGCTTTGCCGCCAGAACTTTGGTCAGGTAGGGATAGAAATCAGTCACCTTCGAATAATCCGCGGGGGCGTTGGCCACGATTTCCCCCCCCATCTCTTTCCATAATACTTCGAACACTTTCTCCCCCATTTTGGCCGCCTCATGGGTCCCGCAGAGGAGGGCTCCTTTCCTCCAGCCTTTTTTCCAGCCGATCTCCATGACCCCGTAATTGTAAAATCCCATGGACATGGGGGCTTTGACCAACCATTTGTTTCCCTGCTGCAGGATGGCGGTATTATCCGTGTAGCCGTGCAGGATGAAACCCTCCTGCTCGTTGAATTTCAGCATCCCCAGGATTCCCCCGCTGTGGGGGCAGAAGATAAACGGCGGTTTGTGCAGTTCCACGAACCTTCGGGCGTTGGTGACCGCGTCCGCTGGCCGGTACCGGTCGTCGAGGGAATTTACTTTAAAGGTGTAGGTCTTTCCCGCAACGGAGACCCCGCCGGCTTCATTGATCTCGTCCACGGCCATCCTGAGGCCGTCTAGGTTATTCTGCCCGTACTTGGCCGCCCCTCCGCTTAGAGGTCCGGTATAGCCCACATTGATAACCTCTGCGGCCCCGGACGGCACAACCCAGGTCATCAGCATGAAGCTGATAAATCCGGTCACCGTGATCGAGAAAGAATAAGATCTTCCCTTATCCATGACAACCTCCTTCCGGGTAAAAGGGTAGAAATCTCCCTCTGTCCGCCAGCAGGCATATCTTCCGGCTATGAATGCACGCCGCTGGCAATCAATGCCCTTCTGGTTCTGAGAAATATTCTTGGCTGACGGCCTGGAAAACCAAAACCTCTATCCAGGGGCTCTGGCAGGTTCCTGGAAATCCGGCCCTGCCGGTTTCGGGCTTCTTTCCCACTTTTGACACCAGAAATATATGCTCGCTGGCATCTTTCGTTTGTGGGAATTTTTTGCCCGATCTTAGCAATCTGCGGAAATATGTCAAGGAATTTATTTGATCGCTTTTCTCTTCTCTTCCATCTGGAGGTCGAGGTTTTTCAGTTTCTCCACCGTCTCTTTCATTTTATCATTGGCTTCTTTCAGGCCCCGGTTGGTCCGTTCCAGGGAATCCACCTGGGCATGCAATTTTTCCAGGGCAGCCTGCGTCTCTTGATTCTTTTTCAACTGCCAAGCCAGAGATTTAGTCTTCCCATCGTTTTCCTGGACCAATTTTGCCACTCTCTCCTTCAAGCTGGCCGTTTCCCTTTCCCGCCTGTCCATCTCCCGGAGGGCCAAAGTCCAGTTTTGAATCTCCTCGGTCTGCCGGTCCGACCCCGTGAACTTCAGGTAGGCCTCGAATCCCTGGAGTGCTTTTCCGTAATTCAAGAGTGGATTCCGGTAGTGAAGGTAGAGATAGGCCAGCTCCAGCTGGCATTCCGCCCGGACCTCGGGGTCTTCGTGGCTTCGGGCCTTTTCCTCCAGACGGAGGGTCTCCTGCCTGAATTCATCTCCCGACTGGGGAGCATATTTCAGGCTGCAGCTCGGTGAAGCAAGCAGGATGAGAAGGATGATCAGCCAGAGGACTTCCTGACGTTTATGTTTCATAACCTCTCCTTGGGGTTGGGAGGAATAATCAAGCGGTTCCTTCCGGGGGCCTGTCCCGCCGCCTATCGACTACATAGGTGGACTTGGAAAAGGTCTTGGCGTAATTCTTCATCTCGGCGGCAATTTCTCCCACTTGGACGTGGCTTTTCAGCTTCCGTTGCTGGTTGGTAACCACGGCGATGGATAGGGTCATGATGGGAAAGGAGACGACCTGCCCTGTTCGGGTGGTCCCTCGAATAAACCCTCTTTGCCGGTCTTCCAGATCATAGAAGGCTTGGATTTTCCGGTCGAAGGCCTCGATGACCGCCTTGCAGATACTCTCATGGCGGCCCGGGCCGGTGATCAGGACAAAATCATCCCCGCCGATGTGACCGATAAAATCTCCCTCCCCTCCGTGTTCCCGAACCGCCTCGCGGATGATCTCCGCCGTGGCCAGGATAACCTCATTTCCCCGTGCGTAACCGTAGCGATCATTGAAGCCCTTGAAGTGGCGAAGGTCAAAGAGGCAGAAAGCCAGGGGGGCTTCCTCTGCCAATTTGACCTTCAGAACTTCCTCGATGGCCACCCCGCCGGGCAGACGGGTGAGCGGGTTGGCATCCAGGTACATCTCCTCCAGCTTTTTCAGCCGCCCGGCCATTTCCTTAAAGGCCTTGGACAGGTCTTCCAGCTCGTCCCCGCTCTGGACCATGGGAAGATCGTCGAACCTCCCTTCGGAAATTTCCCTTGTGGACAGCTTCAATTGATGAATCGGCCCGGAGATGTGCCGGGTGATGATCAGGGTTACCAGAATCCCCAGGAGAATTCCCACCACACTCAGCCCAGCCGTCACCCGAAAAGCCCAATTGCCGATTTCCGCGATCTTCTGATTTTTTTCCATCTGGTCATGCTTCGCCGCCCAGGAGATTTTCCTCACCAGTTGGATGAGGGCTTCCTGCTTCTCTTTGGCCTGATGCTCGAACCCTTTGGCCTTCGCTGCGGAGGATTCCGAAGCCTTGAATCCCTCCTTGAGGAACCAGGAATACTCCTCGTGGAGGGCGACCAGCGATTCGATGGGAACGCTCTCCGGCTGGGGAAGGGTTTTCAGCTGGAAGATCAATCTCTTGAACTCCTCGTTCCTCTTCCAGAAGAGGGATGTCACCTCCGCGCTTCGAAGGATGATCGAACGGCCAGCGTAGAGTTCCTGAGCCAGCAGATTTTCCACCATTTTATCGCAAATTTCCATGAGGGGGATGTCCCTCTGGATGATACTGTAATTAATCATGTTCAACTGATCCAGGCTGGATAGAGCAAAGAGGGCGATCAGGAGGGTTATAACTCCATAGGAGAGAAAACCCAAGAGGAGCTTTTTGCCGATGCTAAGCCGGATCAACTTCAGGATCGTTTCCTTCATGAACTCGCCACCCCGTTTCCGGTCCGAAGGTCCCCGGTAAAGTCCTGCATTCTTCCAGGCTATCCGTTGGGTGATTATACCCTAAAAGTTTTAT
>Ga0326726_10004103_pt1 | contig 13339 bp, 9 predicted proteins | sample MHFenrmetagenome_2_FD_207603 | JGI IMG/M metagenome (GOLD analysis project Ga0326726, IMG submission 207603) | Lab enriched peat soil microbial communities from Michigan Hollow, Ithaca, NY, United States - MHF15MN | ecosystem: Environmental > Terrestrial > Soil > Wetlands > Peat | place: USA... | reverse complement strand
CATCTTTATTGCAGGAGTGTCCCTGCTCGGGGCGATCCTCGGGGGGAGCGCCGTTGCCTTTACCATTGCCGGCCTCCTTATCCTTCCTTCAGATGAACAAACCCTTCTTGTCCTCCTTATCGGCCTCCTGACTGCAACGATCTGGAACCTCATCACCTGGAAATACGGTCTTCCCGCCTCGTCCACGCAATCCCTGATTGGGGGTCTTATCGGAGGAGGCATTGCTGCTTCCGGGATCGGGGGTATTTACTGGGGTCTGGAAGAGCTTGTTACCCCACCGTATGAAATAACAGGTTTTGTCAAAATCCTGTTCTTTTTTGTTATCTCTATCGTTATCGGTTTTGTCGGGAGTTTCCTGATGCACAAGTGTACGGGTTTCATCCTGCGGAATGCAGAAAGAACGGTAAACAAAAGTATAATGTTCTTCAACTGGTGCGCAGCAGGAGTCATGGCTTTTTCAAATGGGGCAAACGATTCGCAGAAACAGCTCGGCATTATTGCTCTGGCGCTCTTTGCTGCCGGGCTGTCGACTGCGGCAGAAGTCCCGTTCTGGGCCCGGGTTATCTGTGCAGTCCTCATAGCCGCAGGAACCCTGAGCGGGGGATGGCGTATCATGAACACGCTGGGACGAAGGATCTTCAAAATTGAACCGATCCATTCATTCGATTCACAGGTTTTCTCGTCTGCATCCATTGCCATATCAACCCTGGCCGGGGCACCGGTATCATCAACCCAGATCATTACGATGTCGGTACTTGGCGTGGGTGCAGCAGAGAATCCAAGGAAAGTGAAATGGTCAACAGGAACACACATTCTGATTGCCATGATTATTACCATTCCCGTCACCATGGTAATGTCCGCTGTCCTGTATCTGATCATTTCCCCTTTTACCGGAGTGTGATTACCTATGGTAAGCGATGAAGAAAATAAACCTGACAACCGACAGCCGGAGAAGAAAAGGAACCTGTTCGACACATTTTTTCCCCGTGAGCATGATTTTGAATCCATGCTGGCAATCCAGTCTGACTGGACTGTTGCCGGCGTAAAGACATTCATAGAATGGCTGGGAACACATCCTCTTTCAAATCCCCATGAACTTGAGCGTCTCGAAAATGAGGTGGACACCATGCGCCATGACATGGAGGACAAGCTGATACAGTCCTTCTCGACCCCGTTTGACCGTCAGGATATCTACAGCATCTCCCGGCAGATGGATTATATCCTCAACTTTTCAAAGGAGACTGCAAAAGAGATGTATGCTTTTGGCGTCCAGCCCGATCCAACGATCCTGGTGATGGCAAATCACCTTCTCAACGGAACGGAGTGTATCTCGCGCGGAATCAAGAACCTGAACACTGATAAGGAAGCGGTGGAACAGGAGATCCGCCATGCACGTGACACCTATAATGTTATAGAAGAGATCTATATCTCCGGGATGGCCGAACTGCTTCGAACACATGATGCGATGTATGCCCTGCGGACACGTGAGATTTATCACCACCTCCGGGATGCCGGACGGGCGATGAGGAATACGCTGGATATTCTTCACAATGCAGTTATCGATCTTGCGTAAAAAAAAAGAAGAGAACAAGGTCTGGAGAAATAATTCAAAAAATCTGATCCTTCACCAGGTTTCACCCACCTTTTGTGCCCCGTTTTCATGAGATAATTTCTGAGAAGGTACTGGATCCTCATTCCTCCCGAACTAAATTGGCATCTGGGAGGCTGCACTCTCTCATTCATGTTAGCGGTATTTTATATTGTTAATCTAAAAAAAGGAATTCCAGATTGTTTACACTTTTATCGTTATTTCTTCACTTTCCTGATGATAGTAAGATCCCCGAGGGTGGGAGTGAGACTGCCCTGCACTTTCTTTTCTGCCTCCTGGACAGGTGCATCGATGAGACGTATCTCAAGCACTTTCTCCAGTTTCTTCCGCACTGCTTCTTCGGGGATCAATTCACCGTTCTCAATCTTTTTGAGAAGATGTTCACGTTCCTTTATCTGCATTGCCAGATCTTTTGTGGAGAGCCCTTTTTCCATCCGTGCTTTCCTTATGCGGGCTGCATAATCCTCCACGATCTCTCCTTCCATGTAATCAAAGAGATCCCGCTTTCTCCGTTCAGCAGGGACAACTACCATCGCAGTTCTTCCCGGACGGGGTGCTGCAGCGCTCGGGCGTGCAATATCTGTACGCCGTACCTGCTGCACTTCAGTGCCGAATTTCTCGCACTTTGTGCATACCTGCAGTTCGGCACCCTCTACCCGCACTAATTTCGCGGTGCCACGTATCGTTTCTCCACACATTTCACACTGCATATTCTCACAAACACTTTATATGCAGTTTCCCTATATAGCTATTTGAGAAACGACATGGGAGATATCCTCCATCAGTCACCGGATCCTCAGACTCCAGAAGAGCTTTACCGATTGTACCGCACACTTTCGGAACAGCTTCGCGGCCAGCTGAGCCAGATAGAAAACGACAAGCATGATCTCGAGATCCAGATGATGGATCGGGTGGGAAACCTTGAATCCCGCAACCTTGAACTCCGCGAACAGTTACGACAGGTGGAAGCGGACAAGCGGTATATCGAGACTCAGAAGATCCGGTACGAACGTGAAGTGCGGAAACTCAAGAGTGAAAGCGAGCAGCTCCGCAGCCCTCCTCTGATCATCGGCACTATCACTGATGTAGTCGATGCATCCCGTGTCATCGTCAGGAGCAGTGCCGGCCCGCGTTTCCTGGTACGGAGTTCTCCATCCATCAGTGCTGAAGAGATCAAACCCGGTGTCCGGTGTACGCTCAACCAGCAGTCGCTTGCTATCGTTGAGCTGCTGCCCACCAGCTTTGATGCACAGATCTATGGAATGGAACTGGTGGATTCCCCTCAGGAAACCTATGCAGATATCGGCGGTCTTGATATACAGATCAACGAGATAAAGGAGGCGGTCGAACTCCCGCTGAAGCGTCCTGAACTGTTCCTCAGGATAGGTATTGATCCTCCGAAAGGTGTACTGCTCCATGGTCCTCCGGGTACAGGAAAGACGTTGCTGGCAAAAGCTGTTGCTCATGAAACCAACGCCCATTTCATGAGGGTGGTAGGATCAGAGCTCGTGCAGAAATATATCGGCGAGGGTGCACGACTCGTCCGCGAGCTCTTCGATCTTGCCAAGAAAAAGGCCCCTACCATTATCTTCATCGATGAAATTGATGCAGTGGGCGCATCACGGACTGAGGCAAATACATCCGGTGACCGTGAAGTGCAGCGTACGCTTATGCAGCTCCTTGCAGGTATGGACGGATTTGAGAACCGTGGAGACGTGAAGATTATTGGCGCAACAAACCGTATCGATATCCTTGACAGGGCATTGTTAAGGCCCGGGAGGTTTGACAGGATTATCGAGATTCCCCTTCCGGACGAGACAGGACGGTTGTCAATCCTGAAGGTCCATTGCCGGGCATTGACGATTGAAGAGAACGTTGACCTCGGTGAAGTCGCACGACAGACGGAGGGCAAGAACGGCGCAGACCTTCGGGCAATCTGTATGGAAGCCGGGATGTTTGCGATCAGGAAGGACCGCCCGGCTATTACCCAGGAAGATTTCCTTGCTGCAATCGCAAAAATACGTCTTGATTTCAATCGTGGTATGGCGGATGTTGAAGGCGCTATGTTTGCGTAAGAGAATTTTTTTTCCTTTTTTAGATAATTCCCGCAGGTAACGCAATGCCGGACCAGGATCCTTCCAATGACTGCGACGCTCAAAAAGATGACGCACCCATACCGGAAGATGGTTTCCTCGCAATGGTTCCTGTCGGTATGACCCTGGAAGATATTATCGATCGTACCGGAGAACTTGAACATCTGAACGAGCTGGTGATGCTCCGGCTCGAAAAATCCGGGGGATTTACCTGCACAGAATCGTATTTTTCCCTGGTGCAGCCGATCCTGGATCTGCTGGAAGTTGAGATCCGGCTTCGCTATTATCATGGGATGAATTACCAGGAGATGAAACTCCTTGTCCAGGACTGGATAGATCTGGAGATTGCGGAAACGAGAAGAGCATGTGATATGCAGGATCCGTTCACGCCACAATGACCGTGGGTCTGAAAAACAATTGGTGATCCCGTTTTGATTTTTTTCACCGCTCCGACTCTGGATAAAAAAAAAGTTATTGATACCTCTCCCACTCAGGAGAATTGTGATTCTTTTTTGCGTTGTCGGATCCTGCGAAGTTTTCAATTTCAAGGGAGCATGTATCGGTTGATTGGGTAGAAACCATCATTCCCTTATGTGTGTATGAAACCGACGATATCGTCTGACAACATATTCCCGGGATCCTATCAGGGTAGTAATCTTCCAAGGGTAAAATAAGCCCGTTTCGGGCTCCGATTGCTCTTTTTTCCGTTTCCGGAAAACCCGCAAAACATCCCGATTGAGATATGTTCAGAAAATCGGATATTTGAGGGGTATTTGAAAAAATAACTCCATTTTGACCCCAATTTCCGACCCTCAAAAGCTGCGTGAGTTTTGATCCTGAGCCTCCTTTAGCCTGTTATGATCGCGATCGGCCATGTGATTACCATTGGCAGCCTCCTAAAACGAGATCGAAAATAGACGATAATTTGAGAATATTTTCGCTAAATAAACGTGATTTAGGGTTATTCTGGCACGACGGTGGACTGTAAAAGGTCAAATACATGGCTTTAATGGAAGTTTCCCTGAAATTGCTATTCAGAAATCTTATGGCATTCCGGAATGTCCCTATCCTGATCCGGCAAAAATCCGGAAAATTATCAGATCCACCCGGTAAAAAACGCCCACATATTCTGCAGGCCCGTCGATATAATAATACGGGGATCAATGCCCAGAACCGGGAAGACAAAAATGAAATAGAGGACTGTGCCTAAGATGCTGCCAAGATTTGCAAGAGCTGCGACAAGAACAACCCGGAAGAGCGGGATTTTTGCCATTGCGGTCAGGGATTCAGCTTCATAGATCTTCCTGAAGTCAGTGACCGGGGGTTTTCTTACCCGTGCCTCGACATATGCACCAATCCAGCCGGCATGGATCATGGGATTTAATGAAGTAAACCAGGCTACGCAAAAGACCACAGCCGCCGTGTAGGGGTGCCCACCCGCAAGGAGCGTAAAGAGCGCTGCAAGCGATCCATGAATGAATACCCAGAAGAGGAATGCATACAGCAGCACATCCCAGCCTACACCGGAGAATGCAATCGCTGCAAGAAGCAGGAGGAAAATTGCTGTTACCCCGAACCCAAACACGGTGCCCCAGGGGAATGATTTCGGTTCCTGGGTTAGCGGTTCGAAAGGAGGAAGGGTTGTCGGGTTGTCAAGGTAATTTGCTATTCCCTGCCGGTGTCCGGCACCAACCACTGCGAGGATCCGTCCCTCAGGTCTCTGAGCTTTTAAGAGGATGAGCTGGTGTGCGATAAATGCATCACGCTCGTCAATCAATGCACGGGCACCATTGGGAGAGAACTTCCGGAACTCCTCCATAACCGCATCGATTACGTTTTGCTGCTTGAGCGACTCGATATCGATCTCCTGGCCATTATCAATTTCAGCTATCGACGCGATTAACGCCCAGAACATCTTGATCTTTTCAAAAAAGCCCAGCGAGCTCCAGAATCGCAGAAGTGTCAGGCGAATATCCCGGTCTACCAGAGCGAGGGGGATTCCCCGCTGCTCAGCCTCATCAATGGCAATTTTCATTTCAGCCCCGGGTTCTACACCCACATCGATGCCGATCTTGCGCTGGAGATAGGCAAGCAGCCACTGGACAAGGAGCGAATTGAAGTTCTTTACTTCAAGCACATCGTTTACCGAAGGGTCGCGGGCCTGTTTTTTAAGTGCGGTGAATCGTGATGCATCGAGTTCAATAGCGACGACATCCGGCCTGAACTCTCCGATTGCTGTCCGCACTTCATCGACACTCTCCTGTGAGACATGTGCTGTCCCGATGATCTTTATCTCTGCCATTGAGCTCCGTTATTCCACCATTATTTGCGCTTCATCCAGATTAAGGATGATGTGGGACAGGTGGTGCAGAATTTTGAAGGAATTAAACGCGCAGGAAAAATTGGTATTGTGCTAGGTCAGTGTTATCTGATAAGTGGTATTTGAAAAAAATCATAAAGGATTCTGACTCCTTTTGTATTTTTATCGGGCTGCTGTTCTTTTCAGGTAATCGCACGGTAAAATATAAGGAATAGATTATTGAATGGTGTAACACCAGATCTTCGTATTCAGAATATTTTTCAGAGTTGATATATAGCGGGAAATACCCCATAGTTGTCAGCATTTCAGTAGTGCATAATATTTTTTAATGACTTCTATCAGGGTCGTATATTTTTTTGGATTTTAATGATTCACTTATTTCTATATTCAAATTTGAATTCATATTTCCCCATAACATTTATTATATAGGGATTGAAGTATTCAATCAGAGGTATCGTAACTATGACATGTACTGAACCGAGCTGGAATGGAACTGGAGCATTTGGAACAACCGTCGACTTCAAAGATCCTGTTCAGGGAGGTGTCCCCAACAACTGCTCATTTATCGCTGGAATAGCATCCCTTGCCTGGAAACAGAAAATAGGTATCCAACAAGGTCCGACATACACTTTCAATTTTTATCGCATAGTGAATAATGTCACAATTACAGATCCTCAACAAACCGATGGGGTAATCCCAAATCCGTTGCAAGGACATTCAGATGATCCAGCCAAATTCTGGCCTGCCTTATATGAAAAAGCATTTTACCAGTGGCTGGAACAGCTCGGACTCACCAAACCATCGGCGAGACCCCAATACTGTTCGCACACTGAGTGGCAAGATCCGAGTACGGTCTTGTTCCAGCTGACAGGAAAGACGGTGATCACAAAAAGCTGTACGGACTGGAACACTGTTTTTAACGATATTAATGGATTCTCCCCTCTTTGTGGCAGAAGTACAACAAATCGTATCATAAACTCCCCAGCAGTTGCATGGACATATAATCCAAAGATATCCAACCCCAACGGTGCGGCGTATTCAGACACAACAATTGCCGCTCAACATACGTATTCACTGCTTGGAGTAGTTAACTTAGGAACCACTTTTGATAAAAGATTCATCGTCCTGCGCAACCCGTATGGAAAGGTTAAAGGCGACCCAAATATGCCCGGATATCTCTATACCAGCGCAGCCTGGTGTAATAATATTATTCTTGGTGAAATTGACGGAATATTCGCGCTCCGGATCGATCAGTTCGTGAAGTATTTTGAAAAATATGCATGGACGACGGTCTGATCATCGAGATACCAGGATGATCTATGCGTAAAGACGGGGATGGGAAAAAAAGCATTCCGAGGCGATTCCCATTCTCTTTTGTTTTCTGTGCATGGATTCTTCTGGTATTATTACCTCTTGTTTTTCCGGTTTCTGCTGTACTGAATGGCACGGAAACGCTGATTACCACTGATACCTATAAAACCTTCACCTATCCGCCTGCCATATACGGAGACCGGATTGCATGGTCGACTCAGGATATTGTTGATGCACCAGCTTCAGGATTCAGTAGCAGATATATTATGATAACGAACCTGACAAGCGGTAATCAATATGCAATTCCTTCACCAATGACCTCATGGAATTCTGCACCCTCTCTTGAGCACGATACCCTTGTCTGGATGCAGGATTCGGATGGGGTTAATTTTAAATTAATCGTCTATGATTTAGCTAACAATACCCAGTCTGCGGTAATTCCGGTAACTCCCGGTGATTACTACACCGACCCAAAGAATAACGTCTTCCCAAAAATATCCGGCTCGTCTATCGTCTGGCAGGATAATTCCACCGGCAACTGGGATATATTTCATTATAACCTGACCTGGGTGCCGGGAACACCCCCGGAACAGATTATTACCGGAGGAGGGGACCAGAAAAATCCTGCAATTTTCAGAGATTATATTGTGTATGAGAACTGGAGCGGGCTCAGCTCCACCATTTATCTTTACAATCTATCGAACAACACATCAGTCCGGATTTCACCGTCTGCTGATGAGGTGACTCCTGCAATTGACGGCACGAATGTTGTCTGGCAGAACATCAGTCCAACAGGTCATAAGAGGGTAGTCCTTTACAACATCACCACCGGAGAGACCCGCCAGATACCGCAAGCAGGCTCATCGTTTGACCAGACACATCCCCAAATCTCCGGGAATCATATTGTCTGGGAAGATACCCGTGATCGCAATCCCTATACTGATATCTATCTCTATGATCTCACCGATGGTTCTGAACGACTGCTCACACCAGGATCCCCCGGAGATAAATCCATGCCGGCAGTCTATAATGACCGCATCGTCTGGCAAGACTCCCGTGCGATATTTAGCGGGGGATATAATGAGGATATTTACCTGATGACACTTGGTACTCCTGAAACCTGCCCCACTGCAGATTTCACGGCAGATTATCCCGTGGATCCCCCCGGGGGTCTTGTTACGTTTACTGATGCTTCCTCACCGGGTACAACGCCTATAACATATCGCCTCTGGAACTTCAGTGATGGATCTGCCTGGGAAAATGATCCTGCACCAGTCACCACGCATAGCCACACGTTCAGCCAGAATGGAATATATGCGGTTAAAATGACTGCCGGCAATGCAAAATGCAGGAATATTTCGACAGACGGACCCCGACATACGATATTTGTTAACAGCTCACCGATTGCGGATTTTACCGCTACACCCTTTGAGGGATTATCTCCCCTCACCGTTACCTTTGCTGACAGATCCTATGGTGCCCCCACAAATCTCACATGGGATTTCGGCGATGGCAGTCCAGTAACCACGGGTAGATCTGTGAATCATGTGTTTACGGAGATCGGAAAAGAATACAATGTCACATTAACCGCAACGAACGGACATGGATCCTCGATGGCGACAAAAAACATCCGGACACTCATGGGAGCTCATAGTACAGCGACTACATCTATCAATGGTATTACGGTTGATACCCGATATAGAGGGCAGTTCCTTACCTATAATGCCACAATGCTGCCATCATTTATTCCGGCAGTCCCTACAACCACTCTCACATCCTATCCGCCCCCACAGTACGGATGGCAGAATATCATCTTTGTGACTGCTGATAGCACAGGTATCAGCACGGATCCATCGAATACTACATATTATGCAAATATTTCACGAACCTACTTAACGTCAAACACTACGATAGCCATTACAACCGGCTCAATTCCGCGGATTGGCAATACGTGGGGTGTCAGTTACCAGATAAATACTACCGATTATCCGTCAACCGCTTCATTCCAGACTGAAACCCGGGAAGGTGCATCGGTAAGTGATCGTGCTGCATTTGATGATATAGCTTCAAAGGTCTGGCCTTCTGGTACTCTGGTACGGGATATCGCGTATACAGCAACATTCACGAAACAAAATATCAGAAAAGAAGGTACTGCAATAATCAATATGAGTGTGGCCGAGGACTGGGTGAAAGGCCCGGCTGCATCTGTTACCGAAGGACGGGATTATACCTATATTATTGCATATGGGTATGACACCAACGGAGACAAGCAAGGTGCAATTCTTTCCAAACGTTATATTACCACCAATAATGGTCTGGATTATTACGAAGCTGAAGTCCCGGAATCTGCAAGCTATCTCTCCACTTTTGCTCTCGTTAAACTCTCCGGCTCCGGTAATCCCTTCCAGCTCATCACCCTCACTATTGCAAGCCACCTTGGTTCAGAAGGAGGGGGGGGAGGGGGAGGAGGGGGAGGCGGTACGCCGGTTGCTGTCCAGAATACCCTATCCCCGGATAGTAAAACACCAACACTCCCTGATCCGGGAAAAACAGCAAAAATATACGCAAACCTGCAAGGGGTCATAACCCAGGCAACTTCGCTCCAATCTACCGATGGGCTTGCCACGGTCATCGTCAGCGAGGGGATTGTTGCAAAAGACAGCACGGGAAACGCACTCTCAACATTAACGATCAAAGCCATTCCTCTCGAAAGCGTACCCGCCATACCTGCCGGTTCTGCATTTGCTTTCCAAAATATGGCTTACGACCTGCAGCCGGATAACGCGACGTTCTCTCCGGCAATTTCGATCAATTACACCGTCCCGCAGGCCCGTTGGGGACAGGATTTCATGGTAAAAACATTTGATACCACATCTGGTACCTGGCAGGATGTCCCCTCCATGTACAACCCGAACACTGGTGTAGTCACCGCCCGGATATCGCATTTCTGCTGTTTTGCTTTATTCTCCAAAGTAGTTTCTCCATTACCATCAGGAACATCACCATCGCCATCAGGAACATCAATGCCTGCGCAACTACCAGTTCCTGTAGCGGCACCCCCTTCCCCCACTGCATTGTCCACATTCTCCGGTATGATCCTGTGGATTATTGGCATAGTGAAAAAAAATGTACTGGTTGTCGCAGGAATCGTAATCCTTGCAGTTGCATTATTCCTTTATGTGAGGAAGCGCAGGCGTGATCGGGTGACGTACCTTCGCTAATACCTTTCCTGAAGATTATAAACCTGGGGGGCCGGTTTCTTTTTTGTCATATCGTCCTGAATCCCCTTGAAGATCCCCAGGGCAATAATAATCACCGGGACGATCTCAAGTCTTCCCAACCACATGAGAATAATAAAGATCCATTTAATGGAGAGCGGACTTGCTTCAGAAATGAGTCCGACAGTAAGCCCCACATTGCTCAGCCCCGAAACAAGTTCAAAAATTACCTCGTCGAGCCGGAAAGAGGTAATGTATATATGCAGGGTGACAATTGTCGCAACAAATATTGTCAGAACATAGACAACGATAACGAGCATGTTGCGGGAGATCGCAAGCTCCGAAATCTCCCGGGAGAGTGTCCGCCCACCAAAACGGAGTGGCACAAGGACGCGACTGCTCACGAAGAAACGCCTGAACCACCATTTCACACCTTCATAGGCAAGCATGACACGGTTCACCTTGATTCCTCCCGCTGCACTTCCCATAGCCCCACCAATGAACATCATCATCGCAACCACAGCAATAGGGACTGCTACCCAGTGATGCGGATCAGAGTTCTGCAGTCCACAGGTGCAGAGTCCTGATACGGCGGTGAATACACCCTGCCGAAATGCTGTAGCCAGCGGCTCATTGCCAAAAATATACAAATCCCAGGAGGTTATAAGGGATCCTGCAAGGGCTATAAGCAACAACATCTTCACGGTTTTATCCCGGAACATCTCACGGATTTTACCATGATACAGGAGAAAGAAGATCTTGAACGGGATTGCACCTGCAAGCATCACCGGAATGAGCAGGATTTCCAAAAGCGGGTTGTTGTAGTATGCCAGCCCACCCGCATGAACCGTGAAACCTCCCGTGGCGATAGCTACCATCACAAGATTTAGCGAATCCCAGAGAGGTATTCCAACAAGCATGATAAGGCCGGTGAACGCAAAGGTCAGCACAAGATAGATCATCCACATCCTCCTGCTGGTAGATACCGCGGGAGATACCAGTTCTTCTTCGCGCCCTTCTGCCCGATAGAGCCGGAACAGAGAGACCCTTGTTTTCCGTCGTAGTGAAATCCCGAATGCGATGATACCGATACCCCCGATCCACTGGGTAAAAGACCGCCAGAAAAGAAGCGTTTTCGGGGTTGTGTCAAGAGATGTAATCATGGAAAAACCGGTGCCGGTCCACCCGGACATGGACTCAAAAATACTATCAGTATAGGACATATGCAAACCGAACACAAAGGGAAGTGACCCCACGAGCGCAATTGCAAACCACGAGAACGCGACCGCAGTCAGGGTACTGGAAAAGGATGGTTCAAGATCCTGATATGAGAGACGGGATAACAAGCCGCCGGATGCCAGGAAAACGACAGGTGCAGAAGCCATAGGAAGGAGCATTTCCCACTCACGGAAAATAACCAGTACGAGAAACGGCAGCAGTGAAGCGATGCCAAGGAACTCAAAAATACGACCCATGTCGTGCGCGATCATGGCGATATGCTCGATGCGCTTCATCTGATAATCATGCTGATTGGTTGTTTTATATTGTTATGGGTATCGTTTTTTTGTACAGAGTGCAGGGTAAAAACCACACACATCTATTAATTTCAAGACCAGTACAATAGGTATTCATTCATGAAACAGCTCTATTCCGACCTTTTTCCCTTCATGCTCGTTGTCATTCTTACCCTTGTTGGATTTATTGTATTCTGGTCGGTTGCGGATATGGTAATTCTCGGGGCTTCTCTTGCGGTAGTCCTCCTACCGCTGCACCATCGAATTTCACGGCACACCCTGCCGGAGATCTCGGCGGCAATCGTGACCTTTGCAATTTTTCTGGCAGGGTGCATCATGGCACTTTTCACGTACCTCGTCCTGTCATCAAATGTCATTATACTGACAGAATTGTTTGGTACGATTGGAATATGGCTGAATAATCCTGCAACCAATCCTTTGGATTTTGGTATCCCGGTTGCCAAGGCAACACTGTTTGACCTGCTCAATAAAGGGACAGCACTTTTTGTGGACTACCAGACAACCCTCCTCGGCAACCTGTCCCTTATCGCATTCAAGACGTTCGTGTTCTTCGTTTCTTTATTTTCCCTCCTGAGATGGGGTGAACAACTCAAAAAAACCTTCACTCTCCACGTGCCTGCAGTTTTATCCGGGTACTTCAGAAGGTTATCCGACGTGACGGTGGACACTCTTTACGCTATTTACATTGTCCAGATCGCTATTGCGGCCCTTACATTCTTTATGTCATTGCCTGTTTTTTACCTGCTGGGATACGGAAACGTCATCTTTTATTCTTTCCTCACGGCTTTCTGTGAGCTCATCCCTATTCTTGGGTCATCAGTCGTATTCATCCTGATGGGGACATATGCACTTGCTCTGGGTGATACAAGGGGAGTGCTTATCCTGTTTTTCCTGGGTTACCTGATTGTTTCCTGCTTGCCGGAATTCTATATCCGGCCGGTGCTTGTGGGCAGGCGGGTGAAAATTCACCCCATAATTATGTTTATTGGCATAGTCGGAGGCACGCTCACCATGGGGCTTGCCGGTTTCGTGCTGGGCCCGGTTATCATCGTACTCCTCATCACGAGCTTCCGGATCTATGTACAGGAAAAAAAAGAACGGTCCGGCCAGGGGACCTCGCCTCATCTTTAATAAACAACAATTATAGCCACCCCGTTTTAAAAGAGAAAGGATTATACCCTATTTCTGACGACAGGTATTGAAGGAATGCTTAAAAACTATTTCGCAATCCCGGGAATCGTCAAGTCGATGGG
>Ga0326726_10004102_pt1 | contig 13340 bp, 11 predicted proteins | sample MHFenrmetagenome_2_FD_207603 | JGI IMG/M metagenome (GOLD analysis project Ga0326726, IMG submission 207603) | Lab enriched peat soil microbial communities from Michigan Hollow, Ithaca, NY, United States - MHF15MN | ecosystem: Environmental > Terrestrial > Soil > Wetlands > Peat | place: USA... | reverse complement strand
GGACCTGGCCGCGGAGCACAATGTTGTCGAAAAATCCGGTACTTGGTACACCTATAAGAGTGAGCGGATCGGGCAGGGTCGCGAGAACGCCAAGCGGTACCTGAAGGAAAATCCCAAGGTCTTGGTCGACCTCGAGGCCAAAGTCCGCGACGCCCTGGGCCTCAGGCCAGTAGGAGGGGCGGCACCGGCGCCGGCCCCCGAGAAGGCGGCCAAGTAGGAGCGAGCGACGATGGAACTGCAGCAGTTGCTGGCGGAGACCGCGCAGCGAAAGGCCTCGGACCTGCACCTGAAGTCGGGCTCGAAGCCGATCCTGAGGATCCACGGCCATCTCGAGGTGCAGGACGACCTGCCCCTGGTTACCCGGGAGTTCATCGACAAGATGGCCGAGAACCTGCTTGGCGAGCGCCGGGTCAACATGCTGATGGAAGGCCGCGAGATGGACCTGGGCTACATGCTGCCCGGGATCGGTCGGTTCCGCTGCAACCTCTTCCTCGCCATGGGTGAGGTGCGCGGTGTCTTCCGGCACGTGCCCGAGCGCATCCCCGCCTTCCAGGAGCTGCACCTGCCCAAGGTGCTCGAGCGGCTGTCGATGGAGCGCCGCGGGATGATCCTGGTCACCGGCATCACTGGCTCCGGCAAGTCGACCAGCCTCGCCTCCATGATCGACTTCATGAACCGGAGCCGGAACGACCACATCGTCACCATCGAGGACCCGATCGAGTTCGTGCACCAGGACAAGAAGTGCGTGATGAGCCAGCGCGAGATCGGGCACGACTCGATGAACTTCGCCCAGGCCCTGCGCGCCGCTCTCCGTGAAGACCCCGACATCATGCTGGTCGGCGAGCTGCGCGACGTGGAGACCATGGAAGTGGGCCTCCACGCGGCGGAGACCGGTCACCTGGTGCTGTCCACGCTGCACACCCTGAACGCGGCCGAGACCATCAACCGGATGATCTCGATGTTCCCGCCGCACCAGGAGGACCAGATCCGGGGCCAGCTCGCCTCGGTCATCCAGGGCATCGTCTCCCAGCGCCTGGTGGTACGCGCCGACGGCCGGGGCCGCGTGCCCGCGGTCGAGGTCATGATCGCCACCGGCCTCATCCGTGACTGCATCCGGGAGGCGGACAAGACCCCGCAGATCCCGAGCGTGATCGCCGCGGGCACCGCCCAGTACGGCATGCAGACGTTCGACCAGTCGCTCCTGCAGCTCTATCGCGAGGAGCTGGTCACGTACGAAACCGCGCGCGACGCGGCGACCAACCCGGACGACTTCGATCTCAAGGTCAAGGGCATCTTCTCCACCGGCGAGATGACGTGGGAGCACCCCGGCGGGAGCACCACCGCCTCTACCCACACGCCCCCGGCCCAGCCCGCCAGCCTCAGCGGTGCCGCCGCACCCGCCGCTCCGGCCGCGCGGAGCCCCTTCATCAAGCGGGCCTAGATCGCGGTGCCGGGCCGCCGCGCCCGCCGTCCCGGGGAGCCGCGCCCGCAGCCGACGCTCGATGAGAAGGCCGCCAGATTGGCGGCCTTCGATCTTCTTGCCCGAAAGTCCTGGAGTGGGCGGGAGCTGACCCGCCGTCTCCGCCGCCGGGGCGCACCCGCCGAGGTGGCCCAGGCGGTGGTGGCCGACCTCACCACCCGCGGCTACGTGGACGACCAGGCCTTCGCCCGCTGGTGGGCCGAGGCACGGGCCCGAGGCCGACGGGTCGGCAGCCGGCGCCTCCGCCAGGAGCTCCTGGCCAAGGGCATCCCGCGCGAGATGGCGGAGGCTGCCATCTCGGCCGCGTTCGAGGAGGTGGGCGAGGCCGACCGGGCGCTCGAGGCCGGGCGACGGCGCCTCCCCGGGCTCCTGCGGGGCTCGGGCGGCCGGGCCGCCGCCCGGCTGTCCGACTATCTGCTCCGGCGCGGGTATCCCGCCTCGGCGGTGCGCCAGGCGGTCCGCACCCTCCTGGCCGACCGCGCGGGCGACCTCCCGGCCGCGGAGGGGGAGGACGGCGGCGTATAATATCGCTCCGATGACCGGGAGCGAGATCCGAGCACGATTCCTCGAGTATTTCCGCCGCCGCGGGCACACGGTGGTGCGCTCGTCGCCCCTCGTGCCGGCCCAGGACCCCACGCTGCTGTTCACGAACGCGGGCATGGTGCAGTTCAAGTCCGCGTTCCTGGGGGAGGAGCGTCGCGAGTACGTCCGGGCGGCCAGCGCGCAGAAGTGCGTCCGGGCGGGGGGCAAGCACAACGACCTCGAGAACGTGGGGCGGACGGCCCGGCACCACACGTTCTTCGAGATGCTGGGCAACTTCTCCTTCGGCGACTACTTCAAGGAGGACGCGATCCGGTTCTGCTGGGAGCTCCTGACCAAGGAGTTCGGGCTGCCCAAGGACCGCCTCAAGGCCACCGTCTTCACCGACGACGACGACGCCTTCGCCCTGTGGAAGCAGATCGCGGGCCTGAGCGACGACCGCATCCTGCGTCTCGGCGAGAAGGACAACTTCTGGGCGATGGGCGACACCGGCCCCTGCGGACCCTGCTCGGAGGTGCACTTCCACCAGGGTGACCATCTGCCGTGCGCCGAGGAGAAGGCGGGGCGGGTCTGCCTGGGGCCGGCGTGCGAGTGCGACCGCTGGCTCGAGATCTGGAATCTGGTCTTCATGCAGTTCAACCGCGACGCGAGCGGCCGGATGACCCCGCTGCCGAAGCCGTCGATCGACACCGGCATGGGGCTCGAGCGCATCGCCGCAGTGCTGCAGGGCAAGATGTCGGACTACGATACGGATCTGTTCGCGCCCCTCATCGCGCGGGTCTCGACTCTCGCGGGCAAGACGTACCGCGCCCGCGAGGAGGACGACGTCTCCATGCAGGTGATCGCCGATCACGCGCGTGCGGCCACCTTCCTGATCACCGACGGCGTGACTCCGTCGAACGAGTGGCGTGGCTACGTGCTGCGCCGGATCATGCGCCGGGCCATGCGTCACGGGCGGATGCTGGGGCTGGAGGCGCCCTTCCTCTGGGACGTGACCGGTAGCGTGGTGGCGGTCATGGGCGACGCCTACCCGGAGATCCGCGAAGCCCACCCTCGAGTCGTGGAGACCGTCCGGCAGGAAGAGGAGCGCTTCGCGGAGACGCTCGATCTGGGCATGGCCAAGATCCGCGAATACGTCGATGCCCACCGGGGCGACGCGCAGCGGGTGGTCGACGGTCGCTTCCTGTTCACGCTCTACGACACCCACGGCTTTCCGTCCGACCTGGCCCAGGAGGTGCTGCAGGACGCGGGCTTCACGGTGACCCCGGAGACCCAGCAAACGTTCGACGCCGAGATGGAGGCGCAGCGCGAGCGGGCCCGCGCGGGAGCCTCGTTCGGCGCGGGCGAGCCCGGCGATCCAACCGTCGCGATCTACCAGCAGCTCGGGAGCCAGCTGGCCAAGCCCCAGTTCCTGGGCTACGCCTCGCTGGCCGCGCCCGCGCGCGTCCTGGCCCTGGTGGCCGACGGGCAGCGCCGGAGGGAGGCGCGGCAGGGCGAGACCGTCGAGATCATCCTGGACCGGACCCCCGCCTACGCGGAGTCGGGCGGCCAGCAGGGCGACACCGGCCTGATGGTGGGCCGCGAGGGACAGGGCACGATCCAGGACACGTACTATCGCGGCGGTCAGCTCATCGTGCACCGCGTGGCGGTGACCCAGGGCCATCTGCGCGAGGGTGAGGAGGTGGCGGTGAGCGTGGAGTCGCACCGCCGGCAGGGGCTGCGGCAGCACCACACCGGCACCCATCTGCTGCACGCCGCGCTGCGCCGAGTCCTGGGCACGCACGTCGCCCAGGCCGGCTCGCTGGTGGCGCCCGACCACCTGCGCTTCGATTTCTCCCACGGCGCGTCGGTCAAGGACGGCGAGGTGGAGGCCGTGGAGAGCCTGGTCAACGAGCAGGTGCAGGCCAACATCGTGGTGAGCCCGGCCGAGATGGACCTGAAGGAGGCACTGAAGAGCGGCGCGATGGCCCTCTTCGGCGAGAAGTACGGCGACCGGGTGCGGGTGATCCGTATCGGCGACTTCTCGACCGAGCTCTGCGGCGGCACCCATCTCGACGCCACCGGGCAGATCGGCCTGTTCAAGGTGACCGACGAGGGCGCGGTGGCCTCCGGGGTGCGCCGCATCGAGGCGGTCACCGGCGAGCACGCGCTCGCGCACGTGGGTCGCGAGGAGGCGGCGCTGCGCGAGTCGGCCGGCCTGCTCAAGATCCCGCCGCTCGAGCTGCCCCGCCGCCTCGCCGCGCTCCTGGAGGACCAGAAGCGGCTCGAGAAGCAGCTGGCCCAGCTCGAGACCAAGCTCGCCCGCGGCCAGGCCCAGGACCTCGTCGCGGCCGCGCGGGAGGTGGCCGGTGTCCCGGTGCTGGCAGCCCGGCTGGACGGCCTCGATCCCGACGGGCTCCGCTCGGTGATGGACACCTTGCGGGATCGGCTGCCGTCCGGGGTCATCGTCCTCGGCAGCGCCGTCGACGGCAAGGTGAGCCTCGTGGCCGCGGTGTCGAAAGATTTGATGAAGCGCTTCCCGGCGGGCCGTCTCGTGCAGGAGGTCGCCAAGATGGTAGGTGGCGGCGGCGGCGGCCGTCCCGACCTGGCCCAGGCCGGTGGCAAGGACGCATCCAAGCTCGACGAGGCGCTCGCCACGGTGGCCGCCTGGGTGGAGCGGATGGCCCAGGGATAGCCGGGGGGCTACGCGGCCGAGGCATGGCGGAACACCGCGGCACGATCCTCGTCGTGGACGACGAGCCCAGGATGGCCCAGCTGCTCGCCGAGTACCTGATCGAGCACGGGTACCGGGTCGCGGTGGCCCACAGCGGCATCGAGGCGCTCGCCAAGCTCGATCTCGAGAAGCCGAGCGTGGTCCTGCTCGACGTGCGGATGCCGGGCATGGACGGCGTCGAGGTCCTGCGGCGGATCCGTAGCTTCGACCAGCAGGTCGGGATCCTGATGATCAGCGCCAACGACGACGTCGAGCTCGCCAAGCAGACCGTCGAGATGGGGGCCTTCGACTACACGCTGAAGCCGGTGGACTTCGCCTACCTCAGCCGGGCGGTGGAGAAGATGATGGCCCAGGTGCCGGCCGCGCCGGCTTCACCCGTGGCGAGCGAGGGCGCGGCGCCGGCGTCGCCCCAGAATCTCCTCTACGACCTGGCGCTCGAGATCTTCCGGACCACCCGGGCCTTCTCGCCGGTGGCCCGCGAGTCGGTGGGGCGCGATCTCGAGCAGGCCGCACTGACCGCGATGCAGCGCGGGGCCGGCGGCGAGAAGCACGACGTCGTCCGGGCCCTCAACCAGATCCGGACGATGCTGCGCTTCGCCAAGGACCTGGGCGACATCGCCGACGACGGCCACCGCCGCCTGGAGGCGAGCGTCGCGAAGGCCCGCCGCTCGGTCGGGCTGTCGTGACCTCCGCGCTCGGGCCGCCCGCGCGCCGCACCGTGCGCACCATGTGCCCGATGAATTGCCATCCCACCCTGTGCGGCATGCTGGTCACCGTCGAGGACGGGCGGCTGGTCGAGGTCGCGGGCGATCCGGACAATCCCGACAGCCGCGGCTTCCTGTGCGTGCGCGGCCACGCCTCGCGCGAGATCATCGGCAACCCGCGGCGGCTGCTCCGGCCCCTCGCGCGGGATCGCCGGGACGCCTCCCTGCGCGAGGTCGGCTGGGACGAGGCGCTCGACCGCATCGCCGACCGTATGCGGGCGGTGGGGCGCGAGGCGGTCGGCCTCTGGTCGGGCCACGGCTTCTTCGCGACCAACTACGGGGTGCGCGTCAACTCGGAGCTGCTGCGCCGCTTCGCCAACCTCTGGGGCTGCCAGTGGTGGGCGCCCACCATGATCTGCTGGGGGCTCGGCGGCTTCGGCGTCGGGCTGACCGGGCCGCTCGAGACCAACACGAAGGAGGACCTGGGCGCCCACGCGAGCCTCGTCGTCCTCTGGGGCGCCAACCTGGCGAGCCAGCCGAACACCGGCCGGCACCTGGTCGAGGCACGCCGCCGCGGCGCGCGGGTCGTCACCATCGACGTGCGCCGCACCGAGGCCGCCGCCCAGTCGGACGAGGTGCTGATCCTGCGACCCGGCACCGACGCGGCGCTCGCCCTCGGCGTCATGCACGTGCTGATCGGTGAGGGGCTCCACGACCGCGAGTTCGTCGCGCGACACACCGTCGGCTTCGACGCGCTCGCCGCGCACGTGGCGCGGCACACCCCGGAGTGGGCCGCCTCGGTCACCGGAGTGGACGCGGCCGCGATCGTGTCGCTCGCGCGGCGCTACGCCACGAGCCGGCCGGCCATGATCGTGCTCGGCGGCAGCAGCATGCACAAGGGCGCCAACGGCTGGCAGGGCGCGCGCGCGGTGGCCTGCCTCCCCGCGCTCACCGGCAACCTGGGCATCGCGGGCGGCGGCCTCGGCCCCCGCCACGGCAGCAAGGGACACGGCCACGGCCTGGCCGACATCGCGGAGCTCGCGCGGCGGCCGCCCGGGCGCTACGTGCCGAACCAGATGCCGCGGATCACCGAGGCCCTCGAGGACGGCCGCGTGCGCGCGCTGCTCCTCTTCGGCACCGACATGCTCTCCTCGTTCGCGGACAGCGCACGGGTCGAGGGCGCGCTCGCCCGGCAGGACCTCATCGTCACCCACGATCTCTTCTTCAACGACACCGCGCGGCGCTTCGCGGACGTCGTCCTGCCCGGCACCGCGTGGCTCGAGGAGCTCGGCTGCAAGGCCACCAACACCCATCTCTACCTGATGGAGCCGGCGCTCGCCCCGGCGGGGCAGGCGCGCACCGGGGCCTGGGTGCTGCGCGAGCTCGCGCGGCGGCTCGGGGTCGCCGACTTCTACCCGTGGCCGGGCGACGAGGGTCCCATCGACGCCATCCTCGACCATCCCGCCACCGGCCACGCCACGGTGGCCGCGCTGCGGGCGGAGGGTGGCATGCGCGCGCTGCGGGTGTCGCACGTGGGCCACCCGGACCTCGCGTTTCCCACCCCGTCCGGCAAGGTCGAGTTCTACTCGGCGCGCGCTCGCGATCTCGGGCTGCCGCCGCTGCCGGTCCACGAGCCGCTGCCCGCCTCGTCGTATCCGCTGGTGCTGCGCCAGGGGCGCACCCTCGCGCACTTCCACGGCTTCTACGACCACGGCCGCGCGCTGCCCTCGCTGGCCACGCTCGAGCCCGAGCCGGTGCTCTGGATCTCGCCCGCCGACGCGACCGCCCGCGGGGTCGGCGACGGCGCGTGGATCCGGATGTTCAACGAGCGCGGGACGATGCAGGCGCGGGCGCGCGTCACCGACCGGGTGCCCGTGCACACGGTGTGGATGCGCGACGGCTGGGATGGGCTCAACCGCCTGACCTCGGGCGAGGCGTGCCTGCCGGACCACGCGGTCGACGTCTTCGGCTTCTCGGCGGGCCAGGCCGCGTTCGACGCGGCGGTGGAGGTCGCGCCTGCCTGATCGGCCGCGCGCCCTGCTGCTGGACTTCGGCGGCACTCTCGACGCCGACGGGCTCACGTGGAAGGAGCGCTTCTTCCGCCTCTGGCACGCGGAGGGCGCGGCCGGCTCCCGCGAGGCGTTCGATCCGATCTTCTACGCGGCCGACGACGCGCTCGTGGGCGCGATCCCGCGCACGCTCTCCTTCGAGGACACGGTGCGCCGGCTGACCGGGAGTCTCGCCGCCGCGCTCGCGGTGCAGGACGCGCGCGCGAGAGAGCGCGTGGCCCGGCACTTCCTCACCGACGCGCATCGCCACCTGCGGCGCAACCAGGCGCTGCTGGAGCGGCTCCGCGCGCGCTATCGCCTCGGTATCGTGTCCAACTTCTATGGCAACCTCGACACGGTGTGCCATAATGTGGAAATTCTGCCGCTCTTCGGCGTCATCGTCGACTCCGAGCAGGTGGGGTGCTCGAAGCCCGATCCGCGCATCTTCTTGACGGCGCTGGAGCGGCTCGGGGTGACTCCCGCGGACGCCACGTTCGTCGGCGACTCGGCGGTCCGGGACATGGCGGGCGCACGGGCGCTCGGCATGCGGCACATCTGGCTGACCGGAGAGCCCGCACCGCCCGGTGGGCCGTGTTGCCCCGGCGACGCGATGATCCACTCGCTGGCGGACGTGGAGGCGCTGCTGTCCTGATGGCGGAGTCGGTCCGGGGGGGCATCATCGCGGCGGGCGCGGGGAGCCGTCTCCGCGCGGACGGCTGGCGCGTGCCCAAGCCGCTGGTGGAAGTGGCCGGGCTGCCGCTGATCGGCGCGGTCCTGCGCAACTTCCTGGCCGCCGGGATCACCGCGATCACCATCATCGTGAACCAGGACGAGCAGGACTGCGTCGAATGGGTCCGGGGAAGATATCCGGATCTCGACATCGACTTCATCGTGAAGACGACCGCCTCCTCGCTGGAGAGCTTCCGGGAGGTGACCGCGCGGGGCCCGGAGGGGCCGATGCTGGTCTCCACGGTGGACGCGTGGTGCGCCGCCCCGGACTTCGCGCGGTTCGCCCGCCAGGCCGCGGCGCGGCCGGACGAGGCCACCGTGCTCGCGGTGACCCCGCTCGTCGCCGACGAGAAGCCGCTCTGGGTGACCCTGGGCGCGGACGGGCGCGTGGAGGCGATCGGCGAGCCGGGCGCGCGCCTGGTCACCGCCGGGGTGTATCGTGTGTCGGCGCGCGCGCGGCGGGTCGCGGCCGCGCCGCCGCTCGGGCGGCTGCGGGAGTACCTCGGGTGGCTCTGCCGGAGCGGCGAGCCACTCTACGGGGAGATCATCGAGACGGTGGTGGACGTGGACCGCGGCCTGGACGTGGCGGCGGCGGAAGCGCTCGCGCGCGAGGGACGAGGCGCGTGAGCACGAGGAGGAGCGGGGTGAGCGAGCGGACATACTGGGGCCTCTTTCGAGAGCGGGAACACTCGCCCGGCCGCGAGAGCGACGACGCCGAGATCCTGCGCCTGACCGGCAAGCACCTGGAGAGCCACGGCGTGCAGGTGGAGCTGCGGGCCCCCGAGGAGCTGAATGCCGCGGAGACGCCGCCCGACGGGATCTTCCTCATGTGCGAGCGCATGGAGGCGCTCCGCGTGCTCCTCGGGTGGCAGGAGCGCGGGGTGCGTCAGGTCAACGCGCCGCTCGCGGTGCTCAACACCTACCGCGAGCGCATGATCGCCCAGCTCCGCGAGGCCAACGTGCCGTTCATCGAGAGCCGGGTGGTGGCCACCCAGGGCGCGGAGGCGGGTCTCCACGCCCCGGTCTGGGTGAAGCGGCCCGACGTGCACAACACCCAGGAGGGCGACGTGGTCTTCGCCCACACCCGCGACGAGGCCGCGGCCGCGCTCGCGGGCCTGGCCGCGCGCGGATTCGAGCGCGCGGTGCTGCAGCCGCCGGTCGAGGGAGACCTGATCAAGTTCTACGGGGTGGGCGGGGGCGGGGGCGCGGACGGCGGGCCGGCCTGGTTCCGCTGGTTCTACCACAAGGAGCAGCGGGTGGCCGGACATCCGTTCGAGGTCTCACACCTGGCCCGGCTGGTGCGCGCGGCCGCGACCGCCCTCGGTCTCGAGGTCTACGGCGGCGACGCGATCGCCTCCGCCGACGGCCGGCTCGTGCTCCTCGACGTCAACGCGTGGCCGAGCTTCGCGCTGTACCGGGACGAGGCCGCGCCGGTGATCGCCGCCTACCTGGCCCTGCGCTTCGCCGCGTCGCGCCCGGCCGCGGGAGACCAGCGGTGAGCGCGCCGCGCGAGGTCGGGCCGCGCTCGCGCGAGATCGTGGCCCGGGAGGGGCGCCACATCGCGCCCGGCTATCAGTCCTTCGCCCTCTACTCGGGACTGGCCATGGCCCGCGGCAGCGGCAGCCGCCTCTGGGACGAGGACGGCAACGAGTACATCGACTTCATCGCGGGCATCGCGGTGGGCAGCGTGGGGCATTGCCACCCGCACTACGTCGAGGCGCTGAAGCGCCAGGCGGAGCGGCTCACCTTCGGCAGCTTCACCACCGAGACCCGCGCGCGCTTTCTCGAGCTGATGGCGAAGGTCACCCCGGAGGGCCTCACGCGCATCCAGCTCTTCTCGGGCGGCGCGGAGGCGGTGGAGGCCGGCCTGCGCCTGGCCAAGGCCGCGACCGGGCGGCAGGAGGTCGTCGGGTTCTGGGGCGGCTTCCACGGCAAGACCGGCGGCGTGCTGGGCCTGCTCGGCAGCGACTTCAAGCATCACCAGGGTCCGTTCCTGCCCGGCCAGTACTCGACGCCCTATGCCGACTGCTACCGCTGCCCGCTCAAGCTCCGCTATCCGGACTGCGGCATCGCCTGCGCCGAGTACGTGCGCGACGTCATCCGCTACCAGACCGCGGGTGAGATCGCCGCGATCATCGTGGAGCCGATCCAGGGCACCGCGGGCAACGTCATCCCGCCCGACGGCTTCCTGCGGGCGATCCAGTCGGTGGCCCGCGATCACGGGGCGTTGCTCTTCGCCGACGAGATGATCACCGGATTCGGCCGCACCGGCTCGATGTGGGGCGCCGACCACGAGGGCGTCGTGCCCGATATCATGACGGTGGGCAAGGGGGTGGGCGGCGGCTTTCCCCTGGCCGGCGTGGTCTCCACCGACACCCTGACCAGCGCCAAGCCCTGGTCCAATCCGAGCTTCAGCTCGTCGAGCTACGGGGGCAACCCGCTCGCCGCGGCAGCGGGGCTCGCCGCGCTCGAGATCATCCTGAACGACGACCTGGTCAAGAACGCGGACCGGGTCGGCGCGATCATGCTCGCCGAGCTGGAGCGCCTCAAGGAGAAGTACCGCACGGTCGGCGAGGTACGCGGCCGCGGTCTCCTGCTCGGGATCGAGCTGGTCGAGGACCGGCAGACCCGCAAGCCGATCGGCAAGGACATCACCCGCGACCTCTACCAGGAGTGCCTGCGGCGCGGACTCGTGGCGATGACCTACTCGCCGACGATCCGGATCAATCCGCCCCTCCTCATCACCGAAGACCTCGCCCGCGAGGGCCTGGCCATCCTGGACGAGGCGCTCGGGGTGGTGCTGCAGCGGCATGGGCGAGACTAGGCGCCGGCGCGGCGCCCTCATCGGCCTCGGCAACGTGGCGGTGCACGGCCACCTGCCCGGCTGGCAGGCGCGGCGCGACTCGGAGATCGTGGCCGCCACCGACGCGAGCCCGGCGCGGCAGGCGGAGTGCCGGGCCCGGCTCCCCGCCGCGCGCTGGCACGACTCGGTCGAGTCGCTGCTGGCCGGCGAGGCGCTCGACTTCGTCGACATCTGCACCCCGCCGTCGAGCCACGCGACCCTGATCGAGGCCGCGCTCACCCGCGGCCTGCACGTCCTCTGCGAGAAGCCTCTGGTGGGCGCGCCGGATGAGCTGGCGCGGCTGGCCGGGCTGGCGTGCTCGGCCAGGGCGGTGCTCCACACCGTCCACAACTGGCACCACGCGCCACTCGTGCGCGCGACCGACTCGGTGATCCGCTCGGGCCGCATCGGCCAGGTGCGCGAGGTCTCCTGGCAGACCCTCCGCACCCAGCCCGCGGCGGCCGCCGCCGGCCTTGCGTGGCGGATGGATCCCGCGATCGCGGGCGGCGGCGTGCTGACCGATCACGGCTGGCACGTCTCGTACGTGATCCCGCGCTGGGTGGGCGAGGCGCCCGTCGCGGTGAGCGCGCGGCTCGAGACGCGGCGGCATCACCGCTTCGCGGTGGAGGACACCGCGACGGTCCGGCTCCACTTCGCCCGGGCGACCGCGGACGTCCTGCTCACCTGGGCCGCGGATACGCGCGAGAACCGGGTGCGGGTGACCGGCACCGCGGGGTGCATCGAGATCGAGGACGACACGCTGGTGGTGACCGCCGAGGGGCGGGAGGAGCGGCGGCCCTGCCCGCCCGCGCTCTCCGACGGCTCGCAGCACCCGGACTGGTTCACCGCGGTTGCCGACGAGTTCCTCGCGCGCATCGAGTCGGGCCGCGATGGGGCGTCGAGCCCCAACCTGGACGAGGCCGCCGTCTGCGTGGCGATCGAACGTCGCGCGCGTGAGTCGAGCCGTCGCGGAGGCGAGCGTCTGTCCCTGAGCGCGCTCCCGTCGAGCCCGGTGCGCGCCGGAGCCGCGGGATGACGGTCCTGGCCGCGCCCGCGCTGGACACGCCGAGCCTGCTGGTGGTCCTGCCCGCTCCGGCCGGCGCGGGGGCGCCCCCGCCCGAGACGATAATCGCCGGGCTGCCCCTCCTCCGCCGCATCGTGCTGGCCGCCGAACGCGCGGGCTTCGACCGGGTGCTGGTGCACCCGCGGGCGTGCCCCGAGCTCCGCGTCCTCGAGGGCACCGGTGCCACGCTGCTGAGCGCCGACTCGATCAACGGGGCGCCGGGGCGGCTGGTCCTGCTCCTGGCCAACGTGCTGCCCCAGGCGCGGTGGCTGCGCGGTCTCCGCGAGATGCCGCTCGAGCCCGGGACGCCGGCCGTCGATCCCTCGGGGGCCGCCACGGTGGACGGTGTGGAGGGACGCGAGCTGCTCCGCTCGGCGGGCGCCGGCGGGCCGGACCTGATCGCCGAGCTCTCCCGGCGCCGGCCGCGCGTCGCCCCCGGCGGTGACCCCGCGGGCCGCTTCGCGCTCGTGGGCGCCGACGGGACGAAGGCCGCCGAGGACTGGCTCCTGCAGAGCCTGATCAAGGACACCGAGGGATTCATGTCTCGCCACGTCGAGCGCCGGATCTCGCTGGCGCTCACCCGGCGCCTGGTGGGGACCTCGATCACGCCGAACGCCATGACCCTGGTGAGCCTGGCGGTGGGCCTCCTGGGCGCGCCATTCTTTCTCTCGGTCGATCCGCTCTGGCAGGTGACGGGCGGCCTGCTGTTCCTGACCCACTCGATACTGGACGGGTGCGACGGCGAGCTGGCCCGGCTCAAGTTCCTCGAGTCGCCCGCCGGGGCCCGGCTCGACTTCTGGGGCGACAACCTGGTCCACGTCGCGGTGTTCGCCTGCATGGCAATCGGCTGGAGCGTGGCCGCGGCCGCCACCTGGCCGCTCCTCCTCGGCGCCCTCGCGGTGGCCGGCACCGCCGCCGCGGCGGTCCTGGTCTCTCGCCGGAGCGCGGCGGCCCCCACCGCGTCGACCGCGCGCCTGGCCGAAGCGGTGGCCAATCGCGACTTCATCTACCTGGTTGTCCTGCTCGCGTGCTTCGGCCGAGCTCACTGGTTTCTGATCCTGGTTGCCCTCGGCACGCCGATCTTCATGCTGCTGGTCCGGTGGGGCGCGCGGCGGCGGCAGACGTCCTGACGTGACCGGGTTCCTCGACGTCCTGCTGCGCGGGCTGATCCTGTCCGCGCAGGCCGCCTCGGTGGGCGGCGTGTGCTTCGTCCTGCTCGCG
>Ga0326726_10004101_pt1 | contig 13340 bp, 14 predicted proteins | sample MHFenrmetagenome_2_FD_207603 | JGI IMG/M metagenome (GOLD analysis project Ga0326726, IMG submission 207603) | Lab enriched peat soil microbial communities from Michigan Hollow, Ithaca, NY, United States - MHF15MN | ecosystem: Environmental > Terrestrial > Soil > Wetlands > Peat | place: USA... | reverse complement strand
CGCGATGAGAGCGCGCCCGAGGCCGACGATGGTCGGATCGAGATCGGCGACGGCGATACGCGTCGCTGGCAGAGTCAGGCTGAAACAGCCGACGCCGAGGATGCCGAAGACGAGGCCTTCGCGCGCGGCAGCGGCGGTTGCGAGCGCGGCGGACGCTCTTGTCGCCGCGGGGATCGAAGATTGGTTCATATCGCGGGATCTGCAACTGTCAGCGCATCGCGCGAGGCTGGATAGCGTCGGCGTGACCGTCAACGAAAACATTGTATGCTGACAATTCCCCTCGTCTCTTCGCGCGGGAGCGCCCGGATCTGTCATGGTTCAACGACTGACATTCGCGCCCCTTACGGCGGATCGTTGGGACGATCTGGAGCGGCTGTTCGGGCCGGACCGCGGGGCCGATAGCGGATGCTGGTGCATGTTCTGGCGGCTGCGGCGCTCGGAGTTTCATGCCCTCGGCAAGACGAAGCGCAAGGCGGCCTTCCGCAAGCTCGTGAAGGTCGGCGCGCCGCTCGGCATCCTCGCCTATGAAGGGCCGCGGCCGGTCGGCTGGTGCGCGGTGGCGCCGCGCGCCGCGACGCCGGCGCTGGAACGCTCGCCGGTTTGCAAGCCGGTCGACGGCCGACCGGTCTGGTCGATCACCTGTTTCTTCGTCGATCCGAAGGCGCGGCGCGACGGCGTGATGGCGGCCCTGATCGACGCGGCCGTCAGGCATGCCAAGAGTCAGGGAGCGACGATCGTCGAGGCGTATCCACGCGACCCCGACGGCGCCCGCATCGACTCGGCGAGCGGCTATGTCGGCGTCGTCGAGCCGTTTCTCGCCCGGGGCTTCCAGGAGGTCGCGCGCCGCACCCCGAAGCGGCCGTTCATGCGGCGCTTCCTGTAGAACGCAGCGGCTCGCCGTTCTCGAGCGCTTCCGCCTGGTCGAACTGCAGCGCGGCCAGATGCGCGTAGAGCCCGCCCTTGCGGCTGAGCTCGGCGTGGGTGCCCTGCTCGACGATGCGGCCGTGATCCATGACGATGATGCGGTCGGCCTTGAGGATGGTGGCGAGGCGGTGGGCGATGACCAGCGTGGTGCGGCCGTCCATCAGCCGGTCGAGGGCCTGCTGCACGACGCGTTCGCTTTCGGCATCGAGGGCGCTGGTGGCCTCGTCGAGCAGCAGCACGGCGGGATTGCGCAGCACCGCGCGGGCGATGGCGATGCGCTGGCGCTGGCCGCCGGAGAGCCGCACCCCGCGCTCGCCCAGATGGGTGCGGAAGCCCTCGGGCAGACGATCGAGGAACTCGGTGGCGTGGGCGGCATCGGCGGCGGCGCGCACCTCGGCATCGCTCGCATCCGGGCGGCCGTAGCGGATGTTGTCCCAGGCATCGCCGGAGAACACGACCGGTTCCTGCGCCACCAGGCCGATGCGCGCGCGCACGGCCTCCGGCGCCGCCGCGCGCAGATCGACGCCGTCGATGCTGATGGCGCCGGTCTCCGGATCGTAGAAGCGCAGAAGCAGCTGGAACACCGTGGTCTTGCCGGCGCCGGACGGGCCGACGATCGCCACCCGCTCGCCCGGCTCCACCGCCAGATCGAAGCGATCGAGCGCCGACCGCTCGGGCCGCGAGGGATAGTGGAACTGCACGGCCTCGAAGCGCACGGCGCCGCGCGCGGGCGCGGGCAGCGGCGTCGGCGCCGGCGGCGCCGCGATCGCCGGTTGGGTTTCCAGCAGCTCCACCAGCCGCTCGATGGCGCCGGCGGCGCGTTGCACGTCGCCCGCCACCTCGGCGAGCGCGCCGAGGGCGCCGGCGGCAAAGGCCGCGTAGATGATGAAGGCGGCGAGGTCGCCGCCGCTGAGCCGCCCGGCCAGCACGTCATGGCCGCCCAGCCACAGCACCACGGCGATGGCGCCGAACACCAGCAGCATGACGGTCGCGACCAGCAGCGCGCGGGCCCGCACATAGGACATCGCCGTGGCGACGGTGTTCTCGATGCGCTGGGAGAAGGCCCGGCGGTCGATGGCCTCATGGGTGAAGGCCTGCACGGTGCGCACGGCCTGCAGGGTCTCGTCGGCATAGGCGCTGACGTCGGCGACACGGTCCTGGGTGGCGCGCGACAGCCGGCGGACGCGGCGGCCGAAGACGATGATGGGCAACACCACGAGCGGCACCACCAGGAGTGCCAGCCCGGTGAGCTTCGGGCTGGTCACGATCATCATGATCGTCCCGCCCGTGAACAGCAGCAGGTTGCGCAGCGCCACCGAGGCCGACGAGCCGACCAGCGTCTGCAGCAGCGTGGTGTCCGTGGTGATGCGCGAGAGCACCTCGCCCGTGCGCGTCAGCTCGAAGAAGCCCGGGCTGAGGCCGATGACGTGGTCGTAGACGGCGCGCCGGATGTCGGCGACCACGCGCTCGCCCAGCCACGACACCACGGAGACCCGTACATAGGTGGCGGAGGCGAGCACGATCGTGCCGCCGATGATGACGGCCAGCGCATGGTCGAGCAGATCGGCGTTGCTGCGGCCGAAGCCCTGATCGATGAGCGCGGCGATGCCGCGGCCGAGCGCCAGCACCGTGCTGGCGGCGATCGTCGCTGCGCAGATGGCGCCGACGACGTGCCAGCGGTAGGGCCGCACGAACGGCCAGAGATGGCGAAGCCGGCTGAGATCGCGGCCCTTCGCGCGTTCGCGGCTGGCGGAGCTGGCTGGCTTCTGGCTAGGCTCGCTCATTCGATGCTGATTAACCCTGTCCCCCGTCGGCCGGCGGCGGATGCTAGCCGCCGCCCTCCTCCCCCACCACGTCTAATTCCTGGTAAACAAGGCGACATGCCGCCGCATTCCCGCCCCCAGTCGCGGGCCTTGCCTGCCGGGGCCGCCTTCGCTATAACCCGCGCCTCGCATTTTCGGAGCGCGACCATGAAGAAGGGCATCCACCCGGACTACCACGAGATCAACGTGGTGATGACCGACGGCACCACCTTCAAGACCCGCTCGACCATGGGCAAGGCCGGCGACACCATCCGCCTGGACATCGACCCCAAGTCGCACCCGGCCTGGACCGGCGTGCACCGCCTGGTCGACTCCGGCGGCCAGCTCGCCAAGTTCCAGAAGCGGTTCCAGAGCATCGGCCTGAAAGGCAAGTAAGCTCCAGCGGTTACCGCGCCTTTCCGGGGCGGCCGGCGCGGCCGCCCCTCTTGATTCCAGCATTGTCATACCCATCTGAAGGATTGGACGGATGCCGCTGAGCGGGTCCGCCCGAAAAGCCCGGCGGAGGCATTTCCGCCCCCATGTTGCTCCCAGGAGGATATGGCATGCGTACGTCTCTTGATCTCTCCCCCCTGTTCCGTTCCACCATCGGTTTCGACCGGATGTCGCGCCTGCTCGACGCCGCCACGCGCGTCGACGAGAGCGCGCTTTCCTACCCGCCCTATAACATCGAAGTGCTCAGCGAGGACGCCTACCGCATCACCATGGCGGTGGCCGGCTTCGGCGAGAGCGACATCGGCATCACCGCCCAGGAGAACTCGCTCGTCATCACCGGCAAGCTCGCCAAGACGGATGACGACCGCAAGTTCCTCCATCGCGGCATTGCCGGGCGCGCCTTCGAGCGGCGCTTCGAGCTGGCCGACCACATCAAGGTCGCCGGCGCCAGCCTGGTGAACGGCCTGCTGCATGTCGACCTGGCTCGCGAGGTGCCGGAGGCCATGAAGCCCCGCAGCATCAAGATCGAGACCAAGGCGGCGACCAAGCCGACGGTGATCGAAGGCAAGGCGGCCTAACCTAAGGCCACCATCGCCGACTGAACAGGGCCGGGCGGGCGACCGTCCGGCCCTTGCTTGCACAAGCATTTGACGATCATACGCTCTGCTGCTAGCCAGTCGCGATGCCGCGTGCAACCGCGATCCTGCTCAATGATACGACCCACCGCTATCATTGGGGCTGCACAGCGACAAGCCTCGGCCTCAAGTCGCTCATCGCCGAGCGGTACGATCTGATCGACACTATTCCGATTCAGACGACCTACACTCTGGCGAGACCGCCCAATTCGTTGGAGCAATTCCACGATCCCGCGTTCTTCAAGCTCCACGCCGCTGAGAACGCCGAGCTCTATCGCCGCATCGAGCAGGCCGACTGCGTCTTCGTAAACGGCGAGGGCACTATCCACGATCTGCTCCGCGCGGCGGTCAACCTGATGTACATGGCCTTTGCCGCGCGTCGCTATCTAGACAAGCCGGTCTACGTCGTGAATCACTCGGTCTATCCGCAGTCGGTGCACGCCGCTGAGGCAGCCGGTGCGGAGGCCTTCTATCGCGGCGTCTACGCGGCGTTCGACTACATCGCGATCCGCGAGACCCTCAGCAAGGAGATCGTCGACCGCCTCGGCCTCGCCGCCGCGCTGTCGTTCGATTGCCTGCCGCTGACCGTCGGCCGGCTCGTGGCGGAACTGCCAGAGAAGAAGAGGACGCTGGCGATCGCGGGCTCGGCATTGTTTCTCCCGGTCGCGCTTCCGACCTTGGTAACCTTTGTCAACAAGATGAAGCGGGTGGGCTATGCGCCGCTCGTGGTGAGCGGCGCGCAAGCGGCACCCGCCGGGGACGAGGCCCGCTTCGTTGCTGCCTTGCGCACCCAAGAGACCCAGGACTGGACATTTTTCGAGGCCGGAACGCTCGAAGACTGGATGTCGGCAATCGGAAGTGCCGCACTCCTGGTGTCCGGCCGCTTCCATCATTCGCTGACGGCCTTCTCGCTGCGGACGCCGTTCGTAATGCTGAACAGCAACACGCCCAAAATGAGCGCCCTTGCTACCATGCTCGGCGTCCCCGAACCGCTCCGCTACGACGACCCCAATCTTGGCCCCATGCTGGAGCACCGCGCAGATCACGCCTTGAGCCACGATTTTGGGCGCACCGTTTTTCGCGATGATCGTGTCCATTCTTTTCGGGAAATGGCGCGCAAGAATCTCCCGCCGGACTGATCGAGCATTGCCCTCATGGGGAACGAATCATCCTGGCCGCTGACCGTCGCCTGCCTCAAATGGGGTACTAAGTACAGCACCGATTACGTCAACATACTTCACGCGATGGTGCGGCGCCACCTGTCAACGCCGCACCGCTTCGTCTGCCTGACCGACGACCCCACGGGCATTGCCTGCGAGACCCTGCCGATCGTGCCGAACCTGCCGACCTGGTGGGGCAAGCTCACGCTGTTTGCCCACCGGATCCCCGGCCGCATCCTCTATCTCGACCTCGACACAGTCATTGTCGGCAGCATCGACGATTTCGCGGCCTATGGCGGCCCCTTCTGCCTGATCAAGCCGTTCTATCGCGACCGCGGTTTCGCCTCGGGCGTCATGAGCATCGCCGGGGATTTCGGAAGCGAGGTGTGGGAAAAGTTCGCCCGCAATCCCCAGGCCGCCATCGATATGTGCCGCCGCTACGCCGTGCCCCCCTGGAACCTCGGCGATCAGCGCTGGCTCGAGCTCACAGTTGAGCGGGCGGATTACTGGCAGGATGTGCTGCCCGGTCAGCTCGTGTCCTACAAGGTCCACTGCGCAGGCGGTCTGCCGGACGGCGCGCGCATCGTCTGCTTCCACGGCAAGCCCGATCCCCACGAGGTCGGCGATCCCTGGGTGAAGGAGCACTGGCGCATCGCCATGCCGGACATTGCCTCCGGCCAGTCGCGGTGATAGTGGGAGCAGACGCTGCCAACCACGGAGCCGCAGATGGGCGACGTTCCCGGCCTCATTGTCCGCCGCGACGGCCATGTTGCGCGCTTTCACGGCTCCTGGTACCGCGGACCCCACACCAACTTCATCCCCTCCAAGGCCCAGCTTCGGGAGCCCGACGCCGTCGACCGCTATATTCTCCATGGCTGGACGCCCGGGGCGCCATTCATCGATAGGGCGAGCCGCATCACCGCCTTCGGCAGCTGCTTCGCCCAGCATCTGACCAAATATCTCCATGATGCCGGCTACAACGTGCTCGGAAAGCACCTGAATCTGAGCTCCCACATCATCCATTTCGGCGAAGGCATGGTGAACACCTTCGCCATCCGGCAGCAGCTCGAATGGGCGCTCGAGGACAAGGAATTTTCCGAGAATCTCTGGTTCGGTGAGCACAAGGAGATCGCCCTGGTCGACCCGCGCATCAAGGCCGAGACCAAGGAGATCATCGCCAGCACCGAGGTGTTCGTCATCACGCTCGGCCTGTCCGAGATCTGGTACGACAAGGCGTCCGGCGAGGCCTTCTGGCGGGCCATTCCCAGCTATCTCTTCGACCCGAACCGGCACGGATTTCGCGTCTCTTCCTGCGAGGAGAACCTTGCCAACCTCGTACGCATCCGCGACCTGATCCGCCGAGTGCGGCCGGGCGCGAAGATCATCTTTACACTGTCGCCCGTGCCCTTGATGGCGACGTTCCGCCCGATCTCCTGCCTGACCGCCAGCTCGGTCTCGAAGGCCATCCTCAGGGTCGCCGTCGATCAGCTGATGCGCGACTGCGCCGGCGATCGCGACCTCTTCTATTATCCGTCCTACGAGATCGTGAAGGAACTGTTCGTCGATCCCTACGAGGCCGACAACCGCCATCCTACGCCCGAGATCGTCGCATTCATCATGAAGACGTTCGAGCGGCACTACTGCATTCCCGGGTCGAGCGGCGATCCTCAGGCCGCCGACGGCGAGTCTTCCCGATAGGACTCGAACCAGGCGTCATCCGTCTCGTAGCCGTAGATTCGCAACAGCTCCAGTAGCTGCGGACAGCGGGTGAACTGATCTGTAATGCGTTGCCGGTGCTGCGGTGCCCGCCAGGCCTCGATCGTCCCGGGGTCCGGCGCGCGGAGCGCGTTGAGCTGATACTCCAGCGCCGGCGGCGTTTCGTGCTTGTGGAAGTCCGCAAATGTGCCGTTGTACGCGAAGCCGATGGCCTCGCCGAGCTTCGCCTGCACGGTGCCGCCATCTCTCACGATGTCCTCATAGCGCACGATGATCTTCACGAGGTCGCGCCGCTGCCACGTGGTGGCGATCGCGCTGTGCGTCTGAATGACGCCGGGATTCGTGAACGTGGCCGTTCCGTCATGAACGAAGTACTGATGGTCGAACCCGATGAAGTAATCATTCGGCACGTTGCGATGACGCGACGTCACGACCGATCGGATGTCGCGGATCAGGATGATGGCGAACAGTCTCTTCTTCAAGACGTTGGCGCTCAGGATCGCGTCGATATCGAAGATGTCCAGCGGCCGTTTCGTCACGTAGTCTTCCGGCCTGGCGATCACCGCCCGCGACGGCATCTCCCGCTCCGGAAAGGCGAAGTTGGTCACGGTCGTCCGCAGCATGTTGTAGAACATCGTCGAGCCGCTGCGCGGATAGCCGCAGATGAAGGCGTGCTTGGCCATGTCTTCAGGCGCCCTGCCGCCGGCCGGCAGGAGCGACGATCTCAGGATTTCTCATCGGCGATCGTCCCCTCGCACTCTGCCAGCCAGCGGTCGGTATGGCCGCCGAATCGACGCTGCAGCGCCGCGATCTCGTCACGATACTTGCGGGCCAGATAGGCGCGGGCGCCCGAGTCGATCTCCAGGGCCATCGATCTGTTGACCACCGCGTTGCGCGTCTCGGCGAAGTAGCGCGTCTCGAAGGAAAGGCCCAGAAATCGGCAAACGGCCGCGAGGAACCAGTCGCGATCCGCCAGGAGATCATCGTAGAAGAGATAGAGGATGCGATCGCGCGGAAAAAACTGCTCCCACGTCTCGATCGTCCGCGTGTAGGCCGTGCGGACCTGCGAGCTCGGCGAATCCACCTGGCGGCGAATGACGTCCAGGCCGACGGCGGCGGTGTCGAGCTTCGCCGTCTCGGCATTGGAGCGGAAGTGCGACCAGGCCCGCTCGATCGGGTTTCGCATGATGAAGACGACACGGCAATCCGGCAGAAGCTCGCGAATTTTGCCAACGACCGGCGGGGGAAGCGTCGAATAGGCCGGCGTCATGTCGCCGGTCAGGCGCTCGCCGGCGGGCTCGAACAGCGAGCGATACCATGCGAAGTCCTTCGACTGATCCAGCACGTACTTGCGCATCAGGTCGAGCTTGGCCGGATCGGCAATCCGGCCGGTCTCCACGACCTCCTTGATCGCTTCGTTCAGCCGCTGGGCGACCTTCGGCAGGCCGGGCATGCCGTCGAAATAATGCAGCTCCTTGATCGGCGGGAGCCATACCGCCGGGTGGCGCTTCAGATTCTCGTACAGCCAAGTCGTTCCGGACTTGTGCGCGCCGATACAAAGAAAATGCGGCGGTCCCATCGAGGCCTTCAGCCCGCCGATGGGCGCACGGGGTTCCAGAATTCCGGCGCAATGAAGGCCCGCGCCGACTCCCCCTGCCACGTCAATCCCAATTCGCGTACCAACTGCTCCAGCGCATTAAAGCGTGCGGCGGCAACGTCTGCGGCGTCAATCACCCGGCTCCAGCCGACGACCTTCTGCAGAGCCGCCAGTCGCTCGAGATAGTCGGACACGAACTGCCCCCAAAACCCGGGATCGTCGGAATGCTGTTTCATGAAGTGGGTCCGCAGACAGGACGCGATGATCTCGTCGCTTGAGCGGCGGATGATGACCCAGCGCGCTTGGGGAAAATGCTCATGCCAAACGCGCCAAGTCAGAGTCAGCTTCGCATCCTTGAAGCCCCAGATCTGGCGGCCGTCGTACTGTTGCGCGGCGAGCGCCGTGCCGACGACCTGGCGAAAGTTCCTGATCACGGGATGCCACGTCGCGGGCGGCAGAGGCCGGACACCCAGCGGGTCGAACCGACCCTGGCGGAGGATCTCTTTCTGCACCCGCTCGCGGAGAACGACATTCTCGAAGAAGCCGCGGACATTCTCCTGGCCGCCGGGCTGAACCGCTCCCAGCCAAAGACCGCAAGTTCCCAACAATCCCATGATCATCGATGTGCCCGAGCGCGGGACGCCGGTCACGAAGACTGGAGCGTTGAACATCGGATCCGACAGCCACGGCACGACCACGCCAGACGTCGCAGCGGGCTGTTGCAGTTGGCTCATTCGATCCGCCTACCGGCCGGCATGGCGCCACGCGAGGGTTCCGGCCCCCCTCCCTCGGCCGCGCGAACGGGCGGCTGTCCACCGGCGGCCGTCAGCCGATCGTCGACTCGCAAGTCCTCGAGCACCGCCTGGAGACAGACCGCGGGATCGCATATCATGCCGAACAAACGCGCGAGAATGCCGGTATCGCGCAGCACCCTCACCGCCTGATGCTGCGAATCCCGCACCGCGAACAGATGGCAGCCCCGCTCGCCGGCGAGCCGCATGGCATGGGCGCGATCCTCGCGGCTGCTGGCGCCGAAGAATAGAAGGCTGGCCTGATCGGCTGGGCCCGACCTCGACATTGCGTTTCGGACATCGTGGTGGCGATGATCGGTCGATCGCAGGCCTCCCCGTTCGATCAGCGCTTGCCACCGGCGGTCGCCGAGTACGCTCAAGTCCGGCAATGCGATCGTCGTCTGCGGGCTGAAGGCAATGATCAGGTCGAATCCTGCGAGGCACCCGAACAACAGAGCCGCATATCCGCCCATGCTGTTGCCGATGGCAACCGTTCGCCGGTAACCACGGCGACGCGCCTCCAGCCAATGCGCGAGGCCCATGACGTCGGTCGACACGCCGTCGATGCCATACTGATACCAGGCCTGTGAGACATCGCGCAGGAATACCGCATCGCAGCCCTGAGCAGAGAGGGAACGCAGGAATTCGAACGGCGGCACGCCGATGCCGATGCCGTGATTGATCCCCCCAAAGGCGACGGCCAACACCGGCGCGCCGGAAAGCACCTCCATCACGGCCGGCTCTGACATGGCGCTGACGGCCTTTCATTCATCCTGCGCCGGCGGATCGACCTTGCGGCTGCCGGCCTGCGATGGCACAAACCGGTCGGTCACGACGCGGCAATATTCCTCTATAATAGCAATGATGCGCTTGGGACAAGCGACCTCCGCCAGTGGAGCGGCGGCATTTCAGCTCAAACTGGCGACGCGCCTGGCCGGTGTCGTGCCGACGATCGATGTGTCGCGCCATACCATCGTGTTCACGCATATCGGCAAGACCGGCGGCACTACGCTCGATCACATCATCAAGGTCGCTGCCGCGGTCAGGGGCAAGCGGGCCTGTCGCCCGCGTCCTCCGCGCGGGCGATCCATGCCTCCGTCTCAACATAACCAGGAACTCCTGCATCTCGATCTCATGGACGATGATCAGCTCTCTTCCTGCGACTACGTGAGCGGCCATTTCCCCTTTGGCCTCCACGCTCGACTGCCTCGACCTTGCCTCTACATCACACTGCTGCGTGACCCGATTGCGCGTCTGCTGTCGAACATCCGGTTTGGTCTGGACCGCGATAAGTGGCCGCGCGACGCGTCCGTTACCGGGCTGGTCGAGCAGGGACGGCTGATTGACAACATGCAGACGCGTCAGATCGCCGGCATCGCCGATCGGGATGCGCCGTGCACGTCCAAGACGCTGGCGACGGCGATCGACAATCTCCGCTCGCACTACTGCGTCGTCGGGGTGACCGAGCGCTTCGACGATGCACTCAAGGCCCTGATCACATTGCTTGGCTGGCCGGACATCGCATATTCCGACCGTCAGGTCTCGCATGCGCCGAGCGATTCCGACCTGGAATCCAGGGTGCGGGCGGCGGCGGAGCGCTATTTCGCCGTCGACATGGAACTCTATGCCTACGCAAGCGCACTGCCGACGCCGTGGCGCCCCGATATTCTCAAGGGAACGGCGACGGGCAATGCGCGGCAGGAATCGGTCCTCGTGACGTCGCCGCTTATCAGCTTCGGCAATCGTCCATCGGCCCTCCTGTATAGCGCAATATTCGACACGCAGATCCGCCCTGCCGTCCAGCAACAAGGCGGCGAGGTCGTCCTCGTGTAGGTCGGGGCTCGGGAACGACGCCTCTGCCTCAGATCGCCTCGCGCAGCGCATCGATGACCGCGTCGGGCCGCTCGCTCATGAGCATGTGGCCGGCGGCCGGCAGGACCACAGTGCGCGACTGTTTGATCGCTGCGGCCAGCGGCCTGGCCTTCGCAACGGGTGTCATGCGGTCCGTGGCGCCCAGCAGCAGCAGGGTCGGGCAGACGACGCGCGCCGCGGCGGCGAGCGCGCCATCGTAGGCATTGCAGGCGGCGAGATCGGCCGCCAGCGCGCCGGCGGGCGCGTGCTCGAGCAGCTGCAGGCTGCCGCCCATCATCCACAGGCCGGGCGCCGGGTTGCCGCCGATGTGGCCGCTCTGTCCATGGCCCCAGGCGCTGACGAGCTCGGGTCCCAATCGCCGATTGTCGTCGGCGGCCGCCTGCAGATCGGGATGCACCGCCATGCGCTCGGCGATACCGAGCAATGCCAAGCCGCGCACGCGCGCCGATGCCGTGGCGGCGACCTCCAACGCGATCAGCGCCCCCATGCTATGCCCGACCAGCGCGGCGCTCTGCACGCCCATCGCGTCGAGGACGCGAACGACCCACGCTGCCATCGAGCCGATGGATCGCAGCAGCTCCCCGCCCGACCGCCCGTGGCCCGGCAGATCAACCGCCAGCACCGACCGTCCATGGTGCGCGAAGTAGCGCGTCTGCAAGGCCCAGACCGTGTGGTCCATGCCGGCGCCGTGGATGAACAGCGCGGTCGGCCGCGTCGGATCGAACGATCGCCCGCCGGTGGCGGCAAAGGCCCGCTGGCCGTCGACCGCGACCTCCATGCTCAGTCCTTTTGCGAGGCGCGCAGCGCCTGGCCGAGATCGTCAACGATATCCGCCGGGTCTTCGATGCCGATGGAAAGCCGGATCAAGTCCTCGCCGAGGCCGGCCGCCTTCAGTGCCTCGGCGTCCATCTGCTGGTGCGTGGTGCTGGCGGGATGAATGACCAAGGTTTTGGCATCGCCGACATTGGCGAGGTGAGAGGCCAGCCGCAGCGCCTCGATGAACCGGCGCCCCGCGGCCCGGCCGCCCTTGATGCCGAAGCTGACGATGCCGCCGAAGCCGCTCGGGAACAGGCGCCGCGCCAGCGCGTGGTCGGGATGCTCCGGCAGGCCGGGATAGTTGACCCACGCCACCGCCGCATTGGCCTTGAGGAACTCCGCCGCCTTCTGCGCGTTGGCGACGTGCCGCGCCATGCGCAGCGGCAGGGTCTCGACACCTTGCAGGATGTAGAACGCGTTGGCGGGACTCATGCAGGCGCCGAAGTCGCGCAGGCCCTCGGCGCGCGCCCGCATGACGAAGGCCTGCGGGCCGAATTCCTCGGCGAAGTCGATGCCGTGATAGCCGGCGTAGGGCTCGGTCAGGGTCGGGAACCTGCCAGAGCGCTCCCAATCGAAGCGGCCGCCATCGACGATCACGCCGCCGATGGCGATGCCGTGGCCGCCGAGCCACTTGGTCGCGGAATGCATGACGATGTCGGCGCCGTGCTCGATCGGCCGGTTGAGATAGGGAGTGGAGAAGGTCGAATCGATCATCAAGGGCAGGCCCGCCGCGTGCGCAACTGCGGCCACCGCCTGGAGGTCGAGCACTTCGAGGTTCGGGTTGCCGATGGTCTCGGCGAACACCAGGCGAGTCTCCGGCCGGATGGCCCGGCGGAAGCCATCGGGGTCGCGCGGGTTCACGAACGTCGTGGTGATGCCGAACCGCGGCAGCGTCAGCTTCAGCAGGTTGACGCTGCCGCCATAGATAGAGGCCGAGGCGACGATGTGGCTGCCGGCATCCATCAGCGTCGCGATGGCAAGATGCAGCGCGCCCTGGCCGCTGGCCGTGCAGACGGCGCCGACGCCGCCTTCGAGCGCCGCGATGCGCTCCTCGAGCGCGGCCACGGTCGGATTCGAGATGCGCGAATAGATGTGGCCCGGCCGCTCCAGGTTGAACAGCGCCGCCGCGTGGTCGGTGTCGCGGAATACGTAGGACGTGGTCTGGTAGATCGGCAGCGCCCGCGCCCCGGTCGCCGGGTCGGGCTGCTGGCCGGCATGCAGGCTGAGCGTGTCGAACTTGAGAAACTTCGGGTCGGCCATCGAACGCCCCCGCCGAAAAGCGGAGGGCCGCTCAACCGGATTGGTCCGGCCGCGGCCCTCTTCGTTGTGTCAGCCTCAACCCTGTGTAACTTGCCGAGGTGACGCTAATTTGCATTACAGGATTGCGTCAAGCGCAGATTTTATCAGCCTCTGCGTGTTTTTTCTTGCCTTGGCCGGAGGCTTTGGGCTAGCGCGCAAAAGAAAACCGCCGATCGAAGGACCGGCGGCAAGTTAGACAGGGAGGCGTCAACAAGGATCGAAAGCGACCCTCGAGAGGATCCCCATGGCAGGGATCGTCTGTTACAGAATCTAGG
>Ga0326726_10004100_pt1 | contig 13341 bp, 13 predicted proteins | sample MHFenrmetagenome_2_FD_207603 | JGI IMG/M metagenome (GOLD analysis project Ga0326726, IMG submission 207603) | Lab enriched peat soil microbial communities from Michigan Hollow, Ithaca, NY, United States - MHF15MN | ecosystem: Environmental > Terrestrial > Soil > Wetlands > Peat | place: USA... | reverse complement strand
TCCGCGGCTTCATGGAGGCCATGAACACCATTTGCGTTTTTGAACCTCAAAGGTACGCTAATTTATTTATTATTCCAACGCATCTTATATATCAAATATCTGTGCATTGCAGAGCCCTGCGGGCCGCGTCAGAACAAGATTTCAACAGATACCGGAGCGTGGTCCGAACTGCGTTCGTCCAGGTCGACAGCGACGCTCGATACCTTTCCTGCAATGCCTGGAGAGAGGTATACGCAGTCGATCCTCCAGCCGAGATTCCGTTCACGGGCAAACTTCCAGTTCGGCCACCAGGTGAACAGATCCCTCTTTTCCGGATTCAACTCACGAACGATATCCTGCAGGCCGAGGGACAGATGGGCGTCGATTGCCGCGCGCTCTTCAGGACGAAGTCCCGTAGCCCCAGGCTTGTTTTGCGAACGATGGACATCGATATCCCTCAGGGCGACGTTCATGTCTCCGGCAAGGACAACCTCCCTGCCCCGGGCAAGCAGATCGGCTATGAAATCCTTCATCTCACCGAGATAACGAAGCTTCACTGCATAATGCTCAGGGCCGTCACCCCTGGGCACATAGGTACCGATAAGGGAAAAATCACGACAGTGCAGTACGAGGGTCCTGTTCTCGACATCGAAAACGGGCGCCTCCCACTGCAGCTCAGGACAGCTGCCCTCCTTAACCAGGATACCGACCCCGCTGTACCCTTTCCTGAACGAGGATCCGTTCCAGATTTTCATGTAGCCGGCCAGACCGGCGATGCACTCCGGAATCTCTGCTTCAAGCGCCTTGACCTCCTGGAGAACGACGATATCGGGCTGACGACGTTCGATCCATGCGCGCAGCGATTCCTGACGGGCACGAATGCCGTTGATGTTCCACGTCGAGATATTCATCCCTCTTTTTGACTGAGCGTTTCGACGATTCTTGCTGCGATGCGCTCCGCAGAGATCTCCCGCATACAGCGGAAGTGGCCTTTCGGACATGCGTTGCGACCGATATGGGAGCATGGACGGCAGTCGAGCCCGTCGGTCTCGAAAAGCTCATAAGAGGTGCGCCAGGGCAGAAACCCGAACGCACCGACCGAGGAGCCGAAAATCACGAAAAGCTTCCTGCCGAAAGCCGATGCCATGTGCATGAGCCCCGTATCGTTGCTGAGCACGAGGTCGGAGGCGGCAAGCAGTGCTGCTGACTGCATCAGTGTCGTGGCACCGGCCAACGAGCGAACCTGACGAAGCGCGTTTTCCGGAAGCGCGGCCATGATCTTTTCTGCTTCCGGGATGTCCTCCTTCCCCCCGAGCAGGATTATCCGGACAGGCCTGCTGGCCAAAACTGCAGAGATGACTGCCGCAAAGCTTTCGGCCGGATATCGCTTGGTGAAGTGGTTCGCACCGAAACAGACCGCAAGAACAGGTCGCCCTTCGCCGATCGCCTCTGCGGCGAAGAGTTTGTCGGCAGGAGATGGATGGAGCGTGCATGGCGCATCGACGGAGTCCACGAGCCCATCGAGCGCAGCCCGGTAACGCTCGACGACAGAACAGTAGCCTTCGCCGTAAAGATTCAGCTTGAGACGCACCAGAAGAAGCTTCTTCCAGTTCTTCTTCCTGTAGCGCCGGACCATTCCTGCCTTGAGGCTCCGGACCATCGCCCTTGAACGGGCGTTGTTCTGCAGGTCCACCACAAGATCGTAGGCGGTAGCCGGTATGCTCTCGGGAGTGCATACCGAGGAAAGAGCCGGATTCAAGGCAAGCAGCGATTCAAACGCCGCCTTGGTGCAGTAATCGATGCGCGCCTGGGGAAAACTCCTCCGAAGCTCGTCGAGCAGCGGCGTCGTCAGGACGATGTCCCCGATCGAACTCAGGCGGACGACAAGGATGCTCCGGATGTCGCTCCTGACGGTCACGACCAGAACTCCCACCACGCCTTGTATCCTGCAGGCTTCCCTGTTTTTGACGATGTGCCGAGCTGTGCGATGCGTTCGGCAGCGGTGGCCAGGAGAGCCTCCTTGCCTGGAGTATCTCCCTTGCGCTCGGCAACCATTTCAGAGGCCTTTCGGAATTCGATGAGGGCCTCCGTACCGCGCCCGAGCCCGTCCAGCGCGAGCGCCCGGCTGAAGACGGAAGCAATCCAGAGCTTGCCCTCGTCCTGGTTGAGCTCCCCGCGTCGATTGAAATGGTGCAGCGCCTTGTCGGCTGAACGAAGGGCTTCGTCGAACATCCCGAGCCTGGCGAGGGCTTCCGAAAGGCCTGCATGGCAGAATGCGTCGAATCCGATGTGGTCAAAGGCCTCTTCAGGAGGCATGCTCCTGGAAATCTCCATCGCTTTGCGGCAGTTCGCCGCCGCCTCTTCATAGGATCCTTCAAGAATCTGTCGCTGCGCATCAGCAAGGGCCATGTAGGACCCGGCGACCTCTTTGAGTGGTTTCATAAACAGGATAATCAAGAGTTAAAACAGGACCCATGATACCACTCTTTCTGTAAAAATCCAGTGAAGCGGCGGCATGATCAATCAAGGATTCAAAATTGTTACATTTTCTTTAACAAATATCTAACAAAAATGAACAGCACTATTCTGCTATTAGCTTATAATACATACTTTTGAGTATAACAATATCGCTAACATTTTCAGTATCATGAAAGAGATCATGACCTTTAAATCCGGCAAGTTCATCTTTTGCAATCAGTATAACCGGCCTCGTATCGAGAAACTGCTCGTCGAAGCTGAAACGCTGTGCGACGCCATCCATGAGCTGCCGATTCTGCCGAAGTGGTCGTCACAGATCGATCCTGAGCTTCTGTACAGTTCTATCGCCGGCACGGCCGCCATTGAAGGAAACACTCTCAATGCCGAAGAGGTCAGAGCTCTTGATGAAGGAAAAATACCCGATGGCGGACACACGGCAAAAGACAGGCTTGAGATCACCAACCTGATCAACGCCTATCGGATGCTTGAACAGGAAACGGCAAAGCCTTCGATGACCAATGCACTTGCCCTGGCAAGAGCTTTGACGTCACCTGTTCCTGAGCTTGATCTTGATGAAAATCATATCCGCGACCTGCATCGGCAGATCACCAACGGTCTTCCGTATGAGAACAACATCCCCGGCGTCTACCGTAACGGCATGGTCAAGGTTGGAGATAAAACGCGCGGCGGCATCTACACACCAACGAAAATCATCGAAGACGTCCGGACGCCTATGCAGGAGTTCGTTAACTGGATAAACAGTACCGACCTTATCAATGAGAACGCGTTTGTCAGGGCTGCCCTGGCCCATTACCACTTTTCGCTGATTCACCCGTTCTGGGACGGCAACGGACGGCTTGCCCGGCTGATTGAAGCGCGGCTTCTCCAGTCAGCCGGAATTCGCTACGTGCCCAAAATGCTCTCGAACTACTATTACCGGCATGTAGACGACTATTATCGAGCCTTCTCGGACAGCATCGGAGCAAAAGAGGATGTAACGCCATTCCTTGAATTCAACCTGCGCGGAGTGATCGAATCGTTACTGCAGATGAAAAATCGTATCGTTTTTTTCATCAGGATACTGGCAATGAGAGATTACCTGCATTTTCTCGTCAACAAAAAAGCGATCTCGAAAAGGCAAAACGATCTGCTTACGCTTCTGCTCGATGATTCATCACGAACCCCGTTCTCGCTTCACGAGCTTCAGCATACCATGCCCTATGCCATGATGTACAGAAAAGTCTCGGAGATGACCGCTCGGCGTGACCTGAAAAATCTACTGGACAGAAAGCTGCTCACCGTCGATGAAGAGAGGCGTTACCTGCTGAACATCAGCGGCTTCGACTCGTAAACGGAACGAATCATGAATTGACCCGCATCAACCGATCGAGCTCATCGGGAATTTCAGGACGGCCCCGTCCGTTGAGCGCCGTGCCGACGATCCGGGCCTTCACAACCGGCTTCATGTCCGGAAGTCGGAGGATTTCCTGGTAAAAGGCGAACTTCAGTGGCGACTCGCGCACCAGGTTCAGCCCTATGACGAACCGGTCTCCGCTCTGCAGTGGCGATTTGTAGTCCAGTTCGGCGCGGATCACCACCAGGTTGATACCTTTTTCGGTAAAGACTTTGAAATCGATACCGACCGTCTTGAGATAGACGTGCCGTGCATGTTCCAGATAATTCTGGTAAACACTGTTGTTCACGATGCCCTGCATGTCGCACTCGTAGTCGCGCACATCCATCTCGATCGTAAAGGCGTATTGCTCCTGCGTCATCTCCGGGTCCCTGTGGTTGGTGTCGTTTTCATGCTGAACAAAATAACATCCTGCGCCTGAATCAGAAACTGACGCCAGGGCGGGCTTTTATCCTTGCCGTCAGGGCGGGCAGGAACTGCACCAGGTCCGCTACGACAAACACGTCGGCCACGTCGCCTATCGGTGCCTCCTGGTCCGTGTTGACGGCAAGAATGAGGCCGGAGCCTTTCATGCCTGCGACATGCTGGATCGCTCCCGATATGCCGCATGCCACATAGAGTCCCGGAGCGACTGTCTGGCCGGAGATGCCGATCTGCCGGCTGCGTTCGAGCCATCCGGCGTCGATGACCGGACGGCTGGCTCCGATCTCACCGCCGAGGGCTGCGGCAAGATCCCGAACGAGATCGACATGCTCCTGTTTGCCGACACCGCGCCCGGCGCTGACGATCACCTGAGCACGGGAAAGGTCCACGACCTCATCCGGTTGCCTACGCCCGAGGAATTCGACCTTCGATACGGGGTCGGCATCGATCCTGACCACCTCGGGCGCCCCTGATAACTGCGGGGACGGGAAGGCTCCCGGCTGCAGCGTCAGAACGACATTTGGCGTCAAGGGTGAGACTGTACGGCACATTTTGCCGTTGCAGCTGTCGACACGATATCCTCCGCCGTCAATGCCGGTAACCCCGGAAACCTGCGCGGCCCTCATGGTTGCTGCAACCCTTGGAGCCAGGTCCCACCCATAGGAGGAGTGGAGGAACGCCACAGCATCGGGACGCTCGCGTTCGACAGCCTCCATCACCAGTCGTTTGTGCGCCTCCGGATTGTACTCCCCGTACTCTCGGGCATCGGCGAAATAGAGTCGCCCCTCGAAGGCAGGAAGGTCATCCGGAGAACCGACGAGCAACATTGAAGCCTGAGCGCCAAGCGCAACGGAAAATCCGAAAAGTTCGGCAATTTCGCCAGCGAGTCGGCCTGCACGGCACTCCCCTACAAGCAAAACTCTCATCGCGCACCTCCCCGGCGAAACACCGTCGTCTTTGCGTCGAGCAGGGCGACGATCCGGTCGGCAATATCTCCCGCATCACCCGTCAGGACAAGTCCTGCAGTTTTATGTTCGTGAGTCCTGAATCCGGCGGCCGATGACAGCGGACCGTCAAGCCCGACCTCTTCAGGCCTCAGGACAACGATCTCTTTCTTCTTCGATTTCATGATATTGGGCAGCGTCGGGTAACGTGGGGTATTGAGCCCCTGCTGGCAGGTCAGGAGCGCTGGAGCCGTCAACTTCATCATCCCCCTCATGCCTGCTTCGAGCTCCCGCTCAACCGTCACGATGCCGTCCATCCATCCGAACCCAATCGTTCCCGTAACGCAGGATATGCCCAGCCGCTCGGCGACCAGCACTCCGACCTGTGCCGATCCGCGGTCTTCGGACTGCATACCGGTAAAAATAAGGTCATACTTCCGGCTCATGGCGTGGCCTGCGATCATCGCGGAGATTTGCCAGGGATCCCGTTCCGACGCAGACGGATCATCGATATGGACTCCGCGATCGCCCCCCATCGCCAGCGCCTTGCGAATTGTCTCGACCACCCGCGCCGGTCCGATGGAAAGTACCGTCACATCCGGGGTACCGCCAAGCTGTTCCTTCAGTCGGACCGCCTCTTCGACCGCATATTCATCGCAGTCGTTCATCCTGAATACGAGACCTGCATCGTCAAACCAGGTGCCACAGGCGTTCGGCGTAAAGCGCCCCCCCATATCAGGAACCTGTTTGATACAGACAAGTATGTTCATAGTTACCACGTTCAGTTGATTGTCGCGGGATACGGCCGGATACGGATGAACTCGACAATTTCCATTTTTTGCACGTTGCTCCATTGCGGTTGTTTTCATCGAATACCCGTCCGAAACTCGCGCATATTTACGCCGCCGTCAAGAAATCCCGACGAAGTTGCAAACACCTATTCTATTCATTTAAAATAATATATGAAGAGATTCAGTTTTCGTTTTTTTGATCTGTACAAAAATTGCAACTCTTTTTACATTTCACTTTTAATGATTGTTTTTTATAACTTTAGGCGTGAACACGTTCTGTATCGATGATTAATCTAAACTTGCACGACTATGAAAAAAATTATCATGCCGTTACTGGTTGCCGGAGTATTCGCCATTCCTTCGTCAGCTCATGCCGTAACAACTCCCTACGTGAGCGCTACAGCCGGAGTCAGTCTGCTGAACAATTCGGAGGTTGATGGCGAGCATGATGCTATCGAGTACAATACGGGGTACCTCATCAGCGGTGCCGTCGGCCTCAAAGGCGATAATGCCCGCGTAGAAGCCGAGATCGGTTACCATCGTAATGACGTTGACAGATCGGTATTCATTGGCCCGAATGGAGCACATGTCGACGTCTGGACGTTCATGGCCAACGGCTATCTGGATTACAACATGAATAACTCCAGCGCTTCGCCTTACGTTATGGCCGGCATAGGTGTCGCAGATGCCTCGATCAGCGGTGGGAATTGGGGCGCGTCCTCAGGCTCTACAGAGTTCGCATGGCAAGTCGGTGCCGGAGTAGGAATCAAGGCGTCAGACAAAACGACCATCGACTTCGGCTACCGTTATCTGTCACCCTCTGATGCGGACTTTGACGGTCGCAAGGTTTCCCTCGCCAGCAGCAATATCATTGCCGGCATCAGGTACTCCTTCTAAGGAATATCTTACAATAGAGATCTCAAAAAGGCCCCGGTTTTCCGGGGCCTTTTCGTTTTGCGCTGTACCCTCAAATCGCCACGATCCCGACCGGCAAGCCGCTCAGCCATTCGCCCCCTTGCTCTGTGACCACGAATGAGTTTTCGATTCCGACAGTTGATTTGACGGGTATGACGAAACGACGATTCACCGGTTCTCTTCTGCTTTTTCTACCCTCCTGCGAACAAGCAGTCATTGCCGACGCTGACGCCAAAAACTCACCGGCAGCAGAACAGTAATGCAAGAAAAGCCTGCTCAGGGATCCTCAGGGCAGGTTGTTCCGACAGAGTGTGCCGGGTCGTCTCCGGTGTTCCGCCAAATCGCTCTTTGATTACTGAGCACCTCTTTGATCGCTGATGGATCACAATCGTTTGTCCTGAAAATAATCCGATCCACGTCGACTCTGGTGAAACCAGGATCGGGCGTTCAAACGGATCACCAAATATGAAACCCGCCGGATACGATCACCTTTTTGTGACACATGATGTGCCTGTTCAACAGAGCTGAAGCACAGAGAATCAATCAATTACATAGCGGGAAATCAGAATGGAACCGTCATTCAGAAGAGCCATTACTCAAATAATAGCCACGCGCTCTTTTTACATACATTTATTTCACTTAACTTATTACCCCGCTTATACGGCGGATAATACATTAAAACCCCTACTTCTCACGACTATGAAAAAAATTTGCACCTCATTGCTTGTGGCGGCCATCTGTGCGGCACCAGCGCTTGCCCAGGCTACAACACCCTATTTCAGCGCATCTGCCGGATCGGGATCGATGAACAAATCAAGTGTCGACGGTGAAAACAATGTCATCGAATACAACTCCGGAACCGCATTTAACGGCTCGGTCGGTCTTGAGGTTAAAAAAAACACCCGCGTTGAGTTTGCCGTAGGCCATCAGACCAACGATGTCGATAATATCTATGGCGTCAGTCCCAGCCATTACGGCATAAATATGAGTTTTTCAATCTGGTCATTCATGGCCAACGGGTATGTGGATCTTCCCACGAAAAATGCCGGAATAACTCCTTACCTCATGGCTGGCATGGGATTGGCCGATGTAAATACGAAGTTCTCGGACGACGTAGTTTCAGGGTATAGCGTTACTTACAGCGATACGGTATTCGCCTGGCAAATCGGCGGGGGCGTAGGCATAAAGGCATCCGACAAAGTGATTGTCGATCTTGGCTATCGCTATTTATCTCCATCAGATGTCACCGTTCTTGATATGAAACACTCTCTTTCCAGCAGCAATTTGCTGGCAGGCATCAGGTACTCCTTCTAAGGGATGTCTGTAATTGCACATCTCGAAAAAGGCTCCGGTTTCCCGGGGCCTTTTTGTTTTGTACCGCGACCTTAAATCGTCACTATTCCGTCCGGCAAGTCGCTAAGCCGATCCCCGCCATGTTCCGTGACCACAAAGGTGTTTTCGATTCCGACAACCCCCTTGCCGGGTATGACGAACTTGGGCTCGACCGCGACCACCTGGCCCGCAATCAACGGCATGGAGAATCCCGGGGCGAGAACCGGAAGTTCGTCGAGCTCCAGTCCCACTCCGTGACCGACGAATCTGGACTGCTCCCCCGGCATGCCCATGAAATTTCCGCCGAGTCCGGCTTTTTCTGCCATCGAAACTGCTTGCCGATAGATATCTTCGCAGATTGCCCCCGGCACCATCGCCTGACGCACCACCTCCTGGATATCCAGCGAGACGTCGAAAGCCCGCTGCAATTCGGCATCAAGCGAACCGATCACGAATATGCGGGTCATATCGACCATATAACCGTTGAACACGCCTACAAAGTCAATCAGGATCGGCACGTGCGCCCTGATTTCATCGAGCGAGGCTCCCTGGGGTGACGCGCTCGACAGCCCTTTGCCCGATACCGGACCGTCGAAAAAACCGTAGCTCATTGCACTCGAAGCGACAGCCACTCCGCCGCAGATTTCCTGGTTGAAGGCCCGCATGCGCACAAATCCCTCATGGCCGATCCTGCGCAACCGGTACTCCAGTTCGGCCGCCAGGTCAAGCTCGCGCATACCCTCCCTGATAAACGTCGGAACCTCCCTGAGGACCGACGAGAACTTTTCCGCACTGATCCGGAGCAGTTCGAGCTCGGCGGATGATTTGACCGAGCGCAGTTCTCGAATGATCTTGGAAATATCGACAAAGTTCCGTCCGGGCAGCACTTTAGAATAGTATACATGCTGCTGGACAGGTACGGCATCGAATGTCATTCCGACGGTGACATACGCTTCACCGAGCATTGTCGAAAGATCCTTGCTTGAAGGAAAAGGACGGATATCGGCGATCGGACTCTCTTCTCTGGCACGGACGAAGCTTTTTCGAACCAGCAGCATCGGCTGACCGTCCGCAGGAATCCAAAGTGCAGAATTCTGACGGGTACCGGTGAAATAATAAATATCGACAGGCATGAGCAGCAACGCCGCCTGAACACCCTTTCCTCTCAACATCTCCTTGAAGCGGGACACCCGCTGCTGTATTTCGGTGGATATCTGCATGTTTTTTTATTCGGTTCGTTGAAAAATAAAGAAGTCGGACTGTGGTTCGCCCGGCCGGGCATTCGAAGCCTGATCAGGACAGGCAGATTTCGTGATGAATAAACACATGGAGTGAGCCGGCGTGCCGGAAATATTTAACAGAAGACCGCTCATCCGTACAGAAAAACCTCAGCCCCTGATTTTTCCGGCAACGATTTCTGCCAGATCCAGCGCTTTAAGCTTCGGTTCCAGCCCATTGCTTCTGATCCCCTCTTCGAACATGGTGAGGCAGAATGGGCAGGCCGACACCAGCGTTGACATACCGGTCTCTTCCGCCATACGAACACGTTCGGCATTGATGCGTCGTCCCAGTTTCTCTTCAGCGAGGATGCGACCGCCTCCCGCTCCACAGCAAAAACTCTCGCGTTCTGAGCACTCCATCTCGACCGGCTGCCCTCCGACCGCCCTGAGCACTGAGCGCGGCTCGTCGTAGATATCCTGATAACGCCCGAGATAGCAGGAATCGTGATAGGTGAACCCGAAAGGCTCCGTCTTCAGCGTCAGCCGTTTCTCCCTGATCAGCCTTTCGATGAAGGTCGAATGGTGTTCTACGGGAACATCGAGACCGAGCTCCCTGTAGTCCCTGCCGAGGGTATTGAAACAATGAGGGCAGGCCGTCACGATGCGTTTGACCTTATAAGCCCGGAACGCATCGATATTGAGGTCCGCCGTCATCCGGTAAAGATATTCGTTGCCGAGCATCCTGACGGGTTCACCGCAGCACCGCTCCTCCCTGCCGAGGATACCGACCTTGACGCCAGCCGCATCGCAGATCCTGACAAAGCTCGCTGCCACCTGACGATTGCGTGGATCGAAGGATGCATAGCAACCGGCGAAATAGAGAATATCGACGCGGCTCTCCTCGGCCATGATGCTGACCGGCAGGCCGTTGGCCCAATCGCCCCTCGTAGTGTAGGCCAACCCGAAAGGATTGCCGTTCACCTCGATTCCGTCAGCGGCTCTCCGTGCTTCGTCTCCAGGGAACTCACCGTCCATGAGCATGAGGCTGCGCCGCATTTCGAGAATCTTGACCACTGGTTCGATACCTGCAGGGCAGATATCCTCGCAGGCCCCGCAGGTCGTGCATGACCAGATCACGTTGCGAGTGACCGTATCGATCAGGCCTTGCCTTGAGGGAGAATCGGCCAGCATGCCGATCTGCCTTATGACCTTCATAGGCGAAAGCGGCTTGTCGGTAGCATATGCCGGGCAACGGTCCTGGCACCGTTTGCACAACGTACATGCATCGGCGTCGAACAGGTCTTTCCAGGTCAGGTCGTCGACAGCCGAAGCCCCGAACTTCTGTACGCTGTCGTCATCGAGGTCGATGGCCTCAATGGTTCCTTTCGGTTCATGTGATTCGAGGAAGCTGTTGCCGCTTGAAGTAACGATATGACGGAGCCTTGTTCGCGGGATCACCACCATGAACCCCAGGCCGAGCAGCAGGTGAAACCACCATAGCCCCTTGTGCAAAGTTCGCACATCACCCTCGCCCATACCAGCAAAAAGACGCGCAAACAGGTAACCGACCGGAGACCATACGGCAAGACCGGGATTGTCATGAAGTTCGGTGACGGCCATCCGGCATCCCTCGATCAGAAATCCTGTGACAAGAATGGAAAACAGCAACGCATGGACGCGGGCATCCTGAGCAGTGGTTTCAAGCCCCGGCGGCCTGATAAGGAATCGCCGGATGAAAAGGGCGGCCAGCGTCAGGATAGCCGCAAGTCCGGCAAGGTCGAGCGAAAGAGAAAACAACCTGTAGAATGAGCCCGACAACATATTGAGCCGAAAAAGGGGGGCCAGCAGGTCAGCCTGTACCATTATCAGCATGGTGCCGGCGAAAAGAAGAAGAAACGCCCAGAAAAAAATTGCATGAGGCAATCCGCCATCCATGACCCTCAATACCTTGCGCTGGCTGATGGTGTCCTTAAGGAACGTTCCTGCGCGTTTCGCAGGATGGTCGAAGCGATCGAGAGGTTTTCCCTGCCGCCAGATCCTGAGCCGTTGCCTGAAACCCTGCGCCATGCTGATGGCTGCTGCAAGCGCAAGCAGGTACATGCCGGCGACGACTCCATGACCGACATTCCAGAAAATCTCCCTGGTTGCTTCCATACTGCCTTTAAACAGCTCGATAAGGTTATAAGGGGTGACTTGAGGATAACGGCCTTCGCCAGGCTTGAGCCCCGTTCCGGCAGGAAAGCGATATGATGGTGTTCGGCCGTATCATGGGCAATATAGTAGTAAAGGCCGTGAATATGAATTCCCGCTCTGCAGGACATCCGATTCCGGCGGAGGTCAGGCGCCGGCCAGATTCCGGCGCCTTGAGATGAATAATGGTTACCTGTGCCTGAATATGGCCGCCACGCCGGAGTCCGAAGGCATCCTTTCAGACGGAAGCACCAGGACTTCGCCTCCGTTTCGAAGCGCCGTCACTGCCAGATCCTCGAGCACGTCATGATCATGCACCGCAGGCTCCTTGCTGAACTCTATATCGCCGCTGACCGTGTCGATCGCTCCGGGGTAGACTCTTTCACTGTCGATCAGGAGCACCCAGACATTTCCTTCCACTGCTGCCCTGGCAATCTCAAAAGGATCCTCAGAACCAAGACTCTTGGATTGCGCCTCTTCATATCGGGCTATCAATTCGTCGATCCTGCCCTGCCATCTGGGTTCAAGGACAGCCCATGCCTTATCACGAAGCTCGTCAGGTTCGATCAAACGCGGATCGTCATCCACTCCGTCATCGACAAGATACGGATTATGGCTGATCGACCTGAAAAGGCTCTGATGGTCAGGAAGGGCGGCAAGTATGAGGGGAAGGCCTGACGGTTTCGAATGATGTGCTGTGACGGCACGATCGACAGCACGGAAAAAATTCTCATCGTCGATCTCTTCCTCATCCTTTCTCGAGCTGTGCCCATGCCGCATGGTGGCATTGCTTCCGACATTACCGAACCCGGCAACGGTCTGATGAGGAGGAGTTGTTTCATAACCGAGAGCTTCGGTCATTGTCCTCGGGACCTCTACGGCAGGGACTATTTCGTCGAGCTTGTAGCGGTTGCCTTCGTAAAACTTTACATCTGTCCTGGTGATCGAAAGAACCTGGAACCTGTCTGCCGTCTGGAATATCCTGATCAACGGCTTGACATAAAAAACATCGGAAACATGGATCTGCTCAGAGACCGGCTCCTGAAGCAGGAAAACCTTGTAGAAATCCGGAGAGACAAAAACGGCAAGACCGTCCAGCGAGTGGGTCCAGACACTGTGGTCATTATGCAGTCTCGTCAACCGTTCGAGCAACGGCTCCATCGATCTCTTACCGACAATGGAATCGCCCTCTTTTTTCGCTTTGCCGACAAGATCCTTGAACCTGAGCGAGTCCTGCGCATTCTCGGGATAACGTCGGTTGGTCGGCATATAGATCGAAATGCAGGGGGATGAGTGCTCTTTGAGCAACTCGGCAGGAATACTGGTCACATCGCTCTTCATGGTTCAGCTCCTCTATTATGTCTGTTCAATTCGGACGTTGAAATCAGATATGGAGGATAATAATGGTAACCGTGAATGGGGAAAGGAAGTTCACGGAGCAGGGAGCCGAGTCGAAGAAGAGTGAGGAGATGGTGGGGGAAAGAGCAGAAACACAAAAAGCCCACGATACTGCTGTGGGCTTTTTGTATAAAAACTCGGCGACGACCTACTCTCCCGCAATGAAGCAGTACCATCGGCTCTCCTGGGCTTAACTACTCTGTTCGGAATGGGAAGAGGTGATCACCAGGGAAATAGTCGCCGTAAAACTTGAAGCA
>Ga0326726_10004099_pt1 | contig 13341 bp, 14 predicted proteins | sample MHFenrmetagenome_2_FD_207603 | JGI IMG/M metagenome (GOLD analysis project Ga0326726, IMG submission 207603) | Lab enriched peat soil microbial communities from Michigan Hollow, Ithaca, NY, United States - MHF15MN | ecosystem: Environmental > Terrestrial > Soil > Wetlands > Peat | place: USA... | reverse complement strand
AACGGCAAGGAAATAAAAGGACGGAAGCTGAATGTAAACGAGGCTCGACCACGCTCCGATGATCGCCGGGGGGGCGGCGCCGGAAGGCGGCCTGGAGGCAGACCGCGTTATTAACACGTGGTTCTCCATTTGAAAAAGCTGTACCTAATAAACACAGTTAATTTTTATTGCTTGATATATTGAAGATAATGGGACGGTTCTGATTACTTAGATATATTTAGAACCGTCTTATTCATTATCCCTGATTACCTGATGCCATGAATGAGCACCGACCTTTATTTGTCTTTATCCTACCAGTCATTATTATCGCCAGTCTGTTTCTGACATCCTGTATGGAAGGAGGGCAAGTCATTTCCAAGCCGGATGAATACACGCGCGTCTATGAGGCCAACGAGGATACAATCCTCAGGGCTTTAGTACAGGTCTTCAGAGACAAGGGCTTCGGAAATTCGTCGATAAATCCCGATAAGAAGCAGGTGGAATCAGATTATCTTATCCAGGAAGATTGGAGAAGCAAAAGCACAGCCCGCGTGAAAAAGATCAACTGGAAGGAATGCGAAGTCTCTCTTTCCGTCAATACGGAGAAAAAGACCTCAACAGGCTGGGAAATGCGGAGGCTGCTCGAAAAAGAACAATACGATAAATTGTTTCTTGCTATTGAACTTCAGATTTATCAGGAACAATATAAACTCAAAGAGGATAGGAGCAACCCTTAACGTTTATAAATAAAACTCAATTATCACCGCACCGTGTTTTGAGTGCTGCAATGTCAGCCGGGGCAAGTTCGAGTGAATCTGATTGGTTCAGCCTGTACATAATGGCCTCACGGCTGTTGTTGTGGATCAGCCCCAGTGCGTGGCCGAATTCGTGAGCGAGTACCCGCACCAGTCTCTCGCCGTTATCAAATTGATAGATTGTTATCGTCTGCTTGCCATCCTTGCTGGTATAATTCCCCTCGCAGAACTCAGTACCCAGCCTGTTGCCCTCATCCCGGTAATTAACCACTTCAAAGTTATAGTTGGTTGCTATCTCATTTATAACGACAACCAGACTGTTGATTGTGTCAGCCATCTTTTTCATTTCTTCCTGCCGCATTTGCAGATTCTCATGCATGGCGTCTAATTCTTCTTTTCCCATCATCAGCCGCTTGTAACTTTGTTCGGAAATCCCGCCCCGTTGACGCCCGGATTGGATTCCGGCATTAAAAGCGCTCACCCGTGCGTTGTAGGCGCTAAAGTCACCGGCAAGTATCGTCTTTTTTTGTTCGTACTCCGATTTCAGATTCTCGAATCGCGACTTCAAGTCATCATAGGAACTTTTGGTATTTTCAATTTTGTAGTTCAGATTCTTCAGCTTGTCCGAAGCCTCCTGCCGATAGTCATAGATGAGATTGACCTCGATAAGGCCTTTGGGCTCCTCCCGAAAGAGGTCACGGGAAAATGGTTTCCTCCATATCGATGCGGCTTTTCCAACTGCCTCTGCAAACTCCTGGCGGCTCAGGCCGAATCTCTCATCAATCATGCCTATGCGGTATGTCAGAGGCCCCTGGCATGGCCGGGGTGTCCGGAAAAAGATTATGACGAGAATAATTAAGGTGATAAGGAGGAAAAACATCCTCAAGCGGGATGTCCCCGATGTGCCCAACCTGCCTGGGTGTTTGATTGCCGGTTTCATGTACTTACGCTGTATACCTTACTCGTCCTATGTTCCTTGGTGGGAATGACAAGGAGTCATTCCAATAAGTCTCCCTTTTATAAAGGGAGATTTAGAGGGATTTTGCAAAAGGGAATAAAAAAATCCCTCTTTTGTGTTCTATTTCCGTTAAGCTCGGGAATAGGTGATGCTGTCTCTTTCAAACTCTTCGATTATTTCGTTAGTCAGGGAAGGGCGGATTTTTGGCATAATGTCAAAAATAGTTTCCGTACTTACCCTGTAATCCTGCTTTGTGGCAAGCTCCTGCTCGAAGGCCAGTTGAGCAACCTGCTGGAAGAGATATTCCATATCGGCCGGTGTAAATCGTGAGGTCATCTTTATTATACGGTCAAGATCGATATCCCCCGTATGCAACTTGGAGAGATAGTGTTCGAGAATAGTTTTTCTCTCATCTTCATTCAAACCGCCTACTGGAATGATGCAATCAAATCTTCCCGGACGGAGCAATGCCGTATCAAGCTGCCTGATATAATTGGTGGCACAAATAAGGAGTATATTGTTTCCCTGGTTCTTTAGCAGCGGTACCTGCTTGAGAAATTCATTTGTAATAGACTTGTCAACCCGGCTCGCCTCATCCCGGCTGCCCGCGATCTCCTCAAATTCATCGATAAAGATGACTGCTTCTTCCAGGTTTCGTGCCTTTTCCATTACCATGCGCAGATTTATGCCCACCTTTTCGGTTCCGTCAATCATCAGCATGCTCGGAGCAATTTCGATGAACCACCAGGAAAGAGCTCCAGCTATTGCTCTGGCAAAATGAGTTTTTCCGGTGCCGGGCGGTCCAAAAAAAATGAGAGTCTTCGGGGGAACTACGCCGTGTTTCTTTGAAAGATCCCGCTCTGTCAACGGAAGTATGATTTTTCTCTGAACCAACTGCTTTGGAGGCTGAGACTCGGATATGGTATCCCATATTTCTCTTCTGATGGTCTGGGCTCCCATCTCTTTCAGGATGTCCCTCAGTTTATAGGCCAAATATTCTTCATTGGCTTGCTCTATATTTTCTAGAAAATCGATACACGCAACCCGCAAGCCCACGTCCCGGCCTAGCTTTTCAGACATGAGCCATTTATGCTGCAAAATTCTCGGCCATAAGTCACAAGCAGCCTCAGGATCAAATTTTGTGCCGCTGATCTCAAATATTGTACTTGCGCACAACTCCGGTGATAATGTCTCTGTCAAGTCTTCATTCATAATTCGTCATCCTGCAACTCTTAAGTGATGTTGTTTATACAGTGGGGATTATATCAGGGCGGGCCTTGAAATCAAGTGCGCCGATACTTTCTGTTATGCAAGCGCAATTGATCGACAATATATTCCATTTCCCGGGGGGTGACAATATCTTGATTGATGAAGTAATTGCCAATCCGCGGTTGCAGTAGCTTCTGTCTTACAAGTAATAGGGATTGCTGATAGGAGCTGATATAACGGCAGCGTAAGGCGCATTCACAGAATTTCTCACCAGGGTTTCTTATGGTAAGAATGGAGCGGATATCATCCTGAGTAAGCCAGTCCCATTGGATGGCAATGCTGCCGACCATCGGCCGCTGACTTTTCTGCCACACAATAGCCTCGATCAGGCTTCTCATAGAAATGATGCGGCTGTAGTAGAGATATCGGCCGAGAAAAAGCCTGGTTTTTGGAAGATTTCCCTGCCAGAAATGCTCTTTCAAACCATGGGGCCTGCTATGGCGGTAATTATTTCCCGGACTTTTTTGATCATGTGTTCTTCGGTTCCTTCCGGATGAGTCGGATTTGGCGGTTCTCTGGTAGGCGTAATTCCACAACGAATATTTCCAGGGCCTTTCAATAAATGTGCTCAACCTTTCATAGGCGAGCGTTACCTCTTTGAAGCGTTCTTCAAGGCTTGAAGCTGATTCGGCGAGGGCTGCGGCCCTGTCAGGGTGGGTTTCAAACGCTTTCTTTCGATAAGCCGCCTTCAGCCCGGACACTTTTAGGTATTTCAGAAAATCAGCTGAAATGGATGCTTCGGTCCCGAATAAAACAGAGTAGGCATTAAAAAGGTCTGTTCGCGTGGATACCGCATTCTCCTGCATTCAATTTCTCCTCGATTGCTGCCTCTCGATTCTTTTAAATATACTAGCAAAAAAAGTGCCATTACTCCTAACTACAGAAAACTAAAAAAATCAAATAATCATTCCCGTTCCGCGGTTGCGGTATATACCTAAATTATTGATTCGATTATTCATAAGCAAAATTTACCATAAATTATACATAAATCACAATAAAGAAAAATGCTGTTTATTTAGGCTAAATACGCTTGCCATCCTGCCAGGATGGAACCGGGCTGTAAATCCAGGGCACCCGAAGCCTCTGCCACCGGTGTAAAGCCGCACTCACGGCAATTGACCTTGCCCCTGCTTTTCACGTAACACCCCTGGGTCATTTTTCCATCCGGATCTACATTGATCAGCACATCATCGTGACAGTGCCAGTTGTTCCCGATCATGGCCCTCAAACATCGTTCAGAGTTGATAATAGGGTAGGACTTCTTTAGGCGGATGACATTTTCCAATGCACTCTTGCGTTCGTCTGGTGAAAGAGAAAGGGGCGATTCACCCTGGTTGTACGGATAGAATAGCTGCACTGATAACCCTTTCACGGCAGGTATGAGTTTCAGTTGTTCTACCAGCAGATCAAGTTCACACCAGTTGAGCCGGTTCATAGTAAAATGTACCAGCACCCGGTGATGATCGGCAGACTTCAGGTTTGACCATACCCGTTCGAAAGAGCCGCTTCGCAGGCGGTCATGAGTCCCATTCAGTCCGTCTATACTCACCCAGACCACATCTGCCGGGACATCCAGCGGGAACGTGCCGTTTGTAGTTACTGCTACACGGAGAAAACGCTTCTTTGCGTAATTGACCAGATCATGAAGATCATGGGTTCCATCGTGCCAGAGAAAGGGCTCTCCTCCTTCAAACACTACAATTCTTGTGCCGAGCTTTTTTAGGGCATCTAATGCATTTACAGCGCCGCCCCAGGTTATATGGGAATTATTTTCCGCGGCTCTCCCGTGAAAAGGACAAGCACTGCAGGAGAGATTACAATGATAGGTAAGCTTGAAACTGGCAAGCAGAGGTATTCTCCGACTGAGAATCTTTCTACGGAGGTAGAAATCAAGCAGATTGAACGGCCAAAACGGACGATGAGTTTTTTTCAACATAATTTATAAGGCACAATTAAAAATTTTACGCGGTCATATTTCACAATAGATAATCTTTATCAAGCCCGTTTCTCGCCTGTTATATCAGCGCCAGGCTGTCAGCTACGGCAAGTCCTTTGCGGCTTGGTCTCAGACAACCATCCACAATTTCTACAAACCCGTCTTCCTCTAATTTTGTCAGGATATCCTTTCTTTCCGCCCAGTCGTAAAAGGTGTACTTTCTGGAGAAATTGTCCAGGTGGATTCCTTTTTTAGTGCGAAGACCTAAAAACAGAGCCTCCAGACACAACTGCTCCGGATTCAGAGTCTCTGACAGCTCGACAGGGGGTCTGCCCTCTTCGATGTCTTGAACATAGCGTTCGGTGGAGGAATGGTTCCACCACCGCCTGTTTTCCCGGAAGGAATGGGCAGCGGGGCCGAGACCGAGGAAAGGTGTCTGATCCCAGTATTTTTGATTATGCCTTGACGCGAGAACCATGCTTTTTGCGAAGTTGGATACCTCATAGTGGATGTAACCGGCTGACTCCAGCGTGAGGGACGTATTCAGGAAAAACTCGATCTGCATGTCTTCACTGGGCATTTCGAATTCACCTGCGGTATGACGGCTTTTCAGAGGTGTCCCGGGATCTACGCTGAGCTGATAACAGGACAGATGTTCGACGTCAAATGATATGATTGTCTCAATGGTATTCATCCAGGATTTCATATCCTGACCCGGTATTGCATAAACCAGATCAATGCCGATATTTCTGAATGCGGCTTCCCTGGCCGTCTCGAGGGCCGATATGCCCTGCACGGCTGAATGCCTGCGTCCGAGGAATCTCAGGATATTTTCATCGTAAGACTGGATGCCAATATTGAGGCGGTTGATCCCCATGAGGTTAAGGGCTTTCAAGTAATTGAGATCAATATCCGCCGGATTGACTTCCATGGTGATTTCCGCATCCTCTGAGATTGAAAAGCAATGCCGGATCCTGGTGAGCAGTTCCTCTACCTCTTTCACTGTTAGGACTGAAGGTGTTCCCCCGCCGATATAAATGGTGTCGAACCGGTTGAAGGCATCCTGGTACATATTCATTTCCCTGGACAGGGCTGTGAGGAAACCGGGCTTCTCCGTCAGAGAGGTGACCGAAAAGAAACTGCAGTATGGACATTTATTCCGGCAGAACGGAATATGGATGTAAAGGCCGGGCAGGGGATTATTTGTATTTTCCATTTTGTTATTTTAACAATGTTCACTCTTTAAAGAAATCAATTATCATATGCGAATGTCCAGAGCAATAATCTATCTGCGAGCACAATCAAATGTCCTTTCTGAAGCGTTGCTTCTCAATTCAGGCTATCCCTGCAACATTTCAAGGTGGTAATGATCACTATAGGCAAACCTAATATCCCCGGGACTCATATATCTTGGCATAATTTTGAAAGGAAAATAAGATTATGTGGAACGCTGAACCGGTTTATGCCTGAAAATTGCCCATTGCCACTGTTAACACAGGTGAAAACGCTTAATGCACTTTCCATTTACCCTCAAGAAATTCTCATTCGTCAGAGATACCTGCCATATTTTGTTGGAAAATCAACTTGACACAGAAGAAAATTTTCTCTTATACTTTCCCAATAAAAAAGGGAATTCTTATCAATTTAATGCGCGAGCATATTAGTTTTTCAATTTCTTTCCTGATCAAGAAATCCCCTTGTTTTAAATAGGGGACTGTTTCTATCAAACAATACTGTATTTTTAATGATAAACTATTACGTAGTGATAGTGTACCTCTATGGAGAATAACCCTCAGCAGCCTGGGTTGGGAAAAGAAGAACCTGTGATGGCTAAAGCCATTATTAATGCTTTATTACGGGTTATGAAAATTTATGCGACCTATCCGCCTGCCCATACCACCACTCAGCAAGCGATAACTGGCCTTCATGAATCTCTTACATCTTTTCTGGATAAGTTTGGTGAATTTGCACTGGAAGTACACAAAGACTCACTTTTGTATGAAGATGCAATAATGTATAAGGGTTCAGCCCGGGATGGTGATCTTTCCTTTTCTCTTTTCCGGGATGGAATACGAGGGTTAGTTTTTCAAAAGAACTTAGATCTTTATGAAGTGGAGACTTTTGTTACACTGCTCCACCGGTACAAAAATCTCCCGGCAGAAACTGAAGATGATCTTGTGACAGCTCTCTGGGAGACCAACCTCCCTCATATACAATATGACGCTGTCGCAGGAAGTATAGACCAGATCCTCGAAGGGGCGATTCAGCAAGACAAAGTCACAAGAAGGAAAACAGATGCTGTTCAACCCACCTCCCTTTCCGGTACTGATTTGAGATCTGCTTCAACAGATGCCAAGCCTCCAACCGCTGATGGCTTTGCACCATTGTTTATTGACATCACCATGACCCCTCAAGCTGCTGTTTTTGAGTTAACCCCTGATGAAATACTCCGCTTACAACAATTGGTGGCGCTTGAACAGGAAATGGACCCCACTGCGGAAATCTTAGATATGTTTGTGGATATCCTCCCTGGCCAGGAGGAAGATACTTTCTTTGCTATAATCATGGAATTTTTAAGGGAAGAAGTGCTCACCGCCCTCAAAAGCAGCCTCTTTGATTTTGCCTTGAAGATCCTTGAAGGCTTAAGGCATCTTTCCCTAAGGTTACCTGGGGAAAGATTAGGGGCACTAACACATATTGAAAATTTTTTTCGTGCAGTATCCAGTCAGGAATATCTCGAAGTTCTTCAGACCCTGTGGTCTACATGCGACAATTCTCAGCTGGAAAAAATAAAACGGATTTTACTTCTTTTGCCCGCTGAAATAATTCAACCTTTAGGGACACAACTTCCTCACGTCACCTCACCCCAGGTGCGCCAGATACTCATAGATGTTATACGGTATCATGCCCAGAATGATATTCGCCCCCTTGAAGAACTTGCAGAGAGCGCGGATGAGAATATCGTAAAACAGTGCATACCAATTCTTGCAGGCATGCAGGGGCAGAAGCCAATGCAGATTCTCTTGAAAATGACACGTTCGCAATCAGAAACTGTTCGCACAGAACTTTTAAGAACATTTATCAAGTGCAACATCTGGGCGCCGGAAAAACTTTTTTCGCTTATTGAACATAAAAGCTCTGGTGTGCGTGCCCAGCTGCTTAAATACGTGGGTTCACGTAAATCTGAAACAAGCGAAGATCTACTCATAAGCTATCTGAAAGATCGGTCTCGATCCCTGGAACAACGCTTATTGGTCTCCTGCTTTAAAACCCTTGGTCTCTGTGGTTCACATCGCTCGCTGCCTTTTCTCAGTTCTACCTTATTAAAAGGAAACATACTCGGCAGGTTTGCAGCATCGGCAAGACGCCAGGGAGCTGCAATTGCCCTTGCCACATTAGGGACGCAAGATGCACTGCAGATCATACGTCATGCATCTCGCAGTCGGTTTCCGGGAGTGAGAAATGCAGCCAGGGCCGTGATTGACACAGAGATTGTTCACTGAGAAATGTTATGAGCCAACCTGATCTGAAAATACAGTTTGATCAAAAAGCGGAAAAATTTATCATTGCTTTTTTTCGGATGATTCAGATCGTGAGGCTCTACCCCAATAACAATCAGTTGATTAAGGAATGCATCTCACAATTTGAGATAACAGCAGAAGACCTGGCTGAAACACAAGATTTAACCATACTCTTGTCCCAGGGCCAATTATATCTCCAGGGAGAATTGTTACATTACCGCAAGGAAACAATACAGGTCATTCAGGATTTTCAGGAGTTTTTGCTACAGCGTGACCTCCAGGGGCTTGTTTTTAATCCCGAACGCAAAAATGTTACACCAGATGAAATTATTACCTTAATCCGTCTGCTCATTGATTCTGTTGTTAATGAAAATCCTCATCCCTGGCTTGCACAACAGTTGAAGGATAATGGATACACTTGGGTAAAGCTCATCGAGACTGGTGAGCCTTCAGCACGCAAGACAAAACGGCTCTCAAAAGATAAAGCAATAGAGGCCTATTACAACGCTCAAGGTTCTGTAAAGGAGATTGTTCAGAAGCTCTCACGGGGTAGCCAGGCAGGTATCCGCACCGCCAAGCGGATGGTACAGAACATGGTAGATCTTATTCATGACGATGAATCTCTTTTTCTGGGGCTGAGCGCAATTCAAAACTATGACGACTATACATACACGCATTCGATAAATGTTGCCATCCTCTCTATGTGTTTAGGCAGTCGCATTGGCCTGTCCCGCGCCGCTTTATGTCACCTCGGTCTTTGCGGTCTTTTTCACGACCTCGGGAAAGTGGAAGTTCCCCTGGAGATTATTAATAAACCAGGCAAGCTGACCGATCAGGAATGGGGAAAAATTCGAGAACATCCCTTGCTGAGCGTAAGGCAAGTATTAAAACTGAAAACGTCTCATGATCTGAAGTCTAAAATCATACTTGCTCCATTTGAACATCACTTGAATTACGACCTCACAGGGTACCCCCAGATTCCTTCAAAAAAACGAGTAAGTCTTTTCGGCAGGATACTGCATATTACTGACTTCTATGATGCTATATCATCGCCTCGCGTATACCGTACCCAAGCCTATAGCCAGGATAAGGCACTCAATCTAATGCTGGAGCGAGCTGGCAAGGAATTTGACACTGCATTGCTGAAAGTATTTATTAACTTGATGGGTATATACCCGCCGGGAACATTATTGGTACTTGATAGCAATGAACTGGGACTTGTAGTCTCTTATCCTGACAAGGGGGAACGAACTCGACCGCGCGTTGTGCTGCTGGTAAAAAATGCGGAGGGAGGATTCTCCAAAGGAGAGCTTGTGGATTTAACTGAAAAAGATGAAACAAGTCGCCGCTACAAAAGAAATATAGTGAAAAGTCTTCATCCGGAAACGTATAGTATACAGGCAGCCAGTTTTATATTATAATTCTCATCCACAAAATAGAACCTGTCACTACACAAAGTGTCAAGATAGTCCCACCTCATTGTTGAATATCCGCTCCCGTCTCCTTAAAAACCATTTCATTATTTATATTGCGGAATGACCGGGTTTTAAAATGCTGATTGTGGGACAATAACTTTCAGTTTAGGAGGGGATATTAAAATATGCTAAACAGATCCCGCCGCCGTTTACGGTCCCCGTAATCCGCATTCTTCCGATTACTACCAGGGCATGAAGAAGCATTTTGAAACCTTTATCCAGGTCTGTGAAGAACATTTTGAACAACAATACGGATTCTATCGATCCTATCTCCAGAAGGTTATTTACCGGTATCTGGACTGTGGCAATCTCCACAACGGATTTGCACGTATGAAATGTCAGGATTGTAACCGTGAATACCTCCTTGCCTTTTCCTGCAGGCGCCGCCATTTCTGTCTCTCTTTTTCATCATAAACCAGGCGTGGATTTCGGGGAGTGGCTATCATTTGTTTCCATCGGTAAATCTCAAAATTTGAACTCTTCGACTCTATTTGTTTATAGGTGAAACAGATTTTTTTAGTTACACAGAATCCCATCCGTAGTTTCAAAAGCGTGATTACTCACTGTATTCCTTAATCAGCTTGGAGCCGTAAAGGAAGAAAACCGACGCATAGACAATCATTACACAGAGTGAAATGAGCCCATCTGTATCCAGGCTTGTCTTTCTTATCAGGATGCTTGCGTGGGTAAGTGGCAGCACATAGATGACCGCCTTAAAGTAAACAGGCAGTTTATCCACGGGGAAAAATGTTCCGCTGAAAAACGCCATGGGTATGACAAAGAAGTTGGAATATGTGGCCGTATCTTCATGAGATTTCGTAACCATCCCAACGATTACACCCAAATTGGCAAAGAGAAAGCAGTTCAAAAGCAGGGCGACCACAAACCATAGGGTGAGTGAAAAATCCGGTGAAGACATGAAACCGACGATGATGATTAAAGATGACGCAAAGATCCCCTTTGCCATGCCGGCCAGCACTTCCCCGGTCATTATCGAAGAAGGATTGATGGGAGCCTGAACGTAGATCTGGAATGTCTTGAAATAGAGCCTGTTAAGATTCAAGGAGGTCGAAACCCAGGTGTAGGAGTTGTTCATGGAACTCATGGCCACAAGTCCCGGGAGGAGAAAAGCGAGATAATCGCCGCCTTCGATCCGGATGCTCCTGCCGAGGCCGAATCCGAAGGCGACGAGATAGATTATCGGTACGACCATGGCTGAAAAGATATAGCCGAGCTTGAGGAGCCTCCTTTTGAAATGAAGCATTTCCTTTAAAAAAATGGGATACCACGCGGGTGTAATCATTCTATACGTTCTCCCATAAGTTTTATGAAAACATCCTCGAGGTTTGACTTTCTCACGGTCACGCTATTTGGCTGGTGTCTTGCTATGTCATGTGCCTCGCCCCGACTTTTGCAGATGTGCTGTATGAGCTTTCCTTCTGCATCAATATACTCGACAATGTAATCGCCCACACTGCTTTTGAGGTGATGAGGGGTATCGAGGGCTATCAACTTTCCCCTTGCAAGGATACCCACCCTGTCGCACAACGCCTCCGCCTCTTCGATATAGTGTGTGGTAATGATGACGGTCCTGCCTTCTATCCTGGTTTTTCTGATGATATCCCAGAGCTGCCTCCTGATCTGCGGGTCCAGACCGATGGATGGTTCGTCAAGAAAGAGAACGGCTGGTTCCGGGAGGAGGGCCCTTGCCAGGAGGAGTCTTCTCTGCATACCTCCGGAAAACCCAGATACGAGTGAATCTGCTCTGTCGGACAAATCGACCATCTTCAGGTATTCACGGATTTTTCTTTCTTTGTCACTCACACGGTGCAGCATCCCGTAGATGAGCAGGTTTTCGTATGCCGTAAGCTCCCGGTCGAGATTATTTTCCTGGGGCACAACACCGATGTGCTTTTTTATCTCATGAGGATTTGCCGCGACATCAAAACCGTTGATCGTGCATTTGCCCGAATCGGGTCTGCTCAAGGCAGTAAGCATTTTGATGGTTGTTGTTTTGCCCGCACCGTTCGGGCCGAGAAGGCCGAATACCTCTCCTTTACTGACGGAAAAGGTTATTTTATCCACCGCCTTTACGTTCCCGTAGGTTTTTGTCAGTTCTTTAATTTCAATCATCAATTACCATAGTACAGATAGCTTTCGTTCCATATAACCGTCCCGTAGACACCGCTTTCCTTCATTTATAATTAATACACCAAGAAGGCTGCCTGACGCAATCACATATCCTTCATTGATTAATCACAGCATAATCCGTCTAAACCGCTTAAAACCGGTTAAGCCCCGACCAAATTCACGACAGATCTTATTTCTGTGAGAGAGAAGGCGACAATTTTGACTGGTATCCTTTCTTTCTTTTGTAAATCGTGATAATAACAAAAAAAAGGGTGAAGATATGCTTATTAGTGGAATCATTGTATTATGCATCGCTTGCATTTTGAGAGCATGGGGATTGTTAAACTTAAAGAGAGGTTCAGGTGCAGAACCAATTATAGCGACGGGGCTAACAGGTGGGCTCATTTTGATGATTGCATCTACAGTGTCTGTTATTTTGGGTCTTTCGGGTGCCATTCTTATTGGTTCTGAAACATCATTATTTGTTGGTTTAATTTTGTTTGCAGCATTCTGGTTCTTGTCAAGAATATTGATTCCACTTTTAGAGTGGATAGGCTTATGAGGAATTCATTGTCCTTTTTGAGAAAAGGTCTGCTTTAAGTCTTGACACCTCTAAGCTTCGCATTATGAGAATAAATAATACCTGTGATGAATGAATTAGATACTCGTTTTTATAGGATTCCGAATGATTTATGGGAGATGGAACTAATCGGTGATGTCCGATATATGGTAGGTGTGCCAAGTGACGCTGATATTGAATTGAAGAAATAAATTGTTGGAGCTTTAAAAACATTCCAAATGATGGGCAAAGCTGTAGATTATGTTCTAAATACATTACTCTTCAATCCGTAATCAACATCACTTCAGGAATTTCAACTTCACGCTTCGCAGGTGAAACCAATTTTTTAGTTAAACAGAATCCCATCCTTAGTTTCGAAATAACATCACAGACTAATCTAAATATTGTATTCATTTTTTCTTGACAAATAAGAAAAAGTCATTGAACATTTGTGCAATAGCAAAACTTTTCAACAAAAAGGAGTTTCAGATGTTTCGTGCAAAATACATTGTCGTTTTTCTTGCGCTTCTGGGCATCATGTTCCTGTACATACCCGCGAATGCGCAAGAGACTTTAAGCGTCCAGGTCAAGGAGGGCGAGCTTCGCGCGACACCTTCTTTCCTGGGTCAAATTGTCGCCCGGGTTGCTTATGGCGACCGGGTCAGTGTTATTGAAGACCGCGGTACATGGAAAAAAGTTTCTCTCAAGGGTGGCAAACAGGGATGGATGCATACCTCGGCGCTGACGGCAAAGCGGATC
>Ga0326726_10004098_pt1 | contig 13343 bp, 11 predicted proteins | sample MHFenrmetagenome_2_FD_207603 | JGI IMG/M metagenome (GOLD analysis project Ga0326726, IMG submission 207603) | Lab enriched peat soil microbial communities from Michigan Hollow, Ithaca, NY, United States - MHF15MN | ecosystem: Environmental > Terrestrial > Soil > Wetlands > Peat | place: USA... | reverse complement strand
CTGCGGAGCCCAAACACGCCGGACGGACATTCTCGAATTAGTCGATACAGACGTGCTGGAAATGCATCCGGACGATATGGAGAGACTGCATTTGCGTGACGGTGAGGTCGTTCGCCTGGTGAGTGCTCGTGGCGAGGCCCTGCTTCCAGTTGTGGGAAGTGAACGAGTTCTGCCGGGACATCTCTTCACTAGCTTTCACTTCCCTGCTTCAACGGTGAACGCATTGCTCTCGTCGAGTGCGGATGACAGTTCAAAATGCCCGGAGTACAAGGTGTCTGCCGTGCGCGTAGAACCGATTGAACGGGACGAGCTCGATCCGGAAGATGAAGCGGAGCTGCGGCACATGCGGCGCCAACTGATTCTGTAGCGAGATATGGATCAGAGCACGACCAACAGCCTGCTCGATGCCTACGCTCCCGCACAGATCGCCATGCGGGTGCGCGAAGTCGGCGTCACAAAAGCTGCGATGCCGATCCTGACCATGTTCGCCCTGGCCGTCTTGGCGGGGGCCTTTATTGCGCTGGGTGCGCTGTTCTTTACGGTCACGATGACTGGAGGCAAGACCGGCCAACCGCAGGCATTCGGGCTCATGCGTTTGGCCGGTGGCGTCACATTCAGTCTAGGTCTTATTCTGGTGGTGGTGGGTGGAGCGGAACTCTTTACCGGCAATAACCTGATTGCCATGGCCTGGGCTTCCGGTCGGGTGACGACACAACAAATCATGAGGAATTGGGGATGGGTCTATCTCGGCAACCTGGCCGGAGCAGTTGGAACAGCGGCCTTAGTATGGCTGGCCGGCATACATAATATGGGCGACGGCTCGGTCGGGGAGACGATGATCCAGATCGCGCGCAGCAAGATTTCGCTCGATCCGGTCTCGACCATTGCGCGCGGGGTTCTTTGCAACGTGCTAGTCTGTCTGGCCGTCTGGTTGTGCATGGGAGCGCGGAGCGTGACCGATAAGATTCTCGCCATTCTGTTTCCAATCACCGGGTTTGTCGCCTGCGGATTCGAGCATTCCGTCGCCAATATGTACTTTCTCCCGATCGGCGTCGCGCTTGCCGCGGGGACCTCGGCGCCGCTTTCAGCTCTTGACGCGATCAGCAATCTCGCGCTAGTCACGATCGGTAATATCTTCGGCGGGACCGTCCTCGTCGCGTTGGTCTATTGGACAGTGTATTTGAGAAGTTCAAATGAGTTTAAAGGACCCATCGCATCATGAATTCTTCTCGCACAATCGTCGGCATCTTAGTCGGCGGCGGGCCGGCCCCCGGCATCAACAGCGTCATCAGTGCCGCCACGATCCGGAGCATAGTGGGTGGGTGCGACGTGATGGGCATCTTCGACGGGTTCAAGTGGTTGATGGAAGGGAGCATGAGTCACGTAAAGCCCCTCTCGTCTGAGGAGGTGAGTCGCATCCATTTCCGAGGTGGCTCGTTGCTCGGTACGTCGCGGGCGAATCCCACGAAAAAGGCGGAACTGCTCGATCAGGTTCTATCGACCTTGGCTCGTCTGGGCATTACCAGGCTGATTACGATTGGCGGTGACGACACTGCCTATTCCGCGCTCAAATTGGAAGAAAAGGCGGCGGGTCGTCTCTATGTCGTGCATGTGCCGAAGACGATCGATAACGATCTGGATCTTCCTCACGGCATTCCGACATTCGGGTTTCAGACCGCACGACATGTCGGAGTAGAGATTGTGAAAAACCTGATGGTAGACGCGCATACGACATCCCGCTGGTACTTCGTCGTGACGATGGGGCGGAAAGCCGGCCATCTGGCGTTGGGGGTTGGAAAGGCGGCTGGTGCGACCGTAACGCTCATTCCCGAGGAGTTCCGTCAGAGACCGGTGAAGCTGGCAACGTTGGTCGATACATTGGCAGCGGCCATCATCAAACGGGCAAGCGAGGGGCGTTTCGATGGTGTTGCCGTGTTGGCTGAGGGGTTAGTCGAGGTGCTGGCCCCTCAAGATTTGGGCGGACTCGATCATGTCGAACGAGATCAACATGGCCACATCAGGCTCTCGGAGATCGATCTCGGGGATGTGCTCAAGCGTGAAGTCACCAGGGTGCTGGGAGGATTTGGTCTTCCTACGACGATTGTACCGAAGAACGTTGGGTACGAGTTGCGCTGTGCCGATCCGATCCCGTTCGATATGGAGTACACACGCGATCTCGGGTATTGTGCGGCGCAGTTTCTCCTGGAGGGAGGCAATGCCGCAATGGTTTCGATCCAGGAAGGGCGGTTCACGCCGATTCCGTTTAAGCAGATGTTGGATCCCACCACGGGCCGGGCGAAGGTTCGAATGGTGGATGTCGCCTCCGAGTCGTATCAGATCGCGCGGCGCTACATGATCCGTCTGGCTCCGGAGGATATGGCAGATACGCAGACGATAGGGCGGTGTGCCTCGGCTGTAGGATTGTCTGCGGACGCATTCAGAGAACGGTTCAGGTCTATCGTATAAAGGAAGGACTGGGCGTGCATATGAAAGGAATCATGCCATGAAGGTGCTTGTCGCGACGGATGGATCGACGTATGGGCGGTGGGCGCTGAAGTGGGTGGCCAAACTGCCGTTCGTCGAGCCGCCCAATGTCATGGCGCTGCATGTGCTCGATAGCGCCTGGCTTCGGTTGCCGTTTCGGACGAAGCTAGAGACTCAGCGTGTGAAGACGCGCGCGGCAAGAACCCTTAAGAAAGTCACCAAACAGTTGGGGTTGCTGAAGCTCACGGGCACGGTCCGCAAGGAGCAAGGGGCAGTGGCCCCAACAATCTTGAAACGCGCACCAAAACAGAACGGGCTCCTGGTGGTGGGCAGTCAGGGCCTCGACGCCTTTGACCGCTTCCTGCTCGGCAGTGTATCGACCAAACTCATCCAGCATGCGACCTGCCCGGTGCTCGTCGTCAAGGGCGAGGCTGTCCCATTGCGGCGAATTGTCTTGGCGACCGATGGGTCGCCCGCATCGGCCAAAGCCTTAGAGTTTGTGCTGAGCAAGTTGCAGCCGGATCGGTCGATCCGTAAGGGGAGGCGCGTGCCGATTCATGTAAGTGTGGTCCATGTCATAGCACCCCGCCCGTTGGCCCCCATCGATGTCGGAACGACGATACCATGGATCAAGCAGCGGAGGCTGAAGGTAAAGGAGACAGGCCGGAGGTTGGTCAAACAGAGCGCACAGAAACTGATCAAGGTAGGATTTACGGCTGAAGCTCTCTGCTTGCTTGGTAATCCTGCTGAAAAGATCATGAAAGTGGCATCCCAACAGCATGCCGATCTGATCGTGATGGGAGCCAAAGGGCTGGCCGACATTGACCGGTTTCTCCTCGGGAGCGTATCGACGAGGGTGGTCCAGCACGCGCATTGTGCCGTGCTCGTCGTTCGATGAGAGAGGGACCGGACACCTTAGTACGCCGCTGCTGCGCGGTCCTTGCGGGACTGTTGTCCGAAGTGTGTCACAGCCGGTTTTAGCCTGGAGGTTCGAACGCGGTGGGAACTCAATCGAAAGGATGGAGAACATGAGGGTGCTTGTTGCGACAGATGGATCGAGATATGGACAATGGGCGTTGAACTGGGTAGCCAAGCTGCCGCTTGTTGAGCCGGCAAAAGTGACGGTGCTGCATGTGCTGGATATCGCCGCACTCCGCGCGCCGTTTCTGGTACAGCCGGTGATGGCCGGCACCGACCGGTACATCCAGGAAGAAATCCAGCGCATGGAAACGCGCTCGGCCAAAACTCTCAAAGAAGCCACAGAACAATTGACCGCACTGAAGCTCAGGAGCACTGTCCGGAAAGAACAAGGGCCGGTCGCACCGACGATCTTGAAACGGGCGCCGAAACGGGATGGGCTCCTGGTGGTGGGCAGTCAGGGCCTCGATGCTCTCGATCGCTTCATGCTCGGCAGCGTCTCGACGAATCTTATCCATCATGCGACCTGCCCGGTGCTCGTCGTCAAGGGAGAGGCGGCGCCATTGCGGCGGATCATTTTGGCGATCGATGGATCGGACGCATCGGCCAAAGCCCTGAAGTTTGTGCTGACCAAGTTTCGTCCGGATCGTTTGGCCGGAAAGGGTAGGGGCGTGCCGATTCACGTAACCGTGTTCCATGTGTTGCCGTTGGTCATGTATCCCGGGTTGAAGCAAGCAAGCAAGAAATTACTCGAGCAGAGTGTGCAGCAGCTGAGCAAGGCGGGATTTACGGCCGAGCCTCTTTGTTACCTTGGGAATCCTGCTGAAGAGATCAGGATGGCAGCTTCCCGGCAGAAGGCCGATCTGATCGTGATGGGAGCCCAAGGACTGGGCGCCATTGCCCGGTTTCTCATCGGAAGCGTGTCAACGCGGGTCGTGCAGCACGCGAGCTGCTCCGTGCTTGTGGTTCGATAAACGCAACGCCATGGAGAAGCTGGGACTGAGTGGTGCGCCCAACAACACTTGAATCTGTAGGTCTGTGGCTCATGCCGCCTCCACAGTCTGGCCTATCGCAAAACTGAGGGGTTGCTCCGTGGTCTGCTGGGTCCCGTTGGGGGCACCACGGCCTATCTCGATTTCTCTCGGTGGCCGACTCGCCGTTTCAGTCTTTTCATTCCGTTGAGTTTGTCGTGCGGGCTGGATACACTAGAACATTCCCGTAAGGATAGCCGCGCGAGATAGGCGGGACGAGGGAGACAGGCCAAACGCAGTGAGAACCCGTCTGTCCATGTCGCGCCTTTCTCGCATATCTCGCACGTCACACGCCACGGTGCGCGGCCTGCAGTGCTTTTCCTGCGACCGATTCCATGTTTGAACGATCTATCACACCTCTCATTATAGTTGCGCTGTTACTGGGGACGGTATTGGCCCTTCGTTCCATCGATCCCCCTTCGGCGACGCCGGTGCCTGCCTCATCGGTGCCAGTGCTTACTCCTGACAGAGTTCCGCTGGTCACCGGAGATGAACCGATCGCAGAGATTTTTACGAAAGCCGGGTGCGCGGTGTGCCACACCGTTCCGGGTATTTCCGGGGCCGATGGACGCGTAGGGCCGCCTCTCCTATTAGGAGCTACGGGGCCTGTGCGATTGGCCGATCCGGCTTACCGGGGCCACGCGAAGACGGTGCGTGAGTATGTGATCGAGTCGGTCCTCGAACCGGGGCTGTTTGTCGTGCCGGGCTATCCGTCCGGCACGATGCCGATTTGGTACGGCGCGAAACTCAGCGCCCTCGCGCTGGAGAAGATTGCGTCATATCTTGAGCAGCAAGGGGGTACTACAGTTCAGTAAGCGTGGTATTTTTACTGGATTGGTGACGAACGCGTCGGTGGTGAAGGAGCTAGCGCTTGCGCAGAGGAGTTACATTTCCTGAGGCTCCCCCCTGGATCTTGAAGGCACCGGTCGTGGGGTCACCTGATTTCTTGTCGAGGAGCGCGTTGATCGCATCGTCCCCTCTAAGACCTTCGATCTTGATCTTGAGACGGAGATTATTCGCACTGTCGGCATTGATCAAGGCCTGTTCAAGAGAAATCCGTTCTGCTTTATACAGTTGGAACAGGACGTGGTCGAACGTCTGACACCCTTCCTCCACCCCTTGCTCCATCGCTTCTTTAAGCAAATCAATTTCGGCCTTCTTGATGAGATCTTTAACGCGGGGCGTGTCGAGCATGATTTCCAGTGCCGGGGCTCGCTTTCCGTCCACGGATGGCACGAGCCGCTGTGAGATGATGGCGCGAAGATTGAGCGATAATTGGAGATAGATTTGTGCATGCCGCTCCACCGGGAAAAAATTCATGATGCGCTCGATAGCCTGGTTTGCGTTGTTCGAGTGGAGGGTGGCGATGCAGAGGTGCCCGGTTTCCGCAAAGGTGATTGCGGCTTCCATCGTTTCCGTGTCCCGGACTTCGCCGATCAGAATCACATCCGGCGCCTGCCGCAGGGTATTTTTGAGCGCGTTTTGAAATGAGAGAGTGTCGAAACCGACTTCTCGCTGCGTGATGAGTGATCGCTTATGGCTGTGGACAAATTCGATCGGATCTTCCACGGTCACGATATGGCCGGGATGGATGGAGTTGCGGTGATCGATCATGGCGGCGAGGGTGGTGGACTTTCCTGAACCGGTGGCTCCAACTACCAGAACCAATCCGCGCTTCGTCATGGCGATGTCTTTGACAATCGGAGGCAATCCCAGCTGCTCGACGGTCTGGATCTCGGCTTTGATATGTCGGAAGACTATACCAACGTTCCCTCGCTGCCGAAAAATATTGACACGGAATCGACCGAGTTCCTTGTAGTAGAGGGCCAGGTTCATTTCCATTTTTTCCTCGAATTCCCCACGCTGTTGACCGCGCATCAGCGCAAGCGCGAGGGCTTCGAGTTGTTCGTTGGTAAACGGCGGCGCGGAGGTTTGTTGTGTCGAGCCGTGGACGCGATAGGCGGGAGCCGAGTCGACGGTCAAGTAGAGGTCTGAGGCTTCTTGATCCACCATGACTTTCAAGAGACTGCGGACATCCATCGCTACTCCCGTTTCCCTGCCAGATATCTTAGGCTGCGCCGCTCGTAGCGGCTCCGAACAGATTTGGGTTCATGCTGCGCGATTGGGCTTCACCCTTGGTGACAACTCCGCGAGTCGCCAACTCGTATAGCGCCATGTCCATCGTTTGCATGCCGTCTTTTTGGCTGGCCTGCATGATTCCGGGAATCTGGTGCAACTTGCCCTCTCGGATGAGGTTACGGACCGCGGTCGTGGCGACCATGATTTCGAGGGCTGCGACACGCCCACCTGCTTTCTTCTTCAGCAGGGTCTGAGTGATGACCGCTTCCAAAGCTTCTGCGATCTGTGTGCGAATCTGGGACTGTTGGTTTGGAGGAAAGGCGTCGATGATACGGTCGATGGTCTTCGGCGCGCTGGAAGTGTGGAGCGTGCCAAAGACCAAGTGGCCTGTTTCTGCAGCAGTCAGCGCGAGCTGGATGGTTTCCAGGTCGCGCATTTCGCCCACGAGGATAATGTCCGGGTCTTCGCGGAGGGAGGCTCTCAGCGCGTTCGCGAACGACAGGGTATGGACACCCATCTCCCGCTGATTCACGAGGCATTTTTTTGATTTGTGGATAAATTCGATCGGATCCTCGATCGTGATGATGTGGCCTTCGAACGTGTTGTTCAAATAATCGACCATGGATGCCAGCGTCGTCGATTTACCAGATCCGGTTGGGCCGGTGACAAGGATCAATCCCTTTTCCCGATCGCAGAGTTGTCGCACGATTGGCGGCATGCCGAGCTTTTCCATCGGAATGATCTGAGTGGGAATGTTTCGGAAGACGGCGCCAAGCCCACGGTTTTGGACGAAGACATTGACCCGGAATCTGGCGATGTCGCCTAGTTCAAAAGAAAAGTCACACTCATGTTTTTCCTCGAAATTTTTCCGCTGTGTATCGCTCATCATGTCATAGACCAGCGAGTGTGTTTCCTCCGTGGTCAGTGGGGGATGATCGAGTTTCTTGAGATCCCCGTTCATGCGGATCATCGGTGGTTCGCCGGCGCTGATGTGACAATCCGATGCGCCCTCCTTTGCCGTGAAGGTCAGGAGTTTCGAAATATCCATGAAGAGGACTCCTCGAGAAGATAAGGATAGTGAGATGATGGCCTATCGGAGATTAAGGCGACTTGAATGCATCATGCCACAGGGTGATGGGAAAGCAAGAAAATAGCCGCAAGCGGCTGCGAACGTTCTTCGGTGGTTCAGTAGGAAGGGAGAGAGATTCGATCAGATCAGTCCTGTCGATTGCCCTGCGCGTTGAAATGCGGTGAGGGCGTGATCTATGTGGCTGGTGGTGTGCTCGGACGTCACCGTGACGCGGATGCGGCTGGTGGCGTCCGGAACGGTAGGAGGGCGAATCGCCGGCGCATACACGCCTTCTGCGAACAGGTGTTCGGCAAACAAGAGTGCGGTTTCGGCATTACCGACGAGGATCGGCATGATTGGGCTGACGCTGGGGGACAGGCTAAATCCCAATTGGGTCAATCCTGAAAATAACCGTTCACGATTGGCCCACAGGCGCGCACGTCGCTCCGGCTCTCGTTGTATGACTCGTAACGCCGTCACGGCGGCAGCAGCCGAACTTGGCGGGGGTGCCGTGGTAAAGATAAAGGAGCGGTTGGTGTTTATGAGATAACGGATCAATGTCGACGATCCAGCGAGGTAGGCGCCACTGCTGCCGAAGGCTTTGCCTAAGGTTCCCATCTGAAACGGGATCTGTGCATCGAGGCCGAAGTGTTCGGCCGTTCCTCGCCCATGCGGTCCCATCACGCCCGTACCGTGGGCGTCATCGATATAGAGGTCGGCCTCATAGGCCTGGGCTAACCGACTAAGTTCGGGCAACGGTGCGAGGTCTCCATCCATACTGAATAGGCCGTCGGTCACAATCAGGGTGCGTCGTGCCCGGCGCCTCTTGGCCAGAAGCGACTGGAGGTGGCCGGCATCGTTGTGGCGGTAAACTCGAAAATCGGCTGCGCTGAGACGGCAGCCGTCGATCAGGCTGGCATGGCACAAGCGATCGGCCAGGATCAATCCGCCTTGTTCGATCAGTGCCGGGATGGTCCCAATGTTGGCAAGGTAGCCGGAACTAAAAGTCAGCGCGGCTTCGGTTCCTTTGAACTGTGCCAGAGCAGACTCTAGGTCTTGATGCGGAGGCAACGAGCCTGAGATCAAACGAGCAGCCCCGGCCCCGGCGCCAAACCGCTGTGTCGCCTCGATGGAAGCCTGAATCACCTCTGGGTGCATGGCCAACCCCAAATAGTCGTTTGAAGCGAGCAAGAGAATCTGACGTCCTGCCATCTCAACCATCGGACCGACGCCGGAATGGAGCGGAGTGAGGCGTCTGCTCAGATTCCGCGCAGCCGATTCATTGAGTTGCTTTTCAAACATGTGAAGACCTGTCTTTAAAGATGGGGAGGAGGTGATTTCTGAAAATCAAACGAAGAGCTGCCTCATTGACAAAATCGTGATATCCTTAGTATAAGGCGCGCACACATTTTGAGGAAACAGGTCTCGCCCTCTCCGACGAATCCATTCATGAGCTACCGTATCAAGGTTCCGGCGAAAACTCTTCCGGTCGATGAAGCCCACATGTTGGGCTGGCTTGACCATACGCTCCATAGATCACAGGACTATCGCCGCCCTGTGCTGGTCGGTCTGGGAGTGTTGGTACTTGCGGCTGCCGTGGTCGGAGGAGTTTTTTATGTTGATCGCCAGGCTGCGCAGCAAGCCCAAGACCTTGAACGTGAGGCGATGCGCTTCTTGACGGCTCCTTCCGCCAACGATCCTCAAAAGGCTGACCACGCGCTCAAGGAAGCAATCGCGAAGTACCGACAAATTGTCGATCAGTATCCACGAACCTCCATAGCTCCACTCGCCTTGTATCATTTGGGCAATGCGTTGGTCCAGGCCAATGAACTGAGTGCGGCTATTGAGGCCTATCAGCGATTCATTATGTTATACAGTTCGAATCCTTCAATGACTGGGTTGGTGCAACAACGACTGGCTTATGTGTATTTGCACAAGGGAGACAGAGACCAAGCAGTGAAGGCCCTTACCAGTATCTTGGAGACTCCTGGTACGTTGAACCGGGATCAGGCGCTATTTGAGTTGGCACGGTTGGAAGAAGCCCAATCGCGGCCTGAGGGAGCATCGGCGCGCTATCAGGAACTGATAAAGACCTATCCGAACTCTCCTTTCACCAACGAGGCGACGATCCGGACTAAGATATTGGATACCAAGAAATCACTGGAATCACAGCCTGCCTCGACATCAACGGCTCCGGCCATTGTTCCATCGAAGAAGAGTCCTCCGTCTCCTCCTCTCTCAACAAGCAAGAAAACTCCCTAGACAGTCAGGCCTCTGTCGGTGTCCCGGCTTTCGCTTGGTCCATTTGTGGGTTAGCGGAGAGGGGAATCGAGCTTAGCGGCTGATCATGAGAAAGTCGCCCGGTCGAATCGTCGGGTCGGAGAGGCTATTCTTTGACTTGAGCGTCTTCAGCGGGATGCGAAACCGTTTCGATAATTTTCCCAGCGTGTCTCCCACCCGGACTTTATACCAGCGAGAGGGCCCGGCGGTAACAAACTGAGCATTTGCCGGAAGCTGTGGGAACTTGTAGGTCGGGATGCGGTCAAACATCTGTTCCACTTTCGCTTTCATTCCCACCGGAACCTTTAAGTGGTAGGTCTCATCGCCGGGTGGTGTCGCGTCTCGCCGCAGCTCAGGATTTAAGAGCCGGAGTTCTTCATAGGGAATACCGGTGACATTAGCGATTGCGCGAAAATGGAGGGGGCGGGTGACAATCGCTTCATCAAACTGATGCGGTTCGGCAGATTCCTGAGTGAAACCGTATCGATCGGGGTTCCTCGCGATAATGGTGGCGGCCATGAATCGTGGCACGTACTCTTTCGTCTCTCGCCGAATCAATCGGGTCTTTGAAATCTCGGAAAAGCTTTCGGCCCGGGCCTTGTGGAGGGCTCGCATCACCTTGCCTTCTCCGGCATTATACGCTGCCATCGCAAGCGGCCAGGCGCCGAAGAGGTCGTAGAGGTCGCGGAGGTAGCGTGCCGCAGCGACCGTTGATTTGATGGGGTCCCGACGTTCATCAACGTAATTGTCGACGCGAAGCCCGTAGACCTTGGCCGTACCCTTCATGAACTGCCAGGGGCCTGTGGCTTTGGCTCGCGAGTAGGCATAGGGGTTGAATCCGCTTTCCACCAGGGAGAGGTAGACCAGATCGCTGGGGAGGTCAAATTCCGTGAAGATTGTCTCAACAAGGGGCCGATAGCGGCTGAGTCGGAAGAGCCACTCGCCGAAGCGACCATGGATAGCTGTATTGAAGTAGCGAATATGGGCCTGGACCGAGGAGTCCAGGACGATTGGAATATCATAGCTCGTATATTCCGTCTGATCTGCGACACTTCGGGAAGGATCTTGCATCTGGGTTAGTTCGGCCGGAGGATTTAAAGCATCTGAAAAACGAACGGTCGCCGGTGAATTTCCTGCCGGGTTCAGCTGTATGAGATCTTCAGTCCTCGGAACCGTGCTAGTCGTTGCTTTTGAAGGGCTGGAGGCTTCCGGTGGCGGGCCTTCGGTGTCGAGTGGGACCAGATTTGCGTCCGGGTCGTCTTCCTCCGCTGCGTTCTCGTCCGCAATTGTAGAGGGAGCTGCCGTGGTGGATTTTGAGAGAGTTGTAGCCTGCACTGCCATAGCAGGAATGGAGAAGCTGAACCACAGGCTGAGGAAGAGAGCCATCGGGAGGACAGCATGTCTTGGCCTGAGTGGCCTCATCAAAGAGCAGTGGCATTCAGTATTGTGAGAGAGCTTTGTCATGTTCGTGAGGCTAGACTATCGTTGGACTGCGCTCGTGTCAAGGAATTGCCAATGGAATGATGTCCTGCCATGGTAGTACAGAGGCAGACGTTCCATCGTTTACCCAGGATAGTAAGCGGAAGCACTGTCGGTATCGAAAGGCCACAACAGTATGAAAACACGCATATCTACTAGGTTCTTCGCCTTGACACCTTTTGGGAGGCAATGGTATCGTCCCTCGGTCCCGCGTAAGATTTTTCACGTGTTATCCGGTAGGAGGATCAGTCGATGTTGAAGCAGTACTTGCTGGCTCCCGGCCCGACGCCTGTGCCTCCCGAGGTGCTATTGGCCATGGCGCGGCCCATGTTCCATCATCGTGCCCCCGAGTTCGATAAGGTGTTCGCGGAGGTCCGCAATGGACTCAAGTGGCTGTTCCAAACAAAAAATAACGTGCTCATGCTGGCGGCCTCCGGAACCGGAGGCATGGAAGGGTCGGTGTCTAACTTTCTCTCTCCCGGCGACAAAGCGCTCACCATTAACGGGGGGAAATTCGGGGAGCGATGGACTAAGCTCTGCAAGACATTCGGAGCTGAGGTAACAGAAATTAAAGTGGAATGGGGGCGGGCAGTCAATCCCCAAGCGGTAGCCGATGCGCTGAAAAAGGATCCGGGAATCAAGGCGGTGTATGTGCAAGCGAGTGAAACCTCCACCGGTGTGGCTCATGATATCAAGGCACTTGCGGAAGTTGTGAAGCCCTATGGCGAGACCATTCTTGTGGTGGATGCCATTACCGCCCTCGGCGTGTTCGACATCAAGACCGACGAGTGGGGGATCGATGTTGTGGTTACAGGGTCGCAAAAGGCTCTGATGCTTCCGCCTGGCCTGGCATTTGTCAGCGTGAGCGACAAAGCCTGGCAATTGGCAGAAAAGGCGAAGAACACGGCGTTCTATTTCAATTTCAAGAAAGAGCAAGAGAATCAGCTGAAGGATCAGACAGCCTATACGCCGGCCGTGTCTCTCATTATCGGCTTGCAGGAAGTGCTGAAGATGATGAAGGCGGAAGGGCTTGAGGGGCTGTTCAGACGTCAAGCTCTGCTTGCGAAGGCCATGCGTGAAGGAATGCAGGGTGCCGGGCTCGCGCTGTTCCCCAAAGAATCACCCAGCGATGCTCTCACCGCCGTGTTAGCGCCGGAAGGTGTGGACGGGCAGGCTATTTACAAGAATCTCCGAGTCCAATACGGCATGACAGCGGCCGGCGGGCAAGACCATTTGAAGGGGAAGATCTTCCGGCTATCCCACATGGGCTACATGGATCGCTTCGATATCATCATGGCCGTGGCAGCGGTTGAAATGGTGCTCAAAGGTCTGGGGCATCCAGTGAAGCTTGGTAGCGGCGTCGCAAAGGCGCAAGAAATTCTCATGGCATAGGGGTTCTATCTCAAGACTCTGACGATAGGGCAGTCACAATGGGTATGAAAATTCTCATCAGCGATAGTTTGTCGAAGCAGGGGGTGGAGCTGCTGGAAAAGGCAGGATTCACCGTGGTCGTGAAATCCAAGATGCCGAAGGAAGAGTTATTCAAGGAGATCAAGGACGCCGACGGGTTGATCGTGAGGTCCGGCACCAAGGTGACGGAGGAACTGATTGGAGCAGCTGAGAAATTGAAAGTCGTCGGGCGAGCCGGGTCAGGGTTGGACAATGTCGATACTCCTGCGGCCACCCGTCGCGGCATCGTAGTCATGAATACGCCGGGCGGCAATACCGTCACCACTGCCGAGCACACCATGTCGATGATTTGCGCCATGAGCCGAAGGATTCCTCAAGCCACTGCGTCTGTGAAGGCTGGCAAATGGGAAAAAGACAAATTCATGGGTGTCGAGCTCTACAATAAGGTGCTCGGCATCGTCGGAGTGGGGCAAATCGGCAGCCATCTCACGAAGCTGGCGCAGGGAATCAGCATGAGCGTAGTGGCTTACGATCCCTATTTGGCTGAAGAGCGTGCGCAGAAGATGGGCGTTACCATGATGCCGCTGGATGAA
>Ga0326726_10004097_pt1 | contig 13345 bp, 7 predicted proteins | sample MHFenrmetagenome_2_FD_207603 | JGI IMG/M metagenome (GOLD analysis project Ga0326726, IMG submission 207603) | Lab enriched peat soil microbial communities from Michigan Hollow, Ithaca, NY, United States - MHF15MN | ecosystem: Environmental > Terrestrial > Soil > Wetlands > Peat | place: USA... | reverse complement strand
TGTCTCATCCTCGAACGTGAACACATCCCAGTGCTTGTCGTTGCGGCGGCGGCAGAGACGGCCGTTCTCGCCGCCCGCCCAGAGGAATCCGGCGGAGTCGATGGTCACGAAGCGCAGGTTGTTGTCACCGAGCCCGTCGGCGTTGGTAAAGCGCCACTCGACGGATGGATCACTCTGCAAAATGCGCACGAGACCGCCCGAGGTCGCCAGCCACAACGAATCCCCCTGGCTGGTGATGGCAGCGACGTCGCGGACGTCGGTGTAATTGGCCCAATCGCGGACAGCTTGAGCACGGGGCGAAGAGGCGGCAGCCAATAGGACGGACAGGACAGATGGGACGAATATAGCCGGGAGGCGAAGCTTCACGGTGCAAAAGACAGCAATACGGGCGGCGACGGCAATGGGATTGATGGCATCCGCCCTAACCCTGCCTTGGGGGGGGCGCCACGCGACGGAGAATGAGCAAAGCGAACAACCAGGCGATCAGCATGACCGAGGCGGCGGCACATCCGCGGCCGAGCCACATGCCATGGCGGACGAAATAGGTCTGTTCGTCGGCGCTGCCCAGCGGCAGATCGAAAATCCGGATGTCGGGGACATACTGGTCCGAGGCGTCATGAACGATGCCGCGCCGGTCAATGAAGCAGGAAATGCCGGAATTGGCCGCACGGGCAATGGGGCGCCGGGTTTCGACGGCGCGCAGAATCGCGATCGCTGCGTGCTGCGGCGGACCGGAGGAAAACCCGTACCAGCCATCGTTGGTAATGCACACCAAGAACCGCGCTCCGTGTTCGACAAAGTGCCGAACGATGTCGGGGAAGGCGGATTCGTAACAAATGGCGGTGGCGTACGGCCCCTTGGGATGCTCAAAGAGGACGTAATGATCGCCGGCGGTGAAGTGCGCCCCGCCGACTTCCAGCTTGCCCAAGACACTGAAGTGATCGGAGAAGGGAATCCATTCACCGAAGGGCACGAGATGCATCTTGGCGTGGAAGTCCGAGGAGTAACGGCCATGATCGATGCTGAGAGCGGCGTTGTAGCGGAGGTAGCCTCCCTCATCGAGGTGCCGGAATTCGAGGGTGCCGACGAGAAGCGAGGTGGACAGCTCCTTGGAGAGCTGCTTCAACAGCAGGTGCGCCTGAACTTCCGAGCGCAGATACATGGGCGCGGCGGTCTCGGGCCAGACGATCAGCTCGGCGCCGTTGGCGCCCGCGTCGCGCGTCTGCGTCTCATAGGTGGCCATCGAGAGATCGACCCAACTGTCCTCCCATTTTGCGTAGGAATCGATGTCTCCCTGCAATACGGCGATGCGGACGGAGTCGATGTCCTTGACGGAATTCAGCGCTTGGACACCGTACGAAATGACACCCAGATGCAAAAGCAAGATGGCGGCCAAGCAAACGGCCATACGCCCGCGTCTGACGGCGAAGTGGAACCGCGTGGCTTCGAACAGCAGAACTCCGGTCACGACGACCAATGCGCTCACACCCAGATCGCCGGTTAAGTCAGCAAACTGGATGAGTGGTTTGTACGCCACCTGCGAGAGGGAGAGATTGGTCCAAGGAAAAGCCAACGCTCCGAGCCCGCGCAGATATTCGTGGCCAACCCAGAGAACGGGTAAGGACCAGACGGCGACGGCGCCATAGCGGCGCATCAGGGCGGCGCAGGTCACGAAGACGGCGGCGACGTACGCACCCAGGATCGCGACCATGACGATCATGCCGGGGATCGAGACCCATCCGGCCCAGTAGAGGGTGGCTAGATGAATGGCCATTCCGAAGAGCCACGAGCGCCAAGCGACGGTGCGAACAGAGATGGAAGTGCGCGGCTCAGCCAGACCGATGGTCCACAATGCCATGGCCAAAGCCGGATAAGCCAGGAAGCCGAGGTTGAAGGGAGGAAAGGCGAGCGCCAGCAGGGCGCCGGCGACGGCGCTCCACGCGAGTGGCGATGTGATTGTGGGTTTCAATGTGGGTGGCTCAGACGCACATCGCGCTGGCCGGCGACCAGATGGCCGATGACGCTGGCCTTCTCCCCGGTATCGGCGAGGATCTTCACCACGTCGGGCGAATGCTCGGCTTCCACTACGAGGATCATGCCAATCCCCATATTGAAGACGCGGTACATCTCATCACGGTCAATTCGCCCCACCGTTTGCAAGAATCCAAAGACCGGTGGTGCGGACCAGGTGCTCGAATCGACCACCGCTTGGACATTCTCCGGAAGAACCCGAATCAAGTTGCCGGGGATGCCTCCGCCGGTGATGTGCGCCATGGCACAGACCATGTCCTTGGCCAGCAACGGTTGCAGTGCGCGAACGTAGGAGCGGTGCACGGCGAGCATGGTGTCGCCGATGGAGGCACCACCGAGGTCGGTAGGACGATCGCCCTGATCGTAGTTGTTCAGATCGAAGATCACGCGGCGGATCAGCGAATAGCCGTTGGTGTGTGGTCCGGAGGAGGGGAGCCCGATCAGCATTTGGCCGGCGTGGACGCGGGAGCCATCGAGAATCCGAGTGCGCTCAACCAATCCCGTGACGAACCCCGCCAGATCATAATCACCGAGCTTGTAGATGCCGGGCATTTCGGCGGTCTCACCGCCGATGAGAGCAACGTTGTTTTCGAGGCAGGCGGCGGCGACGCCTTCGACGACATCGGCGACGATCGCCGGATCGAGGCGCGCCACGGCCAGATAATCAAGAAAGGTGAGCGGCGTGGCGCCGCTGGTGAGGATATCGTTGACGCAATGATTCACCAGGTCGGCACCGATCGTCTTATGGCGCCCCCACTTGATCGCCAGTTTCAGTTTGGTGCCAACACCGTCGCAACTGGAGACCAGGACGGGATCGGCGTAGCCTTGCAGATCGAGGCGATAGAGGCCGGAAAAAGGACCGACGCCCGCCAGGACATTGGGGGTGTACGTGCTCTTGGCGAGTTTCCCGATGCGGGTGACCGCCTCATCGGCGGCGGCGATATCAACTCCGGCGGCAGCGTAAGTGAGTTTTTCGGCCATGGTCGTGGAGTCTTCTCTAATGCAAACGCTGCGCGAAGTCAATCAGAAGAAAAACGCGCCGCATGGGGTTCTGGGAGCACCGAGACGCTGGCTATTGAGCCGCTGGCCGGAGGAGATTGCTTCGTCCCTGTCCCGCTCCGCGGGACTGTGGGACTCGCAAGGACGAATGGGCCTTCTACTACGAGAAATCCACGGGATCGACATCGACGGTGAGGCTGACTTGCCGACGGCGTAACGCAGGTGCACCCGATTCGAGATATTCGCGCACGGCGGCGGTGGCCTTGCGAATCTGTTGTGTCTTGATCAGGGCACTCACGTAGTAGCGATTACCGCGCCGGGCGATGAGCGCGGGCGCGGGGCCGAGCAGCCGTCCGGCAGCCACACGCTGCGATTCCGAGCGCTTTCGCCAAAACGCGGCAAATTCCAGTGCGACCTCCATCGGCGCCCGGTCCAACTCCGAAGAAAAGGAAAGTGAAATCAGTCGCGTGTAAGGTGGATACCCAAGAAGCTGGCGCCGGGGCAACTCGCGCAGGTAAAACGACTCGGCATCTTGCGACGCGGCCAGTTCGATCAGCTCATGCTCGGGGTGGAAGGTTTGGACGATGACTTTAGCATGGGCTCCGGCACGTCGTCCGGCGCGCCCAGCGACCTGAGTCAACAACTGAAAGGTGCGCTCTTCGGCGCGGAAATCGGGGTAGGCCATCTGTTGATCGGCCCAGACGACGCCGACGGTGCCCACGTCGGCAATATCCAGCCCCTTGGTAACCATCTGCGTCCCCACGAGGGTGTTGTAGCGATCCCCGGAGAAGCCGTCAAGCACCTCCGCCGCCGCGCCGACGCGTGCGGCGATATCGGCATCGAGACGGGCCAGACGAATCTGGGGATCCAACTCAATCAACGCCTCCTCGATTTTCTGTGTGCCCACGCCGCGCAGAAGGAACTCGGTACCGTGGCAGGCCGCGCAACTGTCGCGCGCCGGCAAGCTGCGGTTGCAAATGTGACAACGGCAGGTGCGATCGCTGGCGTGGTAGGTCAATGCGAGCCCGCAATCCGGGCAGACTTCGGTGTGGCCGCAGAGACGGCAGGTCACCAGGGTGGAATGGCCGCGGCGGTTGAGGAAGATCAGCGCTTTACGTCCCTCTCGGATCGTCGCGACGATGCGGTCGCGCAACTCCGACGAAATCCAGGAATCGTGCCGCGTCTCGCCGCGATGACGTAAGTCGACGACACGCACGGTCGGGAGCGACTGCCCTTGGACACGGCGCGTGAGCCGAAGCATCTGGTATTTTCCTGACTGGGCGTTATGAACGCTCTCGCACGACGGGGTTGCCGACCCCAAGAGGCAAAGGGCCTTGTTCAGGCGGGCTCTCACCACCGCCAGATCGCGGGCGTGGTAGCGGGGTGACGGGTCGCTTTGCTTGTAGGAATCGGAATGCTCTTCGTCGACGACGATCAGTCCCAGGCTTGGAATCGGGGCGAAGATGGCCGAGCGCGCACCGACGACCAGCCGGTAACGCCCCTGCGCCACGAGTTGCCCAATCCAAAGGCGCTCATGCAGCGAGAGGCCACTATGCCAGACCGCCACGCGTTCGCCCAGCGAGATTTCCAAGCGGCGGATCATTTGTGAAGCGAGGCCGATCTCTGGGACCAGAAAAAGCGCGGTCCTTCCTTGTGACCAGACGTGACGAATCGCGGCGCAGTACAAGGCGGTCTTGCCGGAGCCGGTCGGCCCCCAGAGAAGCGCGGTCGCGGACGTGTCGCGACCGAGTAGCTCTTTCAACTGCTCCCAGACGATGATTTGCTCGGCATCAAACAACTCGGGCCCAGGCTCCGGAGCAGGGTTACTGCCTGTCGGCCGGAATCGCGCCCCGAACGGATCCCAATCGACCGCCCCGGCGTTAATGAGGTCACGCAATGCGGCGGCGCCACCCGGCAGGGAGGGCGCTAGCGATTCAATCGAGGCTCCCTCCGATGGCAACGAATCGAACACGGGGCGGACATCGTCGGGGATGATGGCGTCCGACAATCGTCGCAATCCGAAAATGCGCGCGCCGCGCGGAAGGGGCGGCGTAGCGAACTTCCATTCGCCGGTGACAAGCCCGTGAGCGATCAAGCGCCGAAGCATCGAGTCAACAGCGCGCCGGTTGCGATCGGTTTGACGCACAATTGTATCGATGGTCACGGCGCGACGGGCGGTGAGCGCATCCAGCAGTTCGCGATCAGAGGCCGTGAGACGTGGGGAGCGTTGCCGTTTATCGTTCCAATCGAGACGTTTCAGCCGGTAGGTCAGCTTGGCATCGCTGATGGAAGGCCCGACTCCGGCAAAAAGGGATTCGCCCAGGGACGCCAAGTAGTACTCCGCGGTCCAGCGCGCCAGGTCGAGCACATCGGCCGGGATGCGATAGCCGTAGGCCGGCCGGATCAATTCCTTCAGCCCTTCTGGCTCATCGCCTTTGCGAGTGGCGACGACGATGCCGGTGGCCTGCTTCCCGGAGAGCGGGGCAACGACGCGATCGCCGGTACGGACACTCTCCTGCCAAGTTTGTGGCACGAGGTAGGTGAACTCGCGTCGAATGGGCAGATTGAACGCCACGTCGCAGATCATGACGGTGGGAATGTGCAATGACCGCGCGGGTGAGTCACGCGGGTTTGGTGTCGACGTGATCATTTATCGCAATGGCCCCGCCGCACCCGGCCCTTAGGGGCACAGGCATTCTTGCCCGCCTCTGGCCGGCCTGCCTGTGCGGTGCAGAGAGAGCCCGGCTGCGGCGGGCTGCACAGACAAGAATGTCTGTGCCCCTATCCCTACAGTTTGCTGGATGACAAACCGGCAGCAAGAATAAAGGGGCGGCTCGAGAGCCGCCCCTACGAATGGTGTCAGAGAGAACGAGTGGTCACGGGCATTTCTGGCCGAGTTCGCGGAGATCGTCCACCTTGTTGAGTTGGGCAGCGGAGATCTTCGACATCTTGCAGATGGCCATATCATCGGGGAAGAACCCGTACACCTTCTTGAGTATATCATAGGCCAGCGTCCATGCCTTGAACTGATCATATGAGCCGGACGGATCGGAGGTCATGGTCTGCCAGACTTTATTGAGGATCTCGTCGCGTTTGGATTTGTCATCGTTCAATTGATCGTCGGACGCGAGCGAAGCCACCGAATAATAGCACACGCCCAGGAGGCGCCAGGTCTCGCGGTCTTTTTCATCAAGTTCGACGACCTTTTTGAAGCGGGGGATGGCCTTGGCGAAGTTGTTGAGCGATGTGGTCAAGAACCCGAAGCGCGCCTGTTTGGCGGCCTGATCGTTCCGGTCACGGTCGATGGCTTTGGAGGCTGCCAAGATCGAGTCTTGAAGGCGGACCGCGGTGTTGTAGTAGAAGATGCCGAGGTTATACCAGGTGTCCTTATTGTTGGGATCTTCGGTGACCGTGATTTCCTGCCACTTGTAGGCTTCCGCCTCGTTGCCGAGCCGCGAGAAGCAATCGGCGAGCGTGACGATTGAATTAACGTCCTTGGGGAAGAGCGCCAGATACCGTCGCGTGATGACAATTGTGTTTTTCCAATCCTGGACGTCGTAGTAGGCCGCACCCAAGGAACGCAGGAGGTTGTTGTAGCGGGTGCGTTTCTCTTCGCTCAGCTTCTTGTACTTGTTATCGAACTGCTTGAAGGCGTCGGTCTTCTCCCCGGCGCCGGTGAAAAAGGCCGTGGTGTCATACCAGTTCGTGGTCGAGTCCATGAATTCGTGGCGGTGGAACAGATCTTCGGCATGCTTCAGGTCGGCGACGGCCGAGTCGGCCATGGCCAGACGCTGATAAATGATCCCGCGCGTGGCGGAGGCGCGGAAATCCTTCGGCTTGAGAAGCATGCATTGCCGCAGCGCCTCGCGCGCCATTTCGCGGACCTTGCCAACCCGGTACTTCATGCTGTCTGCCTTCGAAGAATCGGCGATACCGGGGACGGTTTCGGAGAGGGAATCGGACTGTGCGAGGAGGTTCACGCCCCGGTTGAAGCGTTCGAGCCACTTGCTATCGACGATCTTGCCAATGTCCTTGGCCCGCTTCTGCCACTCCGACGGGCCGGCGTATTTCTCCGCCAGCGCGTACTCCGTCACCATGCTGTCGATTTCGTCTTTTTCGGCCCAGACGGTTCCCAGGAGCAAATGCACCTCGTAATTATCCGGATAGTGCGCGCGGGCCATCTCGAGATTCTTTTGGGCGCGCGCATACTCAGGCGGGTTGGTGGCCAGAGCGATTCGGGCGGAACGAAGATAAACATCGACCGGTTGCACCGCATCTGTCGCCGGTTGCGCCCAAGCACTGGCACACACGAACAAGACCCCCAGTGCCAACAGGCACGAAGCCCCGAGTTGTTTCATGATTTCAAACCCTCCATCGAAGTCGGTCCGAGCGGGGATTTATCAACCCTGCCCCAAGGCCTCGCAGTATACGCCTTGTGAGGTCTGTTTCAAGCGAATTCTGCGCGCATCCTTGCACGGAACTTGTTTTGTGACAACGACTCATAGCCATCAGGACCCGCGTTTCACCGTGTAAGTCAGTACGGTTTCACTGTCCGCCGGCACCAGCAGGTTCCACTCGGCGGTGTGCGCATCCTTCTTGGTGTAGGGATGCGAGGACTCGGTGATTTCCCAGTCTCCGGACTGGGGCTCACTGACCAGAATCGTGACGCCGTCTTTCTTGTGATTGCGCAATTTGATCTCGTACGATTCCTGCGTCACCTGATTGGAGACTTGCTGGAAGTTAACCTGGCGACGTTCGCCGACGAGATCGAACGCGTTGCCCATCCGTACGCGGACCTTCTCATCCTTGGGCGTGTGGTCGATCTGATCTTCACCGACAAACTCCAGGGATCCATCGGTGTCGGCTTTCATCATGCGCACGACGCCCTTGGGAAGCGGCATACCGAGTCCGGCCGCCGACGAGTTCACGAATTCCATCGAGACGGCGACGTCGTTATCGCCGTAGGCGCCGTTGTACGTAAAGACCTTGGTCGCCTTCACCTGCGTCGGATCAAACAGCGCCAGTTGCTTGGTTTCATTGTCGCGGATCGTCGACGGGCGCTGAAGCTGGTAAAGGTGGTACTCGAAGAACTGCCGTTCGGCGAATCCGGCGGCGGATTTTGCCATCGATTCCATCGCCATCATGTTGGGGCGGGGTGCCGGACGCACGCGATTCACATCACCGGCGACCAGCTTGATCTGGGCCTCGTCATAGGTAGCGCCGCTGTGGTTATCGATAGACACCCAGCCGGACAGCGAGAGTCCGTCTTCAGACGGGTTGACCACCCCCACGTACTGCGCGTTCCAACCGATGCCCCCAGTCAGATAGCGGACCTCAGAGGCGTGCTTGCCGTCGACTTGGGAATCCAATTTCCAGACCAGAGTCGGGCGCGTGATGAGTCCCTCGGGCAATGATGGAAAGCTCAGGTCGGCGATTTCCGGCCGGGAGATCATAACCAATCCGCCATCGGCCTGCTTCAGGGTCAAGGCATCGGTGTCGACCGCCAGGAGGACGCCCTCATGCACCTTGTCTTGTTTGGTGATGGCGCGAATCGACTTGTCCACATACTTCGACAAGACTTTCTCCGAAGAAACCAGATCGTAACGGAAATTCTGCTCCAAGAGCGTGACAGCGCTTGGGGAGTCGAGGGTAGAGAACGCCACCGACGTGGGGTCAATGGCGGAGGCGACATCGGTGAACGACAGATCGAATGTGCCCTTCTGGTAGTCCAGGTCACGCGAGTCCTTGACGAGGGCGAGGTTGTCGTTGTAGACCGTGATTTGGACGGCGGCGTCCGAGTCGGCGGCGATGGCGCCGATGATGACCAAGCTGGCGAGCAGGCAGCGCATGATCATCCCCCCTGGGATGTTGGTGGTCGCGACGGGGCGCCTTGGGCGCCAAGTGGCGATGGGTTGTCCATTCATAATGATATTACAATTGAAATGGAGCTTTGTTGCAAGCAAACTCTTCGCTCGCTCCGGCGCGGCAATAGCGGACAAATTCGCGTCTTGATCGATGGGGCGCGAGGAGTGACGTAGCAGCGGGGCAGGAAGTGCTCGCACAGGCTGAAGCCCGCGCCTCCTGACGACGTTGAGACAATCAGAAGAGGGCGCGGGTGTGGCCGGTGGCACGGGTCTTTAGACCCGTGTTGAGAAACGCTGCCCGCACACGGCCCTAAGACCACTTTGCAGAATGAGATTCTGAGTCAATGTGCAGGCCAGCCGCCCTCGGCTGGCCGAAGCGGCGCCAGGCGAGCCCCGCGGGGCGGGATCTCCGAGGCGCCCGGCGTCCACACAAGGCGCAAGATCATTTTGGTAGAGAGTCTGAAGGGCCATGCCACGAGACCGCCCCATTTTTGTTTTTGACACCGTGCCTATGCTCTTTTTACCCCCCCCCCCCGGTCATGTATATTTTGTGTGGATTAGGGCGCACGGATCAAGCTCAGACGATTCCGCCAATTTGGGCGGGATCGGGAATAAGCGGGCTTGCCATTGGTAACGGTAGTGCAAGACGCCTTGATCAAAGATAGGTGAGTGCGGAGTCCGATGACCGCATTGCCGACCAAATCCTCCCGCTGTGGCCTCAAACCCAGCTGGCTTCTGAGCCTGCTAGTCCTGGTCAGTGTATCGCACGCCGCGCACGCGACCCAGCCCGTCTACGACGCGCGCCTGTTCACCGCTGGCGACATTTGGCTCACGAGTACGAACGACGGCACCTTTGGAACCGGCCCAGGCGTTGACCTTGGGCATTTGGTATACGTTGCGCGCGGTCCGTTGGCGGACATGGACCGCTTGAGGATCTGGTGGGAACCATCCCTGGAGTTTCCCGCAGGCAGCAAGCGAAACTACCTCTACATCGGCGGCATAATGATCGGGGGCATTGTCGGGACCGATACGCTCGTGAGCACAGCAAACGCGGTGGGTTATCCATTCGTGCCTGAGTTTCATGCTTTCGACAAGAGTGTCGTGGAAACCTCGGACGCTTCCAGTCCAAACTACTCAGTCGATCTGATCGGCAATCAAGCCATCACATCCATCTACTCTGACACGATGGTATTGCCCGACTTCCCGGACGCCATCGAGGGGCGTTCGCCTAAGCCCCTGGGCCTAGAAGTGCACCAGAAAGTGATCGGCTGGTCGTCCCTGTTCGCCAAGAGATTCGTGATCGTCGATTTATGGGTAAAGAACATCGGCCCCAACACCATCAAGAAGCCTGCCATTGGCGTTGTCGTCTACCCAACGAGTTTCCAGTACGATTGGCTGGGGGCAACCGGGCCCGGGGCAGTTGTCGGGTATCTTGAGACCGCGCGCAGCACTGACGGAGGCAGCATGGATACGCTTCAGGTGGCATGGGCCGGCGACCTTGACGGCGATCCGTTCAATGGCCACTTCACCGCAAATAGTGTCCCCGACGTCATGGGTGTGCGAATCTTGAATGCCACGGCGATGCCTCAAGTATCCTTCAACTGGTGGAGCTATTACGACCTCTACTACAGTTGGGGACCGAGTCTGCGGCGAAACGCCGGCCAGCTTTACGGAGGAGAGGGGCGGCCTCTCGGCGATCGCGACACGTACACGATGATGACCAACGGCGAGATTGATTACGATCAGGTCTTTGCCACCCACGATTCCTCCGCTGCCGGATGGCAGCATCCACTCGCCAACCCTTCCCAGATGGAGCAGTTTGCGACGGGCCGGGCCGCGGGTCCTTTTCTCCTGTCCCGTTACGGCGGTCCGGACTGGCTGCCAGGAGATTCGGTGAATTTTTGCTTTGCTTTCGTCGTCGGTGCCGGATTTCATCGGAGCGCTGACGATTACACGCGCATGTTCGATCTCAAGGACCCATCCCGTTTCATTGGATCACTCGATTTCAGCGACCTAATAACAAACGCTCGTTGGGCGGAGTGGGTCCGCGACTTACCTGGGGTCGATACCGACAGCAATGGTTATGCGGGGGAATACCACCTATTTGACTGCCTTCCGGGGACGACTCAGCTGTGCGATACAAATTGGTACAAGGGGGACGGCGTGCCCGATTGGGGCGCGCCGCAGCCGCCGCCCAATCCCGTCGTCACCGCGCAGACCATCCCCCATGTGGTGACTCTGCGCTGGACTGGTGCGCTCACCGAGACGTCCAAGGACTTCTTCTCCCGTCGTCGCGACTTTGAGGGGTACCGTGTTTACGACTCGAGATTCAATACTGCAGGCGACTACGCCTTGTTGACGTCCTGGGATGCGTCCGACTTCTATCGCGTCGCCTATGACAATGTCAAGAACACCTGGAAGCAGATCTCGTACCCGCTGACCGCCGAGCAATGGCGGCACGAGTTAGGCAATCCCGGTTTCGACCCGCTAACTTACCCTCACCCCTCACTGGTCAATGCCTATCGCGACACCGTGATCGACACAGTGCGCGATGTGGCCGGGGTCATCATCAGCATCGCCCCGAGGGAGCGTCTGTCCTTTTGGGAGCCGCAGGGATTCAACCAGGGGAATGAGTACAGGGACACCGATGGCCGGATGCACCGTAACATGGTCCAGCAGATCGCGGTGCGTGACACGGTGATCGGCGCAGACACACTGCAATACGGTGTCTACGAGTTCACATTCGAGAAGTTGAATGCTGCGATTCCCTTGTGGTTTGCGGTGACGACGATGGACTACGGCGATTACCGTTCCAACGTCGCGCCTCAGGAGTCCACGCCGCAATCCAACACACAGCATCTGTTCCCGCTCTACTCAGCCGATGTCGTGGTCGATTCCGGCCTCAAGGTCTTCGTCTATCCCAATCCCTACAAGATTCATTTCAAGGACGCGTTTGGGCGCACGACCAGCTATTTCCAACAGCATTATGAAGGGCCGGGGTTGACGCAGATGGACGAGCGCGAGCGGCGCATCTGGTTTGCCAACTTGCCCGACACGGCGACGATCCGCATCTACTCACTCGACGGCGATCTCATCCGTGAGATTCACCATCCCGACAAGTTCCTCACCAGCTACAATTCGATCGTGGGGTGGGACCTGATCTCACGCAACACACAGGCGGTGACCTCGGGCATCTACATTTGGCGGGTCGATTCGCGGCTGGGCAGCCAGGTGGGCAAGATTGTGATCATCAAGTAGGGGCACGGCTTGTGGGACATTCCGCTTTGCGGGGATCCGCCCGAGGCCCTACGACGCCACTGATTGCGGTGGCCCACCGCTTGCGGTGGGAATCTCTATCGCGCGACCCGGCTCACCCACCGCAAGCGGTGGGGCACCCGGGCAGGGGCGCGGAGAAGCTGCAGGGGCGATCGTTGTGGTCGCCCCTGCTCGCTTCGAGAGAGTCCTACCAGCCGACCAGTTGTTCCAAGCTTGCTTGCAATCTCTTGACGATGGTCTCGAAGTTGTCGCGCTTGGCTTTTTCCTTCTCGATGACGTCGGCGGGGGCGTTCGCCAGAAAGTCGGCGTTGGTCAACTTCTTGTTGATGCGCTCGAGCTGCTCGGTGTGATGGCGCATGTCCTTCTCGAGCCTTTTGCGCTCGGAATCAAGATCGATCACCCCTTCCAGCGGAATGATGATCTCGGCATCACGTATGACCGCAGTCGCCGACGGGGTCGGCTTCTTGACGTGCGTATCGATGGTCAGCGCGCTGATTCGTCCGAGGATCTTGATGTTGTCCGCCATGTCGCGGAGATGGGTCATCAAACGGTCGGTATCGACACGCACGAGACAGGCGATTTCACGTCCGGGAGGAATGTTCATCTGCGAGCGCACGCCGCGGATCGCGGTGATCACGTCGAAGACGTGCTGCATGGTATCGTCGAGTTCCGGATCGCGACGCGTCTGATCGGGTTGCGGCCAGGGCGCAATCGTGATGTGCGCGGGTGCGTCCTTCAGTAGCGGACGGATCTGTTGCCACAGTTCTTCGGTCACGAACGGGGCGACGGGATGCAAGATGCGCACGATGTCCTGAAGCACGTGCAAGGACACGGCGCGCGCCGCCTCTTGCTCTTCCGGATTGCCCTGGAAGAAACGCTGCTTGACCAGTTCCAGATACCAATCGCAGTACTCAGCCCAAATGAAGTCATAGAGCGATTTGGCCGCGGCGTTGAAGCGGAATCCCTCCAGTTGCTCATCGACCGTCTCGATGGCGGCCGCCAAGCGGCTTAAGATCCAGCGATCCTCCAGACTTAGTTTATCTGGCTCGATTGACAACGCGAGCGATTGGGGTACCGGGTCGTCGCCTTGATGTGACAAGACGAGGCGGGCGGCGTTCCAGATTTTATTGGCGAAATTGCGCCCGAGTTCGAAGGTGGTGTCGTTGATCTTGGGA
>Ga0326726_10004096_pt1 | contig 13345 bp, 13 predicted proteins | sample MHFenrmetagenome_2_FD_207603 | JGI IMG/M metagenome (GOLD analysis project Ga0326726, IMG submission 207603) | Lab enriched peat soil microbial communities from Michigan Hollow, Ithaca, NY, United States - MHF15MN | ecosystem: Environmental > Terrestrial > Soil > Wetlands > Peat | place: USA... | reverse complement strand
TGAAGACGTTCAAGCGCAACTAAGAGTTGTGCCCCGCGTTTGCTTCCGGCAAGCTCATGGATCTCGTCGATGATCACGAACCTGACCTGGTTGAGGTGTTTCCGGAGCCGTTTTCCCATGAAAAGGGCCTGGAATGTCTCCGGGGTGGTGATCAGGAGATCCGGCGGGGCCAGTGCCTGTTTGCGACGTTCGCCCACCGGCGTATCTCCATGTCTCACCCCTACAGTGAGCCCGAGTTCACTGCACCACCATTGCATACGCGCAAGGATATCCCGGTTAAGCGAACGCAAGGGTGTAATATAGATAGCTTTGAACCCCCCACCGGAAGACATTGACAGGAGCGCATTGAAAACCGGAAACATTGCACTCTCTGTCTTCCCAGTACCCGTCGGTGCTATAAGAACGACATGATTTCCCTGATGGATTAAAGGGATTGATTGTTTCTGGGCTTCGGAGAGCACGGAAAAGCCGCGTTTCCTGATACATTCCCGGACCTTTGGATCCAGCATTTCAAGTTGTTTCATCTGATTGCAGCGAACTGAGGGAACCGATGTATGTCCCATCGGCAAGGATGATCTCTGCATCCTCTTTTTTCATGAACCGCGACAGGGGCGAGAAAGGATTCCTGACGATCTGGAGGATATCATACCCCGCAATCTCGTTAAAAGAGGGCATGAACAGCACCCGGGTAGGCGGATTTTCAGTGATTGCGTTCATTCCCAGCTTTCCTGTGTCAAGCTCCGCCCGCAGGTAGGCAGGGACCTGAAGGGCACAACCCACTTCATCCTTAAGCAGGAGCAGGGGATGGTGGTGACCGATGATCATCAGGTGACCTGCCAGGTGGGGAGAAGGGTACATATGTCCATGGAGATATCCGATTCCGTCAAGGATCGTGCCCTCTTTCGGCTGGAGTTCGGTTTCACGAAGATATGATTCAATGCCGATATCATGGTTGCCGGGAAATACTTTCAGGGGGATGCGGCTCCGAAGCGTCTCGAGAATTACCGGTAATTCAACATACTCCTGACGGGTAAGCGAGGGAATACTGTGTTTAATATCGCCGAGCAGCACAAGCATGTCCGGGTCTGCAAGGTCGATGATCTTCATGAGACGTTCAAGGCGATCAGTGCTCCGGCTCCTGAAATGCAGGCCATGAGCAGCCAGGTCAGCTTCTATCCCGAAATGGAGGTCTGCAACAATCAACAGACGGTTTTCCCCTTCAATAACGAGAGCCGGGCCATCTCCGAGAAATTCCATCTTCATAATCGTTTGACAAATCCTTTCTGGGGCTGGTAACATTCATCATCGACGATAAGAGATTCGAGGGCTGAGAGGGCCTCCTCGCGGGAAGTACCGCGCTCCATCGCAAGTCTGGTTATCTCTTCGACAGAAACTCCCCGAGACCCGCTTCCCGCTGATACCAGATCCAACACCATCGCACGGATGTCGGGTTGAACAGGTGTATCACAAACCGGGGAACGGACTGTCTGAACCGCATCCTCAACCATTACAGCGAGTTTCCGGAGGCTGGTTTTGGTTATCGAGTAGTGCCGGATTGCGGTCAGGATTGAGGTATCGGTACACGAATTCTGTAGGGCAAGGTTAACCAGGGTAAGACGTCCGAGCGTCGATCTTGCGGTTGCCAGCACCCACTGGTCACGAACCCCCCGGTTCACAATTCTGATGTGATCCGGGCGAACAGACAGGTTTACAATTCGGTTTTTCGGGTACATCTGGGCTCTGCCGGAAACCGTAACGAACGATGGGACGGGAATTTCACAAAATCTCTCTGCAAGAGGGGTATTCCTGCCACCGATAACCAGGTCAAATACTCCGGTCGGATCGGACAAACGGGTGTATACCATATCACCGGATTCCGTAACCTCAGTAATTGCACCAGAAATGAACATGGACCGGCACCATGCGCCACCCGGCGTTACTACCCACGCGGGAGTTCCACTGTCAGGGTCCTGGATAGACAATGTTGAACCATTATATTCTCCGGCAAAAACCCGTACCGCCCCTTCCATGTTCGTATCAGTTTTGTCAGGTGATCGTATTCAAGATATAGTCTGTGGCATCCCTAAAGTTTAGCCAAGCGCTCCTTATCGAGAAAAACTCATTTTGTCCCGTGTCATGCAGGAATGTTTTGCAGGAATGTATCAGTCATCGATCTGTCCTGAGGGTACTGTCGGTGACGTTCACCTTATCCGGGAGATATGAATCCCGAATTCTGGTGAAAAACACGGTTTCAATGCAACGGGAGCGTACTCTTGTGCGTGGGAGAGAAAACGAAAAAAACCGGAGCTGAACCTGAAAATGTAATGGGTGTATTTCAGGATTATTTCCTGTTACGACGAAAAAAACCACAGATAGATGAAACGAGAATTATGGCCACTGGTGTAGTAATCCAGAGGAAAGGAGATTGTGTTGGAGTTGGAGAGAGAGGGGGTGAACTTAGGTCAGGAGGTACTAGGCTATTGTCGAGCTCATAGGCTTTTGCAAATGCGACCTTCGCTTCCTCGATTCTTCCGAGATGACGAAGGGCATCACCCTTGTTCGAGTATGCGACAGCAAATGCGGTCGTAGTATTTGCCTTTACCGCGAGCGCCATATCAGCAGCAATAATTGCCTCATCATACTTACCGAGTTGAACCAGGATCCCCGCCCGATTTGCCTGGATGAGCGGGATCCATGCAGTTTCGTTGAGTGCAAGGGCTTCGTCTGATACGATAAGCGCACCGGTATAATTTCCTGCATTTGCCAGATCGACGCTTTTTGAATAGAGAGCCCCCGCAGAGTTTACCTGATCAGAACTATTGCCCGCCATTACCGGCACTATCACCCCGGAAATGATGAGAATAATCATAAAAAATCTTCCAGAATCCATATGTAGCACTCCTTTCTCAGTAGTGATAGTGCATCATATAAAAACGTGAATGCATAAAAAAAAGAAAAAAAATTTTTACCGTTTTTCGCCCAGTACTATCAACCCGGCCAGGAAAATACTGACCAGACTAATCCATTCCGGCAGAGGGGTATAGGTTGTCTTCACCGGAAGTGACGATGAAGCCGGAATCGGAGTGGCACCGGTGTGTGATAAGGAAGGAGTTGGAGAACCAGAGAGGGTTTTTCCAGGCACTGTCGTACTAACCGGTGGCGTATTTTGTGGCGTAATCACGGCAGAGGTATCTTTGATGAAGGTTACCGATGCTGATTTCGTAGTCGTTCCCGTGAGATTCAGGACCCGCCCCTGGGTATATGATTCCTGCATTGAATTGAGATCCTGGTTTATCGTGAATGTATACGTCCCGAGGGGATAGAGCGTTTCGCCAGAATTACTCCGTGCCTCGTGGTCCCAGTCTTTCCCGTCCTTCCAGTAGTAAGGGGATACGGTAATAAAGGGCTGTTTTTCGAAGGACAGGATCCGGGTTTTTGAATTTCCTGCATTTCCGGTATAGACTGTGCTGACCACTCGTCCAAGCGGATTAACAAGGCTTACGGTGAAAAATGAATCCGAAGGATTTATACTGGGACGGTTTAACGGGAGAAGCGCAGGATACAGGTTTGTATCCACCCGGTAGGTTATATTTGTAGATACCGGCACGGATTTCCCGCTCACATCCTGGTTATGATCCAGATCCCAGACTTTGATATCGAGCCGTGGTTCCATGACTTCAAAAACCACCTCATGCGGTTCCTTGTCAATGCAATACCATGAGCCGGAATGTCCTGCGAAATTTTCAAGGCTGATGTTGTAATGGAATATGATATCTGACACGCTGTTTATTTCATAGAGGGTCATGTTTTTTTGGGGTGGCGCGCTGGTATTGGCGCCTTCCTGCCACCATGCAATGGTATGACATCCGTTTAATGCAGAAGATATATCCAGATTGCTCTCACCGAGGTAAACGGGAGCGCCCGCAGCGATTTTTGCAGTGCTACCCTCCACTGGCGCGGCAGCAATTAAAATGATAATAAAAGCGAGTACAACATATTTTCCTTGCATGGGAAGTAATTTTAAAACCCTTATGATAAACATTATGACACTCATCTGTTAAGAGCGCGAGATTACTGCCCCGCACATAAGAGTATTCCCGGAGATACGCCTGTACCATTCGTTATCGGGTAAAAAAGTAACGTGGGAAGAGAGGATGCTCATGGAAGAGAACCACACCATCTGGATTGAAAAATACCGCCCATCAAAGCTTGCCGATATCGTCGGGCAGGATGAAATAGTGGAACGGTTATCGTCATATGTAAAGGGCGGGAACCTGCCACACCTTCTCTTCACGGGCAGTGCCGGGGTAGGAAAAACCACTGCTGCGGTGACCCTTGCACGTGAATTTTTTAAGGATTCCTGGCAGATGAATTTCCGTGAACTCAATGCCTCAGATGAACGCGGGATCGATGTTGTACGCAACCAGATCAAGCAATTCGCCCGGACAACACCTCTCGGTGAGGCGAGATTTAAAATCCTGTTTCTTGACGAAGCCGATGCACTGACCACTGATGCCCAAGCAGCCCTTCGCCGGACGATGGAGAGTTACGCCCAGACATGCCGGTTTATTCTTTCCTGTAATTATTCTTCCAAGATCATCGACCCTATCCAGAGCAGATGTGCAATATACCGGTTCAAACCCCTTGGACCGGATGCGGTAAAGGAAGAAGTGTGCCGGATCGCCAGTTGCGAAGGGCTCAGGATAACAGATGCGGCGATGGATGCCATCGTGTATATTGCACAGGGGGATATGCGCAAGGCGATCAATGCACTTCAGGGTGCCGCAATTATCTGTCCCGCGATTGACGAGAAGATGGTATATGCTATAACGTCAACTGCACGACCGGATGAGATCGAAGAACTCCTGAGGCTCTCTCTTGAAGGAGACTTTGATGGTGCTGAATCACTCCTTGCAAAGCTTCTCCATGAAAGAGGGATCGCACCGAATGAACTGATCAACCAGTGTTACCGGGCTATCGTCAAGATGAATATGTTCAAGGGATTAAAAGTGGAATTGATCGACTACCTGGGCGAGACCGATTTCCGGCTCTCCGAGGGGGCGAACAGCGATATCCAGATGGAAGCGCTAATCGCCCGGTTCGTACTCTCTTCTCAGAAATGCAGGTGAGGTATAGCTATGGAGAAAAACCCTGACCTGCAAGATAACGATAAGACCGAGGACTGGAGCAGATTATTAAAAAGCAAGTATAAAAAAGAGCTTGCTGAGATATCCCGTGAATATCCCCATAAACGTTCCCTTATCATCGATTACCGGGATGTCGAACGGTATGGTAAAACAGGTATCGCGCTTGCCGATGAACTTCTGGAAAATCCCGGTAAAGTTCTCGAAGACGTTTGGGAAGCAGTCAAAAAAAGTCAGCTGATCAGGATCAAGGATGGAAAAGAGCCCAGAGGTATCAATATCAGGTTCACCAACCTTCCGAAAAAAGTAGGAATCCGCAATATAAGATCCGATGATATCAACTCATTTGTTTCGGTTGAAGGTATCCTGCGCAAAACTACCGAAGTAAGGCCACGTATTGTTGAAGCTGCTTTCCGATGCCCTGCCGGGCACTTCACTATAAAAAAACAGAAGTACGGGAAATTCATTGAGCCGGACGGGTGTGCAACCGATGGCTGTACCTTCAAGAAACTTGAACTGTTACCCAAGCGTTCGAGGTTTGTCGACTCGCAGAAGCTCCGGATACAGGAGTCCCCGGAGGGGCTCCGCGGTGGCGAACAACCCCAAACGCTTGATGTGGATATAACCGACGATCTCTCCGGGAGAGTGGCTCCCGGAGACCGTGTGATAATCAACGGAATTCTCCGTTCAATGCAGAGGATCGTAAAAGGCGAGAAGAGCACCGTCTTTGACATTTTCCTTGAATGCAACTCCATAGAAATCGCCGAAAAAGAGTTCGAAGAAGTGGAAATCGATGAAAAAGACGAAGATGAGATCAAAAATCTCAGCAGCGATCCCCTGATCTACCGGAAGATCACTCATTCTATTGCACCTACTATATACGGAAGTGAGGATGTCAAAGAGGCAATTGCACTCCAGCTCTTCGGAGGCATAGCAAAGGAGATGCCGGATGGCACTCATCTCCGTGGCGATATCCACGTGCTGCTTATCGGCGATCCGGGGATTGCCAAAAGCCAGCTGCTCCGGTATGTGGTAAAGCTTTCACCCCGGGCGATCTATACCAGCGGGCAGTCTTCCACTTCAGCGGGGTTAACCGCAACCGCAGTGAAGGATGAATTTGGCGAAGGGCGATGGACACTCGAGGCAGGGGCACTCGTACTGGCTGACATGGGAGTTGCTGCAGTGGATGAAATGGACAAGATGCAAAAAGAGGATCGTTCAGCCCTGCATGAAGCGATGGAGCAACAATCCATCAGCGTCGCCAAAGCCGGCATAACCGCCACGCTTAAATCCCGCTGTGCTCTCCTCGGGGCTGCAAACCCAAAATACGGGAGATTCGATATGTATGGCGACATCTCAGACCAGATCAATATGCCCGCCTCCCTGCTGTCCCGGTTTGACCTGATCTTTATCATGACCGATCAGCCCGAACAGAAACGTGATCTTGCAATCGCAGAGCATATCCTCAAATCCCATGGCATTGGTGAACTGATCGCCCAGCACAAGAAGACCCCGATCCCGGGCGTTACTGATGAATATATCCAGCAGCAACTGAAGCCGGTTATGCCCGATATTGATCCTTCCTTCTTCCGCAAGTACGTGGCGTATTCAAAACGATCCTGCTTCCCCATCCTGTCCATTGAAGCCAAAGAGGCACTTGTCAGCTATTACCTCAAACTGAGGGGAATTGCCGAACCTAACAAGCCCGTACCCGTGACCGCCCGCCAGCTCGAGGCGCTTGTCAGGCTTGCAGAAGCGAGTGCACGAATACGTCTCTCGGACACCATCGAACAACATGATGCTGAACGGGTGATCCATATTGTCGACGCATGCCTTCGCCAGATCGCTTACGATGCGAGGACCGGTAGTTTTGATATTGATAAGATTGCTACCGGCATTTCCAAGGAGAAGCGGGATATCGTACGGGTAATAAAGGATGCAATTCGTGATATCGGGGGCGAAGGCAGGCGGGCTTCGAAAGATCAGGTCGTTGATGTCGTGGTATCGAAAGGGTTCCCGCGGGACAAAGTTGAGGCAGGGATCGACATGCTCGTCCGATCCGGTGAGGCAATGGAACCAAAACTCGGTATCCTGCAATTGATTTAGGAGAGAGATAATGACAGATAATCGGGTCCAGGCAGTCTTTGAGGCAGGGATAAAACTCGGGGCGCTTTACCACCAGTGGGTCGGCACCCCCATCTCCTGGAGATCTGCTGCGAGTGTCGAGAGCGCGATCGAACAGGCGGTGATTCTCCAGCCGTTCGTTGAAGAGATCACGGTCAGGCTTGACCGTAACCTGATGACAGAAAACAAATTCGGGTATAGCGAGTTATCCGGGCTCATGTTCGATGCAGAGATCGTGACCCGTGTCGGGTTTTCTTATTGCCGGGCACGCCTTGCTCCAAAGGACGGATACCCGCTCATGCAGATTACGGAGTGCCATGAAATCCCCCCGCTTTCCCGTCACTGACGATCATATCCATATCGATCCGCGAAACGGCCGGGGAATAGACGCTGCAAAAGATTTTTTACGGGCCGGGGGGACCCATATCTTTCTTGTCTCAAAACCGTCATGGTCACTCCCGGTCTATCCCAGCTGCGGAGCAGATTATGCACCCGTTTTTGAAGAGACAATCTCGGTTGCACGGATGATCGAAGAAATCGGCGTGGTCGTATTTCCGGTTCTCGGGGTTCATCCCGCCGAGATAAGCAGGCTTTCTGAACGCATGTCGTTACCCGAAGCTTCTGAAGTGATGAAAGCCGGGATAGACTGTGCGGCAGGATACGTTCAGGAAGGAAAAGCCGCCGCTCTCAAGAGCGGGAGACCGCACTACGAAGTGAGCCCGGAAGTCCTGGCCGCATCCAATGGTGTGCTTCTGCATGCACTGGAATGTGCCGCCGGGTGCAGATGCGCGCTTCAGGTCCATGCCGAAAGCGGCCCCTGTTCAGATATTGTTGGGATGGCACGGTGTGCGGGAATCCCTCCTGAACGAGTGGTGAAACATTATGGTTCCCCGGACACTCCGCTGCATCCATCTCTCATTGCAAAACATGAAGCGATACCACAGCTGGCACGCGAGCACCGGGCTTTCACCATGGAAAGTGATTTTATGGATGAAAATACCCGCCCGGGAGCGGTTACCGGTCCGAAATCAGTACCCCGTTATACGAATAACCTGCTTAGACAAGGTCTCGTTACCGAGGAGGATTGCTTCAGGATTCATGCTGAGACCGTCGGGAAGGTATATGGTGTGACTATCACGCTGTGAAACGAGTTCCAACTCACCTTTTTTATCCCAACCGGCCAATAGGTATCCAATGTTTCTGAAGGTTCATAGTTCTCCCGGTTCGGGTGATATCGTGGCTGTGTGCGATCGCGAACTGCTGAACACTACCATCAGCCATGAAGGGCTTTCTGTCCGGATCTCTGAAGCGTTTTATGGCAACTCTCCTGCCGGAGAAGACGAAGTGAGAGCTGCTCTGAAAAAGGCTGGGAATATCAACCTGATGGGCAAACGTGCCGTAAGCATCGCGGTCGACATGGGGCTCATAACCCGATCAGGCTGCATAATGATAGGGGAGATCCCCCATGCTCAGGTCTACTCGCTATGAGCATACAGGATTCTTTCTGTCCAAAATGCGGTAAATCCACGGAGAGTGAGGGACTCTGCACTGAGTGCAGGATTGGCAACACCCCCTGGTTTGTCTGCGATCGCCGTATAAAGAGCATTCATTGCCCAAGCTGTGGTGCAATAAAGCAGGTAAATACATGGACGGATTCCGAACTTGGGCGTGCGGATCTGGCTCCTGAAGTGGCAAAGACTGCGGTTCATTTCCATCCTGATGTCAGGAAACCTTCAATGGTCGTGTCCATTAAGGACTATACGCTTAATCGCTCCACGGCATCCATTGCCCTGAAAGGCATGCTGCATAACAAACCCCTTGAAGGGACCTGTTCCGTGGAAATCATCTGGCATAAGGAGCAGTGCGACCGCTGCAACCGGATCAGCGGGAGTTATTATGAGGGGATAGTTCAGGTTCGTGCCGAGGGAAGACTACCCAGTACTTTTGAACTGCAGATGTCAGCGGGAATTGCACAACAGGTAGAAGACACCTTACAGGCGGGTGGGGAACGGCTCTCATTTATCTCTGACACGAACGAAACCCGGGAGGGTCTGGATATTACCGTAGGCTCTCAGCATATCGGGAATCTGATCTCGCAGGGAATAGTCTCACAGCTTGGCGGAAGGTTCACTACCCATCCAAAACTGGTCGGGGAGAAGAACGGGCGACAACTCTACCGTATCACCTACTCGGTCCGCCTCCCCCGCTTCCAGAAACAGGACGTCGTATTCAGCCGCGGACGGTATCTTGAACTGACACATATCGAATCCAGCCATATCAAGGCTCGGGATCTTTCCGGAGGCGTCCCGACATCGGTACGCGAGGAAGACATTGAACGTCTCGTCGGGAATCTACGGGATGCCGTTTCGGCATTGGTGGCATTTGCTGACAGCCACATCATGGGAGTTCTCGATCCGGAAACCTGCCAGACAAAAGAGCTCAGGAAGGTTCCATGGCTTGATGTGAAAGCAGGGCAACACGTACTTGTCCTTCGGGATAACGATAACCTTATCGTGGTCGGATAACTGATGCGGGTAAGGGCAGTACCGAAAGAGAAACTCAGGGATATCGCCGGCGAGGACTGGATTGACCACACACGGGGTTCGTATGCAGAAGGAAATATTGCGTGGGTCCCAGTCAGTGATGGGAAATCCTGCCACTGCGATCTCCCCCGGCGGATACGGTACCAGGGAAAAGGGTTTTTTATGCTGGGTGATATTGCGGTCATCCATGGTAAAAAACCTGTCCCGGCCGAAGTTGAGGAGATAGTGAGTTTCCGACATCCACGGGGGGTGCTCTGGATCGAATCACTCAGGGATGTGACAAGAACCCCCAAAACCGAAATTCTCTGGGGCGATGCCGGCGAGGTTCAACACCGGGAGAACGGATATACGTACATTTTCGATCCGACAAAAGTGATGTTTGCACAGGGCAACAGAACCGAGAAGATGAGAATTGCCCGTCTTGTTCACAACAGTAATACCGTTGAACGGGTGGCCGATATGTTTGCCGGTATAGGCTACTTTACCATTCCCGTGGCAGGCGAAGGTGCCTTCGTTCATGCAATGGAGATCAATCCTGTCGCTTTTGAGTACCTGGAACGGAATATCGAAAAAAACGATCTTTCCCGCCAGGTCAGTACCTCCTTAGGAGACTGCCGGAATCTCCTGACCGGCACGTATAATCGCATCGTCATGGGCCACTTTGATTCGTTATCCGTTCTTCCCTCAGTACTTCTGCATGTACACGAGGGAAGTGTTATTCATCTTCATAGTCTTGGAGCTGTTGAAGATAAAATAAGGGAGTTAACCGAAGGAGCAGGTTTTTCTGCAACTATCCATGTACATAACGTTAAGAAATACCGCCCGCATGTATGGCATGTGGTGCAGGATGTAACACTCACATGACCCGGATACAGACCCTTACCGGAAAACAGATCGTTATTTGTGTCACCGGAAGCATTGCAGCCGTCGAATCCGTGAAACTGATCCATGCTCTCCGCCGGCACGGTGCAGAGGTACAACCGGTGATGAGCCAGGCAGCATCCGGTATACTGCATCCCGATTCACTGACATACGCCAGTGGGCGGGATACAATCACACGGTTATCGGGGCAGGTCGAACATATAACGTATTGCGGCGACGAAGGAAGTGCCGATCTTCTGCTGATCGCTCCGTGCACGGCAAACACAATCAGTAAAATGTCCTGTGGCATCGATGATACTCCCGTGACTACATTCGCAACGACAGCGATTGGCAGCAGAAAGCCGGTCATTCTCGTACCGGCAATGCATAACAGTATGTACCGGCATCCGGCGGTGATCGAGAACCTCGCAAAGCTGAAGACTTGGGGGGTAGAGATTGTTGATCCCCGGATTGACGAAGGAAAAGCCAAGATTGCAGACAGTGAAGAGATTATTCTGCATTGTGAGCGTGCCGTCATGGGAAAACCATTGTGCGGCAAAAAAGTGCTCATCACCAGTGGTGCATGCCAGGAACCGGTCGACGATATCCGTATCCTGACAACACGGTCAAGCGGGCAGATGGGCCGGGCGCTCGCGCTTCAGGCATTCCGCCTCGGCGCTGATGTAGCGGTCGTTCACCGGGATACCTTTCCCTGCGTTAATAATATTTTTGCAGAAACTGCTGATGATATGCGGCGTGCTGTGCACCGTTGTTTTTCTGAGAACGGAGCGGACATTTATATCAGTGCCGCGGCGATTTCTGATTTTGCACCAGACAAAGTGAAGGGAAAGATCCCGAGCGGCAGCCCGATACATCTCATGCTTGAGCCTCTCCCGAAATTGCTTGCCGATGTGATGGAGAAATACCATCCTTTAACCATCGCATTCAAACTCGGGAATTTGTCCGGGAAAATGGCAAAGACGATGATTGCACAGGGCGCAGCGATGGTACTGATGAATGAACCGGAGACTATGGGGAGTGTACGTGGTGAATACCTCATAGTCACCCGTGAGGGGAAATATCCGCTGAGCGGTTCAAAAGATGAGATTGCAGCCGCAATCTGGAATCGTGTTCTCCAGTACGGATCTTCACCAGAATGAGCATCTCCCTCTCAGCGATAGGATAAAAGCCGCTGCATACCTGAAGGATCGCCCCAACAGCGGATTAGTGACCTCCCAAAAAATCTCTGTATCCTGCCTTATCCCTGAGAGGCCAAAAAATCGCATAATTTCGTAAACACTATAATTTTATGGAAAAGTATCATTTTAGTGTCGCCTGCTCATGAGGGCTCGCCCCCGCTACTGAACCATCCCCCTTCGATACGATTCACCCCTAAAATACCAATATTCCCTGCCGGGATTCTTTAATCTGTAAAAACACCCTATCGTTGTATATCACTCTGAACAGAACCATGAATCCGAAAGCCGTTGTTGCATTCTGTCCCGGACATATTTCCGGATATTTCAGACAAATTGAAGGAGATACCCTAGCGACAACGGGGAGTATCGGTGCCGGGGTTGTTATCAGTGAAGGTGTCACGGCAACGGTCGAACCCTCAGAGAAAACATCAGTTATTATTCAACAAAAGGGCAGAACGAGAACACCCCCTGCGATTAACCCCGGTTCGCCTCTCCTGGTGGATGTCATGGAGCGTCTTGACGTGACGGTATCCATCACAACTGAATGCCTCCTGCCAATTGGTGCCGGGTTCGGGCTCTCTGCCGCGGCATTGCTTGCAACCCTTACTGCAGTGAACCGGCTGAATAATCTGGGAATGGACCCGGAAGAAATATCTCAATGTGCCCATAGCGCCGAGGTTGAACACCGGACCGGTCTTGGTGATGTAGCGGCCTGCCAGGGTGGGGGGAGAGTCGTCAGATACGGACCGGGGATTCATGGGGTCATAGAACGAAGATTTGATATGCCCGGGCCATTGTATGCCGTGAGTTTCGGACCGATCCACACCCCGTCCGTGCTGGGCTCTCCTGAACGGATGGAACGCGTATCATCCGCATTTCCCAAAACAACACCGGCTGACGCGATGGATTTTTTTCACCTTTCGCGGGATTTTGCCGAACAGAGCGGGCTAATGACACCTGAAGTTCACGAAGTTACCCGGCTGTGCGATACTGCCGGCGTGCCTTCAGGCATGACGATGCTAGGCAATGGTGTTTTTGCCTATGGCCGGAAGGCACGCGATCTTCTTTTGCCCTTCGGTCCAGTATATGAATTTTGCGTGGCAGATGCCGGGGCCCGGATTATTGAGGAACCGATATGATACCAAAAGATCATCCCCGCTATCGTTCCCTTGTGACCCGTGAACACCTGGCAAAATGTGCACAAGCCGGCATTGTTTCATGGGAGGGGCTTACTGCCCATGGACGCGGTGAAGCATTTGATTATATGATCGGTGAGAGGACGACCCCAAGTGCTCTCCTTGCCGAGAGGACAGCTGCCGCGATGCTCCTGTCAGCCAGTAATCCTTTAATCTCCGTGAATGGTAACACGGCAGCTCTTGCAGCAGAAGAAATTTCTGAACTCCAGAAAAAGTGCGGAGCCCGCGTTGAGGTGAACCTTTTCCATCGGACCGAAAAACGGGTAAAAATGATAGAA
>Ga0326726_10004095_pt1 | contig 13345 bp, 8 predicted proteins | sample MHFenrmetagenome_2_FD_207603 | JGI IMG/M metagenome (GOLD analysis project Ga0326726, IMG submission 207603) | Lab enriched peat soil microbial communities from Michigan Hollow, Ithaca, NY, United States - MHF15MN | ecosystem: Environmental > Terrestrial > Soil > Wetlands > Peat | place: USA... | reverse complement strand
AAGGAGACTATATCAGGGTGAGAAACTGCCAGAAATGTTGTGGGGTTGTGAGGTTGTGCGGTTGTGAGGTTGTGCGGTTAGGCGGTTATGCGGTTGTGCGGTTAGGCGGTTATGCGGTTGTGCGGTTATGCGGTTGTGCGGTAAGGCGGTTATGCGGTTGTGCGGTAAGGCGGTTATGCGGTTGTGCGGTAAGGCGGTTATGCGGTTGTGCGGTTATGCGGTTGTGCGGTTAGGAATAATGGATAATTAAAATTAGTTGTAAATTTAGTATTGGAATATATATGTCTCACCTATTAAAATGTGCTAAAATGACAACTATTAAAAATTTTGAAGAGCTCGAAATCTGGCAAATGGCCAGAGAATTCGTTAACTTGATTTATTCTGATTTTAAGGAGTGCCGGGATTTTGGATTCAGGGATCAAATATATCGTGCCGGTGTTTCAATAATGAACAATATCAGTGAAGGATTCTGTCGTGGTGGAAATCCTAAGTTTAAACAATTCCTTAAAATTTCGAAAGGCTCTACAGGTGAGGTTAAGAACATGTATTATATTGCTGAAGATCAAGGCTATGTTATTAAGGATATCGCAATTAACAGAAGAGGGAAAGCTCAACGACTAATTAATGGCAACGGAACCTTAATTAAATATCTAAAATCCTATAAATAAACAACTTGCAAAACCGCATAACTTGCAAAACCGCATAACTATTCTTTGTCCCTGAATTTCTGAAACACGATCAGCGGCCCTCCGGTAAAGTTAAGATCAAATGAATCCCCTGAAGCTTCATTCAGAGTTCCTCTCCACCAGTTGTGTAATTTCAAGCTGTCGAGTTTGTATTTTAATCCGGAGGAGGTGATCTGTGTGTCAGGATTTATAGAAAAAACCGAAACCTGCTGGCCTGCGAATGAAGGAATAGTACAGTTTTTAAGATGAGGCGAGAAAATTCCCGTGTCGGTGACCATTATAACTTCAATTTTCTTCGCATACTCAGCAAGAAGGGAAATATTGCCCAGCGTATGGTCTTCCCGCTTGCCGGTAGCACCAAGGATCACGATTTCCTTCAGCCCTTTATTAATGCACCAGGATACCGCTTTTGTCAGATCATTTGTATCCTGATTATCATCCTGATAAAGTCGATCGGAGTATTTCTCTGCAATTTCATCACTAAGAGAATCGAGATCACCAACTATGGCTTCAGGTACAATTCCGGTTTCAAGAAGACTTTTAGCACTTCCGTCGCAGCAGATGATATGTTCAGCATTCCGGAGGTACCCGAGAGGGATCTCATGTACCGGAAATGAACCGTCCGCGAGGATTATAGCTGTTAATTCCATACACGACCAATATACTTATGCCTCTCCCCGACCGATAAGGTCAATAAATTTACAACATTTTCTTAATTCGACTCCCAAATTTTATATTAACGCTAATAATACCTATAATATATTTCTGATAACAATAGTATTCTGCATTGAGCAGTTTTTTACGTGAAACCTTCAACAAAATTGAACAATCAAATGATTATTAGCAAAATAAAAAAAATCAACCTGACATTAGGTAATTAAGAAACATTTATCTAAATTTGGATTACCCTACTAACCTAACCTGGATGCCTATGAGAAATTCCAATTAATCTGATCACTTCTGACTTGAGTATTATATTGCTCAAAAATTTCTATTTCAACTAAGTACGCAATGCTTAGTTATCAATTTTTTATTAATTAATCTAACTAACGTCTTAAGTATGACTAAGAAAATCATGCGATTTGTTATGACTTTGCTAATGTTGTTTGCAACTGTTCAGGCATTCGTTTATGCCGGTGTTCCGGACAACGGGAACAGTTCAAACGACCTCCAGCAAAGGAGAGTCACAGGGCGGATAACCGATCCAAATGGTAATCCGCTGCCTGGTGTCAACATTCTTGAAAAAGGTACAATAAACGGTGCCATTTCAGATGCCGATGGTAGGTTTACCATTACAGTCAACTCCGGAAATTCGATCCTGGCTTTCTCCTTCATAGGATATACCAGCCAGGAAAAAACTGTCGGGGCACTGGCAACAATTGATGTCACGATGGCAGAACTTGTGTCCGCCCTCGATGAGATTGTTGTTGTAGGATACTCCACTCAGGCAAGGAAATCACTGACAGGTGCTGTATCGACGGTTGATGCCGCAACACTTTCAGAAAGTGCTGCTGTAAACCCGATAACACGTCTTCAGGGTAAAGTTGCCGGTGTGTCAATCCTCAACCAGCACACACCTGGGGCAGGTTCAACCATCAGGATCCGCGGTATGACCACGATCAATGACTCCAATCCTCTATATGTTGTCGATGGGGTTCCCGGTGGAAACTATGCGCCAAATGATGTTGAGTCAATTACAATTCTGAAAGATGCTGCTGCGCAGTCAATCTATGGTGCCAGGGCAGCTAACGGGGTTGTACTTATTACAACAAAAGGAGGTAGGAAAAACCAGAAAGTGAACATGAATGTGAATGTCAGACAGGGTATCACCACACCGGGGAAATTCTACAACCTGCTGAATACACAGGAATGGGCTGACATGCTCTGGCTCGAGGCAAAAAATGCCGGCCAGCCTATCGGTCAGCCATCTGATCCGAAGAACTACAGCCATACTCAGTTCGGAAACGGTGCCACGCCTCATCTCCCTTACTATATCTACCCGACTGCAGCAGAACAGGGTGATCCCCGTGCAGATATGTCATTATATGACAACAAACTGGCTGTTGAGGACGGAGATGACACATATCTTATTACAAGGTTAAGCCCGGGAACCGACTGGTTTGGTGCATCAACGCGTAATGCCGCCTATAAAGAGTATACTCTTGATGTCTCAGGCGGATCAGAGAATACAATCTACGCATTGATGATGGGCTACACCGATGAGGAGGGTATCTTCAAGTTTACCGGCTTTGACAGGTTCAGTGTCCGTGGCAATATCACAACTTCGCCGGCAAAATGGATCGATATCGGTACTAATCTCGGAGTACAGTATACCGATACTTTCGGATATCTGACAGATAATGGTGAAAGTTCAATGGTTTCCTGGTGCTACAGGCTACCGGCAGCTGTACCTGTATATGATGAATCAGGGACAACGTATGCAGGATCAAGGCCTTCACGTATGGGCAATGCCCAGAATCCTCTATTTTTGCTTGACACAAACAAGGATGATAAGACAAAGCAGTTGAATTTCAGCGGCAACGCCTTCCTGAAGCTGAACCTCATCAAGGGATTGTCAGTCAAAACACTTATTGGTGTCAATCAGTATGGATATGGAAGAAATAATTATGATTTTGTTGAGGTTGCAGCAGCAGAAAGGGGAACCTATGATTATTTCTATAAATATTCTGCCTTCGGACTTGACTGGACATGGACAAATACACTGGAATACGGACTGGTTACAGGTCAGCACAATTTCAAAGCTATCGTAGGGAGTGAGGCTTATAACAACACCTACACTTATCTCTATGGGACCAGGTACCAATTCCCGTTCAAGGATGTCAGTTACATGACTCTTAATACCGGTCTTGCAGGTACAAATAACTCTGATGATAATAATTCGTACAGTCTGTTCTCTTTATTCGGCAGATTGAATTACACGTTTGCCGACAAGTACATGGTAGAGGCAGTGGTAAGACGGGACGGCTCTTCACGTTTCGGTACGAAGAAGTATGGTATTTTCCCGGCATTTTCTGTCGGATGGAGAATATCGCAGGAAGACTTCATGTCCTCTACCAAATCGTGGCTGGATGAATTGAAACTGCGCGTTGGTTACGGTACAGTCGGTAATGACCGTATGGGTAATTATAACAGCTATACACAGTTTGCTTACAGTATGACTGCCGGAGCTTATCCAATCACCGGCGGGAATGGAGTGGTCGGTAACACCGGATTTTACCAGTCAACCTTTGGTAACCCGGATGTTAAATGGGAAACAACAAGTACGACCAATATAGGTGTTGATGCAACCGTATTAAAAAACCTGACCCTTACAATCGATGTATGGCGCCGTGACACAAAGGATATGCTCTATCCGAGGCAGATACCACTGATCCTCGGTTCTGCATCCACACCATCAATCAATATCGGTCAGATGAGAAATACCGGCATTGATATTGACCTCGGGTATTCAAACAGTGCATTAAACGGTGATCTCACATATAGTGCCGGACTTGTATTCTCACATTACAAAAATGAACTCGTGAAGCTTACCGATAATGCCGGCGACTTTTACCAGGGTTCCGGCTATCGTGAGAAGTACTATACAAGAACTCAGACCGGGAGAGCATTCCCTGAATTCTTTGGTTATATAGTTGAGGGTATTTTCCAGAGCGCCGAGGAGGCTGCGGCATGGCCAAAAGCTTTTGGTGCTTCAGGGACGTACAACACAGCCGGATCTTTCAAATACAGGGATGTTGACGGGAACGGGTACATAGATGCTGCCGATCGTACGTATATAGGGTCACCTCATCCTGATTTCACTGCAGGGTTAAGCCTCAGCCTTGGTTACAAGGGAATCACCCTGTCGACCACTCTGTATGCAAGTGTCGGAAACGAGATTGTAAACTATGTAAGCCGGTTTATCGATTATACTCAGTTTGAATCGATGAAGAGCCACAGAAGGCTCTATGAATCATGGGGAAGCCCATACCTGAAGAACAATGCCGATGCCACGATGCCGATCATCTACAATAATGACACTGGGCACCAGGAACCTTCCACAGCTTTCCTCGAAAATGGTTCATTCCTGCGTATGAAGACCCTGAGGGTTGGCTACGACCTGAACCATATTCTGAAGAACAAGTTTAATACTCTCCAAATCTACTTCCAGGGTTCCAACCTGTTCACTATTACCAAATATACTGGTCTGGACCCGGAAATATACGGTGCAGGTATCAACATGGGAATAGATTCAGGAGCATGGCCAACAGCTAAGCAGTTCATTGTCGGTATTACATTCGGAATCTGACCAGAAAATGTTAATTAATTAAAAGAAACAGATATGAAAAGTATAATCAAATTATTATCAATTACCGTACTTCTCGGAAGCTGGTTAATGATAAACTCATGCAGTGAGGAATTCCTTACAAAGGAACCTCCCGGAGTAGCAGCAGGATCCGTAATGCAGACACCTGAGGGTGTTGAATCACTGCTGATCGGCGTTTACGAGAGATTACAGGGAAGCGACATGTTCGGGGGTGCACTGAACTCAGACTGGACTTATTCAGGCGGTTGTTCAGATGATGCATACAAAGGAACGTCGGCCGGTGACCAGAGTAACTTTAACCTTCTGGAAAGATATGAGGCATTGCCAAACAACCCGTATCTGCGCGCCAGATGGGCCGACAGTTATTCGGGAGTCGCCCGTGCAAATGTTTGTCTTGAGTTCCTGTGGACTACCCAGGCAGGAGCGAAACCTTTGCCTGATGCAAGAGCCACACAGATCGAAGCTGAGGCCAAATGCCTGAGAGCATGGTTCCACATGCAGGCAAACAAGGTTTTTGAGAATATCCCTTACATAACAACCCCTACTGAGTTGGGGGATACAAAGCCGGAAGAAGTTACTAATGACTCCCCGGGCTGGGACGGGATCGAAAAGGACCTTCAGTTTGCTATCACCAACCTCCCGACAACAAAGATCAATAACGAACCGGGCCGTGTGACCAAATACGCAGCTGAGGTTATGTTAGCCCAGGCTTATATGTTCCAGAAGAAACTCGCCCAGGCCAAACCGCTTCTTGATGATATCATCAGCAGCGGAAAATTCAGCCTGGTGCCTGAATTCACATATAACTTCGATTGCACACATGAGAACAATTCTGAATCGATTTTCGAGTTACAGTGCTCGACCACCTCGACAAGCACCTCCCAGACAATGGGCTCAGGCTGCAATTTCCACCAGAATGGCCCTGCAAGCTGCGGCGGCTGGGGATTTTATCAGCCATCACGTAACCTGTTCGATGCTTTCCAGGTGGATGCCAACGGTCTTCCTGTACTGGATCCAGCTGCACGTGTGCATATGGCTACCGACATGCTTGTCGGAAGCGGAGTGGACTTCACACCTACAGATCACCTGATCGATCCACGTGTTGACTGGCTCATTGCCCGGCGCGGTGTAGATTTCCTTGGCTGGGGTATCCACCCGGGAAATGACTGGATCCGTGAACAGAACAATGGCGGTCCTTTCATGACCAAGGTATTCATGCACACAAAGGCTGAACAGGCTCTGTGTCTTAACGGTACCGGATTTAATAACCCAAAGAACTTCAGGACCTACCGTTATGCAAGTGTACTTCTCTGGAGGTCTGAATGCGCCATTGAAGACAATGATCTGGAACTTGCCAGGACATATGTCAACATGATCCGTAACCGTTCAAAAAACAGTACTCCTGTAATGGGACTCTGCTCAAGTACCAAGAACCTCGCCAGCAATCCTGTTGTCGACTATACCAAACCGGCAGCCAATTATAAGATAGAACCTTATCCTGGCCCGGGTGTATATCCGTTCGATACAAAGGCCAACGCACTGAAGGCTGTACAGGAGGAGACAAGGCTTGAATTTGCATGCTGCAACATGCGTATCTGGGATCTGCGCAGATGGGGTATCATTGAACAAACGTTGAATGCATACATTGCAGATGACATTACGTTCAGGTCCTTCCTTGCATACCCAACTGTAGCTCACTTCAGTGCGACTGAAGACGATTACTGGCCATTACCTCAGGACCAGATCGACCTGCAGAAGGGAGTTCTAACACAAGATCCGGCTTATTGATCTTGGATGAGACACGATGCATCGTGTCTTTATCAAATTTTATCTTTATCTAGGGACGCAAAACATCGCGTCCCTACCTTTTTATGTACTCACCCCCTTCTTTTCCCCCTCTCTGCTCACAGTGTTCACACGTACTCACCCCCTTCTTTTCCCCCTCTCTGCTCAAGCAAAGAGGGGGAATTTACTCATGTACCATTATTTACACCCCCTCTTTACGAAGTAGAGAGGGGGTTGGGGGGTGAGTACATTTGAATTCTGTAGAGAGGGGGCCAGGAGGTGAGTACATGCATTAGAAAGTCGGAATGTCATTGGATTATTTCATAAATTTATATTGTGGAATTATTAAAATGTCTGACAAAAAAAAATTTGATTTTAAGAAGATTAAGAAGCATGCACAGGATCTTAGAAAGAACATGACTGCGTCTGAAAAACTTCTGTGGAAAGAACTAAGAGGAAGAAGACTTTCAGGGTATAAATTTCTCCGACAGCATCCTGTCCTTTATAGTGGTAACTTAATAAGATTAAATTATTTCGTTCCAGATTTTTATTGCGACTCAAAAAAGGCAGTAATTGAACTCGATGGACCGATACATAACACAACAGAAGAATACGATCAGTTTAAAGACTCAGAAATCATAATTTTGCGAATGCACATCCTCAGAATAAAAAATGAAGAGCTGAATGACATTGACAAAACCAAAGAAAAAATATTAGCTTTCCTTAATTCCATATCCTAGATTTTCAAATACAATCTCCCCCTCTTTACGAAGTAGAGAGGGGGCCGGGGGGTGAGTACATGTGATACCAGAGAGAGGGGGCCGGGGGGTGAGTACATGTGATACCAGAGAGAGGGGGCCGGGGGGTGAGTACATGTGATACCAGAGAGAGGGGTGATGAGTACGTGCTCAATTATTTGAAATGATAGTAGTACCAGAACGTATCCCCAAACTGGTTCTGCATCTTTTCTTTTAAAGTGGAGGGAGCCTGCCGTGCAGCAATATAGTTTGTGAAATAGCGGCCAAAACGTGTAGCGGTTTCCTCGCTGATTGAGAGTCCTCCAAGATCCGGGTACACTCTCTGGCTGTTAAAATAAATCATTATAGCCTCTTCAATACAGCGTGGTATCCTTGTATAGCCAATTCCCTTCATATACTTCACTTGGTTAATCACAGCCTCAACATTCTTAGCAAGAAGCAGTTCAGCAATATAATATTCAAAAGCCTTCCTGTTGTCGGGCTGTGAAGCAAGTATAAGCGGGAGATTATTTTCCGGTTCATTGAACTGAATGAAGAAATTGCCCCTGGGGATGAGCCTCAGCTTATTCCCAAGCTCCGGATCAGTCTTTATAAGTTCGGGATCGTTTGCCAGCCTTTCAAATTCCTTTGCCTCGCGCCTGTAATAAATTGTCTTTTTAAGAATGTTGATGTATTTCCCTGCAAGCACATAGTCACCCTTAATCAGGCTCGTCTTTGCAAGCAGCTCCATGTTCTGGGGGCGGGATCCGTACACCACCATTTCCTCATAAGCCCATCGCTGAGCCTCATTTATCAATCCTACTGCATAATAGAAATATGCCCCCCTGTTAAGATGAACATCACCCCAGGGCAGGACCAGCGATCCTGTTCCGAAATCCTGGCCGCCGGTGAATAACCTGTCACATAGCTGGTCAGTCTCGGAAAGTGCAATATTATAGAAGTACTGGCCAATAAGATTCCTCGATGGATGCTTTTCCTGGAACCTGACAGCTTCATTCCACTTCTGACGGAAAACAAGCTTCTCCATTTCAATTACCCTGGCTGTCTGGGGATTATAGAGTGCTGACAAACCAATAATCGCAACAATGTAAATTATTGCTGATGAAATATTCGAATATAGCCGGGTGTTAAACCTGCTCTCTTTCCACCGTGGCCCGAGACGGGAAATAAGTGGATAAAAAATCACGCAACCTGCCATCAGGGAGAAAATAAGTGTATAGAAGACACTTTCAAACAGTGGAAGGGGGAACAATACGAACTGCTCCACGGGTTGGAGAAAAACGACTTTCCAGGATATCAGGAATGTCAGGCTGGCAACGATAAGTAAGAGGAATGAAGGAATGTATCTCCGGGCCTTTTTTTCAAGTAAAAGGTTATGAACAATATACATGACCACAAAGATCAGAGCATATGCACCCGCAATAAAATAGAATAAGGGAAAGAGAGTCAGAACAATTATGATGCGTATTTTTTTATTCAGGGATACGGTAAGCAGATAAAACGAAAAAATTATAACAAATCCAAGGTTATACTCCATCATGTGATAATAATTCACCTGCATCAGCATTAAAAGAACCGAAGGGAGTATGATAAAAGCTGGCGAAAGGAAGTTACCCGGCATCAGCCGCCTGTCTATTTTTAAAAGGATGAACGCGGGCAAAGCAAGAACGAGTGTGAGTAAAACAGAGCCAATTAATTTACTGTAATAAAACTGCGTCAGGAAACGGGCAATGTATTCGAGCGGAGCTCCGGGTTTCATAAGGTGCTCATGGAGGTATTCAGACGAAAAGACAAAGAGCGATTGTGTTTCCTGGAAATAGAGGGCATAATTTCCTATGAAGCAAAAATATACGAAGGCAATCATGAAGAAGATACCTGCTGATATATAATTGTCTGAATTCCTTATACTTCCTGAATTACTCATTCTGATCATTCATGTAGTGGCTTTTCGCCTGGTTTCAATTCCGGAACCTTCTCATTTTCTTTTCCCGGGGTAACTTTCACTACCGGATTTCCGGACGTGGCCTTCAGAGGCTTCTGCTTTGAGGCAGCTGCAAGATCCCTTGGTCCGATCTTTATTCTCCCATTGACAAATTCAGGAATATTGAATGATTCCAGCATACTGTCGTAGAGTGAAGGATCCTTCTGCGGCAGGACAAATGGTTTTCCCTGGTTTCCCAGAGAATCAATATGAGCAAAATAGGGCCTGGCACTCCTGCCGTCGATCCGCTTGCTGCTGAATACCAGCCATCTGCCGTTGGATGACCAGGTATGATAGCTTTCCGTCCTATCACTGTTCAGATCCATTCCCGATACCTTACCTGATTTCATATTTATAATCCAGAGATCAGCCTCTTTGTGCCATATAGGAAAGGTACCGTAATCATGAATAGTAAAGACCAGGAATTTCCCATCAGGTGATATTCTTGGAAAGGAAACACTCTTCCCGATGACAGATGCATTGAATACGAGTTCGCTTTCGCCAAATGATCTTGTCTGAGGATCAAATGATTTCCTCACCAGGTCGTAACGGGTACTGGTTATGTCATCAAAATCAGGATCCGAAGCTGATTTATGCGGCAGGGCCCTGCAGAAATACAGATACTTTCCATCAGGTGACCATGAGGGGAACGTTTGGAGGTATTTTGTCGTATCCCGGTCTGTGATATTTATGATCTCATTCTTTTCAGTATCGTATAATATCAGCGATGATACAAGGTCAAAAACCTCGATGTTTTTTTCAGGTACTGAATAGAAGCTCTGCCTTACCTGGTTTGATGAAAATGCCACAAACCTCCCATCAGGATTCCATGAAGGATATGTTGCACTGCCGGGCATTGCATCTATTTTCGGATCAGTTCTCGTAATCTTGCCGTCTTTGATAAAATAAGTACCTCCCAGGGATCCCCTGATATGGATCATGAATCTGTCGGCTCTGTTCCTGTTAAACGAATGGCAATTTGCACAGTTCTTTTCCATTATCTGGTTATCAAATAGGGGTTCTTCCGAGAAGCTTTCCAGCGATCTCTGGACTATCCTGATGTGAGACCAGCTATAATAACCAGGGTAAAGAAGCCGGTAAACAAGGTAAGGATCGACAGGTTCATTTGCCACTGCCATCAGGACAGGTTCAAATTGTTGATGTACCTTTTTGTCAGTTTTGTATGAAGATATCCGGATTTTAATAGTATCTCCTCTGCTTACTTTAATCAGCTTTCTCCATGCTTTCCCGGGAAATCTTACTAATCCGTCAGTCGATTTTAATTTAAATTGAGTTTCATCATTACCGGCTGTTACAATAATCCTGAAATAATCCCCTGTTTCATTAATCCGGAAATTCATGGGTGCAATATTGGGCGGGATTGTAATATCAGCATAATCAGGTTCAATTCCGGGCTCATGGCCTGTATTCAGAATTTTATACCTGGACTCTGTAGTACAGCTCGTACAGAAAATTATGAATAGCCAAAATACCCTGAACAGATTCTTTTCTGGTTTCATTATTGATTGTTTACAGCGCCAAATTTGTCTGAGGCAATAAAGGTAAAATTTAATTTTAAATCATGTAGAATTGCCTTTTAATACCTTTAGGGAAAAAGTAATTTTTTGATTTAGGGCTCATCTTAATTTCACCTAATAATTAGATTTTAAAGATAGCCTTTGCAGGAAGGAAATACCGCTGTATCAAATATTGATTTTTAAAAAGCCCGGACTGCACGAGTTCTTATTGCATTTTCATTCCTGTCGTGATTACTCTTACTGCCATAATAAAAACTCACTGCCCATACTCCGTATTTATCCTGAGTAGAACTCCAATAGAAGCAATCTTCAAAGCCGCCTAAGCCTTTTGTATATAAATTAGTGTACATAAGGAACAATTCATCAATTGACGGTAAGAACCAGTCACTATACCCATTCATCTCCAAATCATAACACAATTTGGCCGCGATTCCTTCATCAGGGCAACCAAGTACAATATCTGTTGTATTCTGATAGCCTGTGTTAATAACCTTGCCAGAAGTTCCTGCCGGCGTACAGTTGCCCCATAATGCATTCAGGCTTTGGTCTGATGGCGCGCATACCAGGCCATGTTCTCCTGTTTCGTCAACATAAAATATATAGCCACCATATAAATACTCTCCAATTACATATTCTGATTTAAAAGTTACATCCCCGCCATAGGTCGTTCCTTCGTCGTTGGTTGCTATGATTCTGTAATGGTAATCTGTACCGGCTTTAAGGTCCGTAACATTTGCACTTACCCTGGCAGAAGTGGCTCCGGTTACAGAATTTTGAGTGGCTGTTATTGTTGTACCATAATTTGTTGTCGTGCCATATTCAAAAGTCACAACAGTTGACAAATCGTGCGCATTAACAATGCCATTTAATTGAGCCGCCCGGGGTGAGTAGTTTGTTGCTGCATTGGTTTTAGCAAAGGGGACTTCCCCTGAGTATTTAAACGGGATATCAATCCCGGTTGTTTTACCGAGGGAATTTGCTGCAATAACTCTGAAGTAGTAGGTGGTACCGGCTATAAGACCTGTAATGTCTGCGCTGACGTAGCCAGAGATGTTTCCTGTAACAGGACTTTGAGAAGATGCTATTGTAGTTCCATGGCTCGGAGTTGTACCATATTCAAATGTAACAAAAGTCGGAAGATCATTGGCATTTACTACTCCGTTCAGCGTAGCAGTGCTCCCCTTAATATTTGTGGCGGCTCGTGTTTCAACAAATGGTACCTTCCCGGGAGCGGTTGACGTTAAACTATCTCTGTACTGAGCATCGAGCTGATCAATAAGAATTACACCATTTGCACCTCTTGATCCATAAATCGAACTAGCGGAACCTTTAAGGACCTCGATTGATTTTACCATCTGAGGCGGAATATCTGCTATTGAGCTGACAGGTATACCATCAACAATAAACAGAGGTTCATTGCTCAGGAAAACCGATAAAATCCCCTGTATCAGGATGTGTCCGTTATTTACCACAACACCAGGCACCGAGCCCTGTAACATGTCATAAATTGAATTGTATGATGCATATCTCTTGTCCGTACCGTCTATTTTGTTGACTGATGTTGTTAAGCTTTTCCTCTCTACGGTGCCATAACCAACGTTTATTTCTTCTTCCTCTGTTGGATGGTTCTGAATAATATTCTGATTTGGAATTGAATTTGAAAAAGCAAAATTTATTCTGGACCTTCCATTGATAGCCTCTTCAAGTATGCCACGTCCAAAAGAAAGAATTCCAATCGTTGTTGCATCTGGTTTGACTTTTATTTTATAAAATCCTTTTTCGTCAGTAACAACGCTGGTTTTACTATTATTAATCATTATTATAGCATCAATGACAGGGTAATGGTATGCATCCACCACATAACCGGTAATAATGCCCTTTTTAGATTCTTTCTGTCCGTAAGAAGGTACTGCAGAAACAACTGCCAAAAATAGAAATCCAGCAACAAAATAACTAACTGCTTTCATCTGGCTAATGGTTTGATATTTCCAAAAAGTTAATTTATTATATTAAAGACCTATAATTAGTCTTTTCCCCCATAACATTTTCTTTTGTAAAGTTCGGACAACTAGATATCAATGTCAATCATTTTTGTTTTAAAAAATAACAATTTAGTTACATATTAAGGGAAAATTGCCGGGGAAATGAATTCATTTTGCTGGATTCGGTCCTAAATATTTTGTCTTATCTTAAAATGAATATTATAAGAACTTTTTATTTGCTTTGACTAAATGACAGTATTTTAAATTTCTTTCTTTTACCTCTGAAAT
>Ga0326726_10004094_pt1 | contig 13347 bp, 12 predicted proteins | sample MHFenrmetagenome_2_FD_207603 | JGI IMG/M metagenome (GOLD analysis project Ga0326726, IMG submission 207603) | Lab enriched peat soil microbial communities from Michigan Hollow, Ithaca, NY, United States - MHF15MN | ecosystem: Environmental > Terrestrial > Soil > Wetlands > Peat | place: USA... | reverse complement strand
TCGTGTCGCCGCGGGGGCTTTGCGCACGGATCACCGGCTCGGAAGGATGGCGTTTGCCGAGCCGCGTGACCGCGACGCCACGAATTGCATCCTGCACGAGGTTCGGAATGTTGACGTTGAGCAGGCACGGACTGCTCAACGGCTGCCGCGCGATTCTGCCGACAAGCTGTGCCGCGATCGCGGCCGCGGTGGCGAGTTGCGCGTGGCCTTTTTCGACGAGGGAAAACGCAATCGAAGGAATACCGAAAAGATAGCCTTCCATCGCGGCAGCAACGGTGCCGGAATAAATCGTGTCGTCGCCCATGTTCTGGCCGTCGTTGATCCCGGAGACGACGAGATCGGGTCGCTCGTCGAGCAGACCTGTCAGTGCGATGTGCACGCAGTCGGTGGGCGTGCCATTTACGAACAGAAAGCCGTTGGCGGCCCGGTGGACGCTCAGCGGACGGTTCAATGTGAGAGAGTTACTGGCGCCGCTGTGGTTCTGTTCGGGCGCAACGACGAAGATTTCGCCGAACGGTCGCACCGCATCGGCGAGTGCCTGCAGTCCCGGCGCGAGATAACCGTCGTCGTTGGAAACCAGGATGCGCATCTGAGCAAACAAAAAAGCCGATTGCGCCACACGCGCAACCGGCTTGCATCGGACCTGTCGGGTGGTCGGGGCGGCGGGATTCGAACTCGCGACCCCTTGCACCCCATGCAAGTGCGCTACCAGGCTGCGCTACGCCCCGACGAGCCGCGGATTGTACACGCGGGTCGAGCTCAGCTCGTGGAGCGCGCGAGCAACGCGCGGATTGCCTCGATCTCGGCGCGCAGATCGTGCAGATCGAGCACCGGCGCCTCGATCTCCGTCGCGCCCGGCATGCCGCGCTCGGTCGCGTCAAGCCGATTGCGCGCGCCGCTGATGGTGAAGCGCTGCTCGTAGAGCAGTTCGCGGATTCGCCGCACGAGCAGTACCTCGTGGTGCTGGTAGTAGCGCCGGTTGCCATTGCGCTTGATCGGTCGCAACTGGGTGAATTCCTGCTCCCAGTAGCGAAGCACGTGCGGCTTCACTCCGCACAACTCGCTCACTTCGCCGATGGTGAAGTAGCGCTTGGGCGGAATGGGAGGAAGTTTTTCGTGACCGTCGGCTCGCTGCTGCATGGGGTCAAGGCACTCGCGGACTCAGCCATCGCACCGCTCACCGATGGCTGCCGAACTCAACCGGCGCTCAGTGCACCTCGGGCGGCTGGGTAACGGTGGCTTTGAGCTTCTGGCTGGCATGGAAGGTCACGACGCGGCGCGCCGTGATCGCGATCTCCTCGCCGGTCTTGGGGTTGCGCCCCGGACGTTGCGGTTTATCGCGCAGGAGAAAATTGCCGAAGCCGGAGAGCTTCACCGACTCGCCCCGCTCGAGGGCGAGCCGGATCTCGTCGAAAAAACTGTCGACCATGTCCTTCGCTTCGCGCTTGTTCAGCCCCAGGCGCTCGAACAACGCATCGGCCAGTTCGGCCTTTGTGACGGTGCGAGAGTGCCTCTCCCCCGGCGCACCTTCGCGGCCGCTCGATCCCGGAAGTTCCGGGAACTTGAATGCATTGCTCTCTGACTTTGTCTGCATGGCGTCTATCGACGCAGCTTCGCACCGACCGCATGGTTCAAACCCTCGACCAGCGCGGTCACCGCAGCATCTGCATCGGCATCGCTAAGTGTTTTTTCAGTATCTTGCAGAACAATTCGGAAGGCAAGGCTTTTCTCTTTAATTAACAACGCGTTAGCGTCCGCTTCCGCGACTTTCCTTGAATCCGGCGAGGCGGCACGATAAACATCGAACAAACGTATGTCACGCAGGCACGTGAGCCGGCTATCGCGCCCCATCTGATCATGCACCGCGTCGAGCACCTTTTGCACCGTGACCGCCCCGTCCACCCAAACGGCCACGTCGCGAATCACGGCGGGGAACCGCGGGACCGGCCGGAAACGCGGGACCGATCCGACCCGAAGCGGGTCCGCCGCGACCTCGAACAGCACGGGAGCCCGTGGCAGTTCGTACTTCTGCTGCAGTCGCGGATGGAGTTCGCCGATCCAACCGGTGGCGACACCGTCTACATAAATCTGTGCACAACGCCCCGGATGGAAGGCCGGGTGTGTGGCGGGAGAGAAGCGGACGTTGCCGGGCGGCAGGATTCGCTCCAGGTCACCCTTCACGTCGAAGAAATCGACCTCGCGCGGCGGCGAAACAACGCCCCACTGTTCATCGTCGGCGGGACCAAAGGCCAGGCCGCCCAGGCACTGGGGCTGGGCGATGCCGACGACCTCGAGCGGCCCGCCCTTCACGCCGGAGTTCCTTGCGAATACCCGTCCGAGTTCGAAGATGCGCACGCGCGTAGCCTGCCGGTTCAAGTTGAACTTGAGGACCGCAATCAAGCCGCCGATCAGCGAACTTCGCATCACGCCGTACTGCTCCGCGATCGGGTTCACGACGCGGATCGGATCGGCGTTTGCCGCGAAATCCATCTCCCAGGACGCGTCGACGAACGAGAAGTTGATCACCTCGCGATAACCGGCCTGTGCCATACCGGTACGCAGCGCGTGTGCCGAGAGCGACGTCTCCGCGCGCGCGCGCATCGCGGCGCGCGCGCGTGGCGGCTCGGCCGGGATGCGGTCGAAGCCCCAGATCCGGGCGACCTCCTCGATCAGGTCCTCTTCGATCGTGAGATCGAATCGGAACGGCGGCGGCGTCACGACGAACGCATCGCCGTCGCGCACGTGCCGCAGGCCAAGCCGGTCGAATGCCTGCGCCATCTCCCCTTCCGGCACGTCCACACCGATCACCTTGCGGCATCGACTCACGCGCATGCGCACTGGCCTGCGCTCAGGCAGGCGCACGATCTGGTCGTCGACCGGGCCAACCCGCGTGGCCGGCGTGCCGCAGATCTCGATGACGAGGCGCGTGATGTACTCGACGTGCTCGACGGTCGTCGCAAAGTCGACACCGCGCTCGAACCGATGCGCGGCATCGGTGGAAAAGTTGTACCGGCGCGCGCGTCCCTGGATCGACTCGGGCCACCAGAACGCCGCCTCGATGAAAATGTCCTGCGTATCGAGCGTGACCGCAGTCGCCTCGCCGCCTATGATCCCCGCGACCGACTCGACACCCTTGTCGTCGCCGATCACGCCGACCCAGTCGTCGACGGTGATCGTCTGGCCATTGAGCAGCTCGACCTGCTCGCCGCGCCCCCAGCGCACTTCGAGCGCGCCGCTCACCTTGCCCAGATCGAAGATGTGCGACGGGCGGCCGAGCTCGAGCATGACGTAGTTCGAGATGTCGACCAGCGCGGATAGCGGGCGCTGCCCGCTGCGCTCCAGCCGGCGCTTCATCCATTCCGGTGTCGCGGCGCGCGCGTTCAACCCGCGCACGATGCGGCCGGAGAAACGCCCGCAAAGATCGGCCGCGCGCACGTTCACAGAAAGATGCTCAGTGATCGTCACCGGTACCGGCGTGAACGACGGCCAGCACAACGGGGCACCCGTAAGCGCCGCCACCTCACGCGCGATCCCCCCAACGCTCAGGCAGTCGCCGCGATTGGGCGTGAGCTTGATCGTGAGGCGCCGATCGTCGAGTTGCAGCACCTCACGCACATCCCGACCGACAACTGCGTCGGCCGGCAGTGCCAATAGACCCGAATGGTCGTCCGACATGCCGAGCTCGCGCGCCGAGCACAGCATGCCCTGCGACTCGACGCCGCGCATGCGGGTCGGTTTGATCTGGACGCCGCCCGGCAACTGCGCGCCTTCCAGGGCGCAGGGCGCACGCATGCCAGCGACCACGTTCGGCGCGCCGCAGACGATCGCAAGGGTCGTCCCGATGCCGGCGTCGACTTTGCAGACCGAGAGTTTGTCGGCGTTCGGATGGCGCTCGACCGTGAGCACGTGACCGACCACCACTTTCGAAAAGGGCGGGGCAACCGGATGCACGGCCTCGACCTCGAGGCCCGCCATCGTCAACTTCGCTGCGATCTCGTCCGCCGTCAGGGACGGATTCACGAACGCGCGCAGCCACTCCTCGGAAAGGTCCACGTCGTCTCCGCGCTAGTTGAACTGTCGAAGAAAGCGCAGGTCGCCGTCGAAGAACAGGCGCAGGTCGTCGATGCCATAGCGCAGCATCGTGAGCCGCTCCAGCCCCGACCCAAACGCGAAGCCGATGTGGCGCTCGGGATCGAGCCCGAAATTGCGCACGACCGTGGGATGCACCTGACCCGCGCCGGAGATCTCGAGCCACGCGCCCTTCAACTGCCCGCTCCCGAACATCATGTCGATCTCGGCGGAAGGTTCGGTGAACGGAAAGAAGGAGGGCCGGAAGCGTACCTGCAGATCGTCGGTCTCGAAGAAGCGGCGCAGGAAGTCGGTGTAGACGCCCTTCAGGTCAGCGAAGCTCACGTCCTCGTCGATCCACAGGCCCTCGACCTGATGGAACATGGGCGAGTGGGTCGCGTCGGAGTCGACGCGATACGTGCGTCCCGGCGCGATGACCTTGATCGGCGGAAACGGGTGCATCTCGGCGAAGCGCGCGCTGTGCATGCGCGCGTAGCGCACCTGCATGTTCGACGTGTGCGTCCTCAGCATCAGCGGCGTGCCGTCCGTGTCGGTCGCGTTGACGTAGAACGTGTCCTGCATCGAGCGCGCCGGATGGTTCTCCGGGTTGTTGAGCGCGGTGAAGTTGTACCAGTCGGTCTCGATCTCCGGCCCGTCCGTGACATCGAAGCCGATCGAAGCGAAGATCTCCTCCACGCGCATCCAGGTGCGCATCACCGGATGGACGCCGCCCAGGCTGCGCTTGCGCCCGGGCAGCGTCACATCGATCGACTCCTGCGCAAGCCGCGCCGCGAGCTCGCCCTGGGCAAGCTCATCGCGGCGCGCCTCGAGCAGCGCCTCGATCGACTGCTTCGCTGCGTTGATACGTGCGCCGCGCGTGCGCTTCTCTTCGACGGAAAGCGTGCCGAGCCCCTTGAGGAGTTCGGTCACACTCCCGGTCTTACCGAGAAAGCGCGCCTTTTCGTTTTCGAGGGCGGCCGGAGACACCGCGGCTGCAAACGCGGTCCTTGCTGAAGCGACGAGTTCTTCGATGGGATCCATGGCAAAAAAATCGGGGCCCGCCAAATCGGCCAGGCCCCGTGTCGGTTTTGTTGGCGCCGTCGGCGCGATGCGTCCTAGGCGAGGCTGGCCCTGACCTTGTCGACGATCGCCGCAAAACCCGGCTTGTCGACGACAGCCATGTCGGCGAGAACCTTACGATCGATCTCGATCGCCGCCTTCTTGAGGCCGGCGACGAACACCGAGTACGACAAACCCTGCTCGCGCACGGCCGCGTTGATGCGGGCGATCCACAACGAGCGGAACACGCGCTTGCGGGTGCGCCGGTCGCGGTAGGCGTATTGACCCGCCTTCATCACCGCTTCCTTGGCGACACGGAATACGTTCTTCCTGCGCTGCGTGTAGCCCTTCGCCTGCGCCAGGACCTTCTTGTGCCGCGCGCGCGCGGTTACTCCACGTTTAACTCGAGGCATCGCATCTCTCCCTTAGGCGTACGGCATCATGCGCCGCACGGATGCGACGTCGGCCTCATGGATCTCGACCGGACCGCGCAGGTGACGCTTGGCCTTGGTGCTCTTCTTGGTGAGGATGTGGCGCTTGAACGCCTGGCCACGCTTGATCGATCCGCTGTTGCGGACGATGAAGCGCTTGGCCGCGCTTTTTTTCGTCTTCATCTTGGGCATTTCGCCCTCCTTTCTTCGATGACGGCAGGCGCCCGTTACCGGGGCTTTGCAGCCCGCCTTCACTTGTATTGCACCCGGCCGGATGGCGGGAGCTGAAAAAATCAATCGCGGCTTACTACGCCTTCTTCTTCTTCGGCGCCAGCACCATCACCATCTGGCGGCCTTCAAGCCTTGGCATCGCTTCCACCTGGCTCCATGCCTCGAGGTCATTTCGCACCCGTTCCAGCACCTTGAGCCCGAGATCCTGGTGGGCCATCTCGCGGCCGCGGAAGCGCATCGTGACTTTCGCCTTGTCGCCTTCCTCGAGAAACTCCTGCAGCTTGCGCACCTTGGTCGCATAGTCATGATCGTCGGTCGCCGGACGGAACTTGATTTCCTTGACCTCGATGACCTTCTGCTTGAGCCGCGCTTCGTGCGCCTTCTTCTGCTCCTGGTACTTGAACTTGCCGTAGTCCATCAACCGGCAGACTGGCGGCACGGCGGTCGGGGCGATCTCGACCAGATCGACATCGGCTTCCTCGGCCATGCGGAATGCGTCGGCCAGTTTCACGACGCCGAGCGCCTCACCTTCGATTCCTACCAAGCGAACTTCGGGCGCGCTTATTTCGCCGTTGAGCCGATGCGAGCGTTCTTGTGCGATGGGTGAACCTCCAGATAAATTAAAAACTAAGCCGTGCCGCCCACTTGGCGTCGCAGCGCGACGTCTTCAAGGACTCGCGCCACGAAGTCGCCGCTGGACATCACGCCCAGATCGACGCCGCCTCGGGCTCGCACGGCCACTTTGCCTGCCTGCATCTCCCTGTCGCCGACGACAGCGATGTACGGAAGTTTCTGCAGGCTAAGGGCGCGGATCTTATAGGTGATCTTTTCGTTGCGCAAATCTGCTTCCGCCCTAAGACCTTGTTTTTTCAGAGCTTGAGTCACCTCTGCCGCATACGCGGCCTGACCCTCGGAGATGTTGGCCACGGCAACCTGCACCGGGGCGAGCCACGGCGGCATGGCGCCGGCGAAATGCTCGATCAGCATCCCGATGAAGCGCTCGAACGAGCCCACGATGGCCCGATGCAGCATGACCGGAACCTTGCGGCTGTTGTCTTCGGCAACGAACTCGGCGCCAAGCCGTCCCGGCATTTCAAAGTCGACCTGCATCGTGCCGCACTGCCATGGCCGCCCAAGTGCGTCCTTCAACGTGTACTCGATCTTGGGTCCGTAAAAGGCGCCCTCACCGGGTGACAGGCCAAATTCGACGCCGGATCGGCGCAACGATTCCATCAGCGCCTCTTCGGCGCGATCCCAGTTCTCGTCCGATCCGATGCGTTGGTCCGGCCGCAGCGCCACGCGATACAGGATGTGCTCGAACCCGAAGTCCAGGTACACCTTCTGCAGCAGCGCGGTGTAGGCGACGCACTCGTCCAAGATCTGGTCTTCCGTACAGAAGATGTGGCCGTCGTCCTGCGTAAAGCCACGCACGCGCATCATCCCGTGCAGAGAACCTGAGGGTTCATTGCGATGGCAGGCGCCGAACTCGCCATAGCGCAGGGGCAGCTCGCGGTAACTGTGCAGGTTCGCGTTGTAAATCTGGATGTGACCCGGGCAGTTCATCGGCTTCACGGCATAGGCACGATTCTCCGACTCTGTCGTGAACATGTTCGCGCGGTAGTTCTGCCAATGACCGGTACGCTCCCACAACGAACGGTCCAGGATCTGCGGCGCCCGCACCTCGTGATAGCCGTTGTCCTGGTAGACGCGGCGCATGTACTGCTCGACCTGCTGCCAGATCGCCCAGCCCTTCGGGTGCCAGAAGATCAGGCCCGGCGCCTCCTCCTGCATGTGGAAGAGATCCAATTCGCGACCGAGCTTGCGGTGATCGCGCTTCTCCGCTTCCTCGAGCATTTTGAGGTAGGCATCCTGCTCTTCTTTCTTCGCCCAGGCCGTGCCATAGATGCGCTGGAGCATTTCGTTGCGGCTGTCGCCGCGCCAGTACGCACCGGCAAGCTTCATCAGCTTGAAGACCTTGAGCTTGCCCGTCGACGGCACGTGCGGCCCGCGGCACAGATCGACGAAGTTGCCCTCCCGGTAGAGCCCGATCGGTTCGTCCGCCGGGATCGAGGCGATGATCTCGGCCTTGTACTTCTCGCCGATCGATTCGAAGAACTTGACTGCGTCGTCGCGCTTCCACACCTCGCGCCGCACCGGTTCGTCCTTGCGCGCGAGCTCGGCCATCTTCTTTTCGATCGCCTCGAGGTCCTGGAGCGTGAAGGGGCGTTTGTACGAGAAGTCGTAGTAAAAGCCGTTTTCGATCACCGGTCCGATCGTCACCTGTGCGTCGGGAAACAGCTCTTTCACCGCGTACGCGAGCAGGTGCGCCGTTGAATGGCGCAGCACGTCGAGCCCGTCGGCGTCCTTGTCCGTGACAATTGCCACCTTGGCATCGCGATCGATCACATAGGACGTGTCCACCAGCTTGCCGTCGACCCGGCCGGCGAGAGCAGCCTTCGCCAGACCAGGGCCGATTGAAGAGGCAACGTCGGCAACGCTCACGGGTCGCTCGAACGAGCGCTGCGAACCGTCGGGCAACTGCACTGAGATCATGAGTGTCTCCAGCAAAAAAAAAGTGCGGTCGAGCCGCACTTCTTCACGAAAAGGGCGAACTCGTCCGGGTCGTTAACTGCCGGTAACCGTAGTTCGGAAGAACATTTTTCGATCCTTTTCGTCGCTGTTGGGCCTGTTTGGCGGCGCCGCTGGTAGGCGCGAGTGGACTCGAACCACCGACCCCCACCATGTCAAGGTGGTGCTCTAACCAGCTGAGCTACGCGCCTAAGCGCCGCGGATGATACAGGCGCCCCCCAGGATCATCAAACGGAAAGAGCCGCCTTCCGATCTGTTGGCAGTCGACCTCGATCACGGTCGCCGCGCTCGCTAACGACGGCGCGCTGCGACCACGCCCTTTATTTCCGCGACCTGCGCCAGCGCGCGGCGGAGGGCCGGCGCGTTGGATACTTCGACCGTGAATGACATGTGCGCCTCGCCGCGGGAGCTTGCGGTGTTGACGCCGACGACATTCATCTTCTCGCGCGCCAGGACTTCAGTGATGTCGCGCAGGAGGCCCTGACGATCCTGCGCGAGAACGAAAATCTCCACCGGAAAAAGGCCTTCGCGCTCGCCGCCCCAAGCGACTTCGATCACGCGCTCGGGCGCCTTCCTGGCAAGCGCGAACGCGTTCGCGCACTGCGCCCGGTGGATCGAAACGCCTTTGCCGCGTGTGACAAAACCGACGATCTCGTCGGGCGGAACCGGCCGGCAGCAGCGCGCAAGATTGGTGAGCAGCGCGTCGACCCCGACCACCAGCACCTGCCCCTTGCCCGGAGGTGTCTCGCGCGGTCGCGCGGCGGGCATCGGCAGGCGCTCCGGCTCGGGCGCCGCCGGTATGCCAACCGCCTGCTCGATGCCGCGCAGGTTGAACTCTTCTTTCGGCACCGCTGCACAGAGTTCCTCGACCGACGCGAACCCGAGCCTGCGCGCGATGTCGTCGAGCTTCACGGCGGTCTTGCCGAGCCGCTGCAACTCTTTCTCCAGGATCTCCCGGCCGGTCGTGATCGTCTGCGCGAGTTCGAGCGCGTTGAACCACTGCCGGACCTTCGCCCTCGAACGCGGGCTCGCGAGATAGCCGAGCTCCGCGTTGAGCCAGTCGCGGCTCGGCCCGCCGCTCTTGGCAGCGAGGATTTCGATTGTCTGGCCGGTCGCAAGGCGGGTGTTAAGCGGCACCATCGCACCGTCCACCTTCGCGCCCCGGCAGCGATGACCGAGGTCCGTGTGCACGTGATAGGCGAAGTCGATCGGCGTACTGCCGGCCGGCAACTCGACCACCTTGCCTTGCGGGGTCAGCAGGTAGATCCGATCGTCGGCCGCAGCCAGGCCCGGGTCGGCGGGCCGATCGACATCCTGGCGCCATGCAAGCAACTGGCGCAGCCACGCCACACGCTGCGCGTCGCGTGATTGTTCGCGTGCGGCGTGCGAGCCTTCCTTGTAGACCCAGTGCGCCGCCACGCCGAGTTCGGCCGATTCGTGCATCTGCCGCGTACGGATCTGGATTTCGAGCGGCTTGCCTGCGTCGTCGCGCACGACCGTGTGCAACGACTGGTAGCCATTCGGTTTCGGCTTGGCGATGTAGTCGTCGAACTCCTGCGCCACCGTTTGCCAGCGCGCCTGCACGAGCGAGAGAACCTGGTAGCACTGCTGCTCGGTCTCGACGATGACGCGCAGGGCGCGCACGTCGTAGAGCTCTTCGAAGGCCAGCTGCTTCGCCTGCATCTTGCGCCAGATGCTGTAGACGTGCTTCGGCCGGCCCGAGACTTCGCCCCTGATGCCGGCCTCGACGAGCATCTGCCGCAACGCCGCCGTCGCGTGGGCAATGAAGTTCTCGCGCTCCTCGCGCCGCTCGTCGACCCAGCGCACCACCCGCCGGAACACCTCGGGCTCGAGGATGCCGAATGCGAGATCTTCGAGCTCCCACTTCATCTGCCAGACACCGAGGCGATTCGCAAGCGGTGCGAAAAGCTCGAGTGTTTCCCGCGCGAATGCGCTGACGTCGGTGCGATGGGTCGCGACAAAGTAGCGCAGCGTCTGCAGGCGCGACGCGAGGCGCAGCAGCACGACGCGCAGGTCGTTGACCATTGCAAGAAGCATCTTGCGCAGGGCCTCCGCCTGGCCGGTGTCGGCGCCGTCGCGCGGACGCGTGCGCTCCGACAGGCGCATCAGGATGCGCAGGTCGTTGACGAGCTGCGCCACGCTGCCGCCAAAGCGGCTGCGTATCCACTCTTCCGGGTCGCGCAGCACGTCGTGCGCGCCGAAGAGGTAAGCGGCCGTGAGCAGGTCCGGATCGTCGCGCACCTCGCGCACGATCGCCGCGATCCCGTCGGCGTGCGCGAGGAACGGTTCGCCGGTCGTCAGCGCCTTGTCCAGATAAAACGGCGCGATCACCGCGCGCGCTGCAACCGGATCGATCGCGACGCTCGTAGCGCGCGGGTCCGGTATGCCGCCCTTGGTGCGCGGCGCGCCCATCCTTGACTCCATCTTGTTGCCCGGCGGCACGGACGATTGGTCGATCGCGATCGAGCCGCCACGGCTCGGGCGACCGATTATAGGAAGCTCTGCGGCACAATCGTCCCGCGATGCTGAAAGACTTCCTGATTCGACTCGGCGCCGGAGCAAGGGTCGCAATACCCGACGACGCGTGGCGCACGGCGGTGGTCGAACTGCCGTATCTCGCACGCCTGACGCACGACGAGCTGGCGCGGCTGCGTTCGCTTGCCGAGCAGCTCCTGATGCAGAAGGAAATGGCCGGCGCCGCGGACCTCATGCTGACCGCCGATATCCAGATCCGCATCGCCATGCAGGCGTGTCTGCCGATCCTCAACCTCGGCCTCGCCTGGTACCGCGGCTGGTCGAGCATCGTGGTGTATCCAGGAGAATTCCTGGTTCCGCGCCGACTCGCCGATGGCGCGGGCGTCGTGCACGAGTACGTCGAGCCGATCAGCGGCGAGGCGTGGCAGGGCGGCCCGGTGCTTCTCTCGTGGGACGACGCAACACGCGCGGGCACACGCGGCGGGGCGCCCTACAGCGTCGTGATCCACGAGTTCACGCACAAGCTCGACATGCTCGACGGCGAGCCGAACGGCTGCCCGCCCTTCGACCGGCGCATCCACGCGGGCCTGGATCGCACGCAGTGGCAGGCCACGCTTGACGACGCCTTCGAGCGTTTGAACGCCGAACTCGACCTCATCGAGGCGCGGTTGCCCGACACGATCGACCCCGATTCAGAAGAGGCCGACGCGTTCTACGCGCATCTGCCGCTCGATCCCTACGCGGCCCAGGATCCGGGCGAGTTCTTCGCCGTGTCGAGCGAAGCGTTCTTTGTCGACGCGGCGCGTCTGCAGCTCGCGTTCCCGGCCTGGTACGCGTTGCTTGCGGCGTTCTTTCGCCAGGATCCGCTCGGTACGCCGGCGTGAAGCAACTGCTCATCATCTGGCACTCGATGACGGGCGGCGCGGCACAGATGGCCAACGCTGCGGCCGACGGCGCGCGCTCTGCCGCGCGCGAGGCGGGCGCGGCCGAGACGGCCGTTGTCGTGCGGTTGCAACCCGCCCGCCACACGACGGCCGAACACGTGCTCGCGTCCGACGGCTACGTGTTCGTGACGCCGGAAAATCTCGCCTCGATGTCCGGAGTAATGAAGGATTTCTTCGATCGCATCTACTACCCCGCGCTCGAACGCATCAATGGGCGGCCGTACGCGTGCCTCATCTGCGCCGGAACGGACGGCACCGGCGCCGTGCGGCAGATCCAGCGCATCGCCACCGGCTTGCGCCTGCGGGAAGTCGCGCCACCGCTCATCGTGATCACGCGCGCGCAGACGCCGGAGGCGATCCTTGCGCTCAAGCGGATCGCGCAGCCGGAGCTTGCCCGTTGTCAGGAGATCGGCGCCGCGTTCGCCGCCGCGCTTGCGAGCGGAATCTTCTGAAGCGCCGCGCTCAAGCCTGCAGCAGGAAACGGCGCACGACGCCGATCTGGGTCTCGTCGAAGAACATCGGCGCGTGCCCCACACCCGGAAATTCGGTCAACGTCGCGTGCGGCCCGCGCTGGGTCATCGCGGCCGCGGTCTCGCGTGAGAGCAGGTCCGAGGTTTCGCCACGGATCAGCAGCGTCGGACACTTGATCTGGTCGTAGACGTGCCAGAGCGCCGCTTCGCTGGCGACCGCGATTTCCGGCGTCATCGCCTTGATCGGCAGCGCGAGCTTGGGGTCGTAGTGGAGGACGAAGCCGTCGCCGTCGCGCTTGAGCACGCTCAGCGTCATCTCGCGCCACTCGTCGCGATTGCGCAGCCCGAAGCCGAGCGAGATAAGCGTGATGTAGTCGATCGCCTCGTCCTCGGTGGCGAATCGCACGGACTTGCCAACGTAGTCGCCGATTCGCACGACCGCTTCCGGGTTGATGCGCGGACCCACATCGTTGAGCACGAGCCGCGTGACCGGTGAGCCCGGCTGCCCGGCGAGTGCCATGCCGATCAGCCCCCCCATCGACGTCCCGAGCCAGTGCACGGCCTCGACGTTCAGGCGCGCGATGAGTGTCACCATATCGGCAACATATTGCGGCAGGGCATAGCCGCTCGCTTCCCGCAGCCAGTCACTGCGCCCACGCCCGACGACGTCCGGGCAGACGACGCGATACCGATCGGCCATCACGCGCGCAAGCCGATCGAAGTCACGCCCGGTACGGGTCAGCCCGTGCGCACAGACGAGTACGTGCGGGTTGTCCGGTGCGCCCCACTCCACGTAGGCCATCCTGTGGATGCCGGTGGGCGACAGGCACTGGACCGAGGATTGCCGGGGAACGTCGTTCGCCATGTCGATTTCCTGATCGTGAAAGGTCGCGCGAGCCCGCGGATTCTAGAGGTTGGCCGCTGGCATACTTGATCGATCGTCTGCGGAGGCAACCATGCTGAAGGGCAAGACAGCTCTCGTCACCGGATCCACGAGCGGGATCGGACTGGGCATTGCGCGCGCGCTGGCGCGTGACGGTGCAAACATCGTGCTGAACG
>Ga0326726_10004093_pt1 | contig 13350 bp, 13 predicted proteins | sample MHFenrmetagenome_2_FD_207603 | JGI IMG/M metagenome (GOLD analysis project Ga0326726, IMG submission 207603) | Lab enriched peat soil microbial communities from Michigan Hollow, Ithaca, NY, United States - MHF15MN | ecosystem: Environmental > Terrestrial > Soil > Wetlands > Peat | place: USA... | reverse complement strand
CCCGGTCCAGCCCCGCTCACCGCCGGACCCGGCCCTGCTCAGGCGGTCAGCCCGCTCCGATCGGCGGCGGTCAGCCCACTCCGGGCCGGAGGCGCGACCCTGCCCGCGGTGTCGGACGTTGAGGCGGTCGGCGTGACCCAGGCAACCGACGTGAGCGCCGTCGAGCTCCCGAGGATCGTCCCGGCGACACCCGTGCCGTCCGACCTCGAGCCGGTTGACCTGGCCGGTCTCGGGCCCGATGACGAGGAGCCGCCGCTCCCCATCGAGGCGAACGCCCGGGCCATCGAGGCGGCCGACGCGCCGACAGCCCCGATCGAGGCCGGCGACGGACGGGTCCTCCACGTCCGGTTCGCCGGTGGCGCCGGTGCCGAGGGCGCGATGGAGACGTTCCGGCAGGTGATCCGCGACCATCCCGGCTCGACCCGGGTGATCATCCACGTGCCTGCCGGCCGCTCGGGTGGGGACCTGCCGATGGAGCTCCGGAGCGGGGTCGCCTACGACGCAGAGCTCGTGGCCGAGGTCGGGCGCCGGCTCGGGCCGGGCTCGGTCGAGCTCCAGCTCGGCTGACCCGGGGGTCAGCCGCCCGGGTGGTTCTCGGCGCGCATCGCCTGGACGACGGCGTACCGATCGGTGAACTCGCCGCGGATCTTGGCGATCGTGGCCGAGTCGAGCAGGAGCTCGTTGCCGATCTCGTTGAGGACGGCGCTCTCCTCGGCCGTGATCGTGTCGTCGACGGCGTCGATGAGGAAGCAGCAGCGCAGGAGGGCCAGCCGCTCCTCGAGCGTCGCGTTCTCGGTCCACTGTCGAGTGACGAGGTAGTCCTCGGTCCCGCCGAAGAGGCGCTCCTGCTGCTTGGCGATCTCGACGACCAGGACGGCCTCCGCCTCGGGGATGCCACCGTGGTCCATCACGATCTTCTCCATGAGGGCCGTCTCGCCGTTCGTGATGACCATGTCGGAGTTGGCCGCCCGGCCGAGGATGTAGGCGAAGCCGGCGAGGTGCCGGGCGCGGTCGGGCGGCAGCGACTCGAGCTCGCCGACGATCCGCCTGACCGTCTCGGTGTCGGATGGGGCGGAAGCCGGCTGCGGGGTCGGAGCCTGGCTGGGCGCCGGCGATCCACCGAAGAAACGTCGCAGGGTCATTCGCTGAGTCTCCTACCTGGTGCCGTACGCCGGGTGGTCCGGCCGGACGGCGATGAACGTCGAGGTGGCCGTCGCGGTCGTCACCCCGTCCGAGGACAGGACCGCGTCGACGACGGCCCGCCGGGTCGTCCGCTCGGCGATCCGGGCGCTGATGTGGAGCGGACGGTCGCTCGGGGTCGGCTGGTGGTACTGGACGCGCAGGTCCGCCGTGACGACGACGGGTGGCTCGGGAAGGGCTCCGGCGACCATCAGCTCGTGGGCCGCGGTCCACGCCGAATGACAGTCGAGGAGCGCCGCCACGATCCCGCCGTTGAGCATCCCTGGGAATGCCTCGAGGTCGGGGCCAGGGGTCCAGTCGGCCACGACCTCGTTTCCGTGCACCCGGCTCTTGACCCGCAGCCCACGCGGGTTCGTCGGGCCGCACCCGAAGCAGATGTCGTCCGCGCCGAAGCGATCCTGGAGGGGGATCTCGTCCATTCCGGGCGAGTCTAGCGGCCCGCGTCGCGGCGGGTCCGCGACGGGCACCCGGCGGTGTGGTTGACTGCCCTGCGATGGCCCCACTGACCGTCGCGACCGCGGCCCTTGCCGCCCTGCTCGCGTTCCTCGTCGAGCCGCTGGTCGGGAAGCTGCTCCTGCCGACGTTCGGCGGGGCGGCCGCGGTCTGGACCACCGCGCTCGTCTTCTTCCAGGTCGCGCTCCTGGTCGGGTACGCCCTCGCCCACGTCTCGATCCGCTGGCTCGGGCTGCGCCGGGCGGCGATCGTCGAGCTCGTCGTCGTGGCGCTGCCGCTGCTGGCGCTCCCGGTCGCCCTGCCCGCCCGGGCGAGCCCGCCGCCCGAGTCGTCGCTCGCCGGCTGGCTGCTCGCGCTCCTGGCGGTGATGGTCGGCGCGCCGTTCGTCGCCCTGGCGACGGCGACCCCCACCCTCCAGCGCTGGCTGGCCGCCACCGGCGGTCCGGCCGCCCGGGCCGGCGCGGTCCGGCTGTTCGCGGCGGCGAACGCGGGCAGCCTGCTCGGGCTGCTCGCCTACCCGCTGATCGTCGAGCCGAACCTCGACCTCGTCGACCAGGCCCGCCTGTGGGGGATCGGATATGGCGCGTTCGTCGGGCTCATCGTGGTCGCCGCCGCGGTCGTCCTGCGGCAGGGTTCCGTCACGCCGGCTGACCCAGCCGCCAGCGAGCCGGCCGACGAGCCAGGAGCAGCCCCGGCGGCCTCGACCCGATCGCGGCTCGGCTGGGTCGGGCTGGCGGCGGTCCCGGCGGCGCTCGTCGTCGGGATCACCGCCCAGCTGTCGGTGGATGTCGCGGCGGTCCCGCTCCTGTGGGTCGTGCCACTCGCGGTCTACCTCGCGACGTTCGTGCTCGCCTTCGCCGCTCCGCGGCCGATCGGGCTCCGGGTTGCCGACGTGCTCCTGCCGCCGCTCGCCCTCGGCGTGGCGGTCAGCCTGGTCGGCGGGGCGACGCTGCCGCCCTGGGCGATCTTCTCGGTCGATCTCGGGGCGCTCGCCTGCGCCGGGATCGTCTGCCACGGGCGGCTGTCGCTGGCTCGGCCCGAGCCGGAGCGGCTGACCGAGTACGACCTGGCGATCGCGGCCGGTGGAGCGCTCGGCGGGCTCCTCGCCGGGATCGTCGCGCCGCTCCTCCTGCCGGTACCGCTCGAGGGCGGGATCGCCCTGGTCGTCGCGCTCGGCCTGCGCTGGGGGACCGACCCGTCCGGAGCGCCGAGCGGGCGGGATCCCGAGATCGGCGAAGCGGTCGGCGACGCCGGCCGGCGACGGGACCTCGTCTCGCGCGGGCTGAGCGTCCTCCACCGGACGCCGTTCCTCCTGCGCTACGCGGCCTTCGCCACGGCGTTCATCGTGGGTCTCGCCTGGCTCCGGGCGCCGCTCGACGCCGGGACGGTCCTCGCCGCGCTCGTGCTCGGGCTGCTGCTCGGTCTCGCTCGCTGGCCGGTCGTGTTCGCGGCGGCCGTCGGGGCCGTCTTCGCCCTGTCGCTCGTCGCCGAGCCGCCCGCCCTCGAGACCGTCCGCACGTTCTACGGCGAGCGGCGCGTCATCGAGGACGCCGCCGGCCGCCACGGGCTGCTCGTCGGGACCACGTTCCAGGGGATCCAGCACTACCGCCAGGTCGACCGCCGTCGGGAGCCGATCGGCTACTACCACCGAGGCGGTCCCCTGGCCGACGTGGTCGCGGCCGTCCAGGCACGCGTCGACGGGGCGACGATCGACCTCGTCGGGCTCGGCGTCGGGGCGATGGCCGCCGATGCCCGCCCGACCGACCGGCTGACGTTCTTCGAGATCGATCCGGCGATCGTGGCCATCGCCCGCGATCCGCGCCTGTTCACGTACCTCGCCGACGCCACAGCTCTGGTCGACGTGGAGGTCGGCGACGGTCGCCTCGGGATCGCCGCCGAGCCGCCCGGACGAGCCGATCTCGTGGTCATCGACGCGTTCAGCTCGGATGCGGTGCCGGTCCACCTCCTGACCCGCGAGGCGATCGGCGTGTACCTCGAGCGGCTCGGCTCGCACGGCGTCATCGCGTTCAACGTGTCGAACCGGTTCGTCGAGCTCGAGCCGGTCCTGGCCGCGGCCGCCCGCGACCTCGGCCTGGCGGGGCTTGCCCGGATCGACGATCCGCCATCGAGCGATGCGGACGCGGACCCGTCGCACGTCGTCGTCCTGGCGCGTACGCCGGAGGACCTGGCCGGCCTCGCCGACCGGCCCGGCTGGCGCGCGCTCGTCGCTCCCGCCGCGCGGGCCTGGACCGACCGTTACAGCGACCTGCTCGGTGCCTTCCACGGACCGTGAGCGCTGGACCCCGGGTGTACGCTCGGGCCGCAGATCGGTCGGGGCAAGCGGCCGGCCGTGCCGCTCACCGGGCCGGGGTGGGCCGGATGGACGTCGTCGCCTCCATCGTCGTCGTCATCGTCCTTCTTGTCGTGCTCGTGAAGGGCGCGTCGCTCCTCGGGATCGCCTTCGGGCGGTCGGGGCCGGCCGGTCTCCTGGGCGGCATGTTCTCCGCCCCGTCGCTCGACTGGCCGCATGGGGTCCAGGAGGAGGACCGCGACCGGGTCTGGAGCTGGGACCTGCCCCGAACCGAGCAGCCGACCACGGAACCGCCGGCCGCCGAGGTCGTCGAGGTCACGGCGGAGCGCGCCCCGGTCCAGCGAGTCCGCGGCCGACGGCTCCGAGATGGGGCGGTGGCACCATCTGGGCGGGCCGCCGCCGCGGTCGCACAGTCGACGGGTCCGTCAGGTCGAGGATCGTGATGCACTTCGACATCGAGCGCTCGGTCGACGGGCGGTTCGTGTGGCTTCTCGTCGGGGGGAACGGCGAGACGATGGTCATCTCCGAGCCACTTCCGTCGAAGCAGGCATGCCGCGATGCCATCGCGACGCTGAAGCGCGAGGCGGCGGCCGCCAGGGTCCACGATCACACGGGCATCATCCGCCGCCCGTAGGACGGGTTCGGGTCTCAGGTCTCGTCGAGGATTGGCGCCGACGCCGCGAGCTCCCTCACCCGGGCGATCGCCGCCTCGCAGGCCGACTTGTCGGCCACGGCTTCAGACTCGACGATGACCTGGCCGTGCTCGCCGACGATGAGCCAGTAGAACCGGCCGTCGTTCGTGCGGCGGATCTCGAATCGCATCGCGTCCCCCCATGCTCGCGCGGATCGATCGGGCTGAGGGTGGCATGCGGTCATCTTGGCGGCGTCGATCGGGCCGCAGTCGTCCGCATTAGGGCGTCGCCGCCGCCGCCAGGAGGGTCGGCTTCACGACGACGCCGTAGGGCACGCTCAGCCCGGGCGGAACGGCCCGCCACGATGGGCCTGCCGGCGGTGGCGTCGGCACGTCGCCGAGCGCGACGATCCCCTCACGAGTAGTCGTTCTCGGGGACGATGAACGTCACCGAGCTGCTCGATGATGGAGGGTGCAGGCATGGGAATGGCCACGCATCCTGCCAGTCCTCAGGGCGTGCAGGGTTCGGCCAATGCGGTTCGGCAGACTCGCGGGTTGGACCGGGCCCTGGCCATCGCGGTGCTGGCGATGTTCGTCCTCGTGTGGGTCGGATTCGCGATCGGGCTCGTTGGCGATCGCGGCGTGCTCGACTCGGCCTGGGAGTGGCTCCGCGGACTGCCGGGACCCATCCAGGTGGTCGTCTGGGTGCTCTTCCTGCCGATCGCGGTCGGCCTCTGGATCTGGGAGTCGACGTGGCCCCCGCTGGTGGCGCTGCTGCTCGTCGCCGGGATGATCGCCTGGACGTTCGTCGCCATCGCCGGCGCGATCCGGGCATTCCGGCCCGCCTGACGACCACTTCCGCAGCAGGGTCATCGGTCGTGAAGTGGCTTGGTCGCCGTCGGTCCCGTGGTCCCGGGCGGGAAGGTGGCGCCCGGTGACCCACTCAACCGTCCATTTCCCTGGCTGGCCGAGCGCCGGCCCGGATCGAGGGGCTTCGCCGCACGACAGGAGAGCCCGCTACCAGATCGCGCTCCTGGTCGCGCTGCTCCTCGTCAGCCTCGCCGTCTCGCTGTTCAAGGGGCAGGACGTCTTCATCTTCGCCTACATCGTGGCGATCATCTATGCGCTCCGCGGACCGGTCCGCCATCACCGGTCGTGGCAGGAGCTGGGGCTCAAGGGTGGCTTCCTCAAGGACCTCAGGCTCGTGTGGCCCTACTCGGCCACCGTCGCCGTTCTCTTCCAGGTCGTGCCACCAACCCTGGCGCTCGCGTTCGTCCTCGGCTACGGCCCCGAGCTCGTGGAGCACATCACCGCCAGGTTGCCGATCGGCGTCGGCTCCCAGGGGGGCGCGCCGGCGGTTGCCGGTCTCCTCGCAGCCGCGCTGGTTCTCACGCTGATCGAGGAAGTCGTCTACCGGGTCACGATCCAGGAGCGACTGAGCTGGTTCATCGGGACGCCCGCCGCGATCGTCGTCGCCTCCGTGGTCTTCGGGCTCGCCCACGCGGTGGGCACGTCCGGCAGCCCCCAGGTGATCCTCACCGACGTCGCGGGGGTCGTGCTGGATGGCCTGTTCTTCGGGATCATCTACGCCAAGACCCACAACCTGGCGGTCACCTGGGCGACCCACTACGCGGCTGATGTCGTGGGACTGTTCGTGCTCGCGTTCCTCTGGTGAAGCCGCGGGACGATTCGGTGTGCCAGGTGCCGATCGGCGGAGTAGCCTCAGGGTAACGTCGCGGGAGCTCGCGGGAGGTCCAGATGCCCCAGGACAGCGCCAAGAACCCACCGTCCGGGAAACCGTCGCCCCCTCCGCTCGGACACCGGACCAACGCGCCATCGGAGGGACGCTGGGCACACGCGCACGGCGACGCCTGGGTGGTGGCCGACTTCTCCGACGGCGCCTATCGCTGCGCCCAGTGCCGCATCGCGCTGGTGGTACCGCGCTGAGGCTGGTGCCGAAGCCGAGGATCGAACCCGGACGGCCTCGCGACCAACGATGTTGAGTACGCAGCGTCGGCGTCCGCGGACGACCGCTGGCGGTCCAGTCGTGCGGCGTCAGGGTTCTATGTCGGGCCAGGAGGCGAAGCGGCCCCCGGACGCCTACGCCTCCCCCGTCCCGGCCGGAGCCGGATCGGGAGCCTAGCGCGGAGCCGAGGGCCATAGATACCGTAAGCACCCGGCGGGCCCCTGACGAGAGGCGAACGGCCCCCAGGACGAGACCCACGGCCCCCGTGTGGCGCGGCTCGCTGAGTAGGTGCCACTCGGCCAGGACGTCACCCCGCTCACGCGCCCAGCGGTACATGCGGGCATTCCTAGCCCCCGGTCCCACGTTCGCCGTCACCGTTCAGCTCTCGGGCCGAACCTCCGCCTGCCAGACGTAGATCCGGGCCGTGACGTTCGCGGTCCACTCGTCGGTGCGGAGATACCGCCCCACGACGCCTCCGCCGCTGGTCGTCGCCCCGTCGACCGAGGGCCAGCGCTCAATGACGTATTCGGCGGGCCACTTCCCGTCCGTGGACTCTCCGAGGTCCTTCCGCGAGCCATCCCTGGGGCCACCCCGGAAGTCGAGCACGATCCGCTCATGCCGGGTCATAGGTGCATGGTAGCCCCCGGCCGCCGTCGCTCGGCTGGCCTCCTCACCGGGGGATCGCCGTCGACGCGGCGCCCTCTCCCTCGGCGTCTTCTAGCGAAAGCTCCCCGCGCCCGTTCCCGCCGGCACCCGGCTGCGGGTCCCGTCCACATCGTCCGACCCGAGGACGTCTCGTTCGACATTCCGGGGCGGCTGGTTCGTCCACTACCCGCATGACCGCTCAACGATGGACGCCGCCCTCGTGACGGTGGCGTCGAACCGCCTTGAGGCCTCGTGTCCGAGTGGCCCGTGCCAGCGATTCACGACGCCGCCAGGCACGGTCGCGATCGAGTTCCGGGCCGGACGTGGTCCGGTATCCCCAAGCTGGGTCGACGCACCGACCAACCATCGGCGGGGCGCCCGCCGTTCGTGAGGATCTGAGCTGGTGCCGAAGCCGGGACTTGAACCCGGACGGCCTTGCGGCCAACGGTGTTTGAGACCGTCGCGTCTGCCTGTTCCGCCACTTCGGCACGTGGCCGGGTCATCGTAGCCGCTCGGAACCCGTCCGGACCCGGGGACGTCGGGCCGACCGACGATGCTAGACTCGCCCGGCCTCACCCAAGCCGTCCGGAGGTGGCCCCCGAGCGTGGAGGACCCTCGACCGAGCGCGGCCGTCGACGACCCGGCCCAGCGCCGGGACCTGATCCTCATCCAGCGCGCCCGCGAGGGTGATCTCGGTGCGTTCAACGACCTCGTCGAGCTGTACCAGGACCAGCTCTTCGCCCTCGTGGCGCGGATGGTCCCCGACCGCGATCAGGCGTCGGACGCCGTCCAGGAGGCGTTCTTCTCGGCCTACCGGAACCTCGCCGGGTTTCGCGGCGGCAGCGTCCGCTCGTGGCTCAACCGGATCTGCGTCAACGCCGCGATGGACGCCCAGCGGGCACGCCGTCGCCGGCCCGTCCAGCCGTATCCCGAGCTCGAGGACGAGAGCTGGCAGCCGCCGGCCGGCGAGGAGGCCGACCCAGAGCGCCAGGTCATGACCGCCGAGCGCGAGCGCGCCCTCACCGACGCCCTGGCGAGGATCACCGATGATCAGCGCGCCGCGATCGTCCTGTTCGACGTCCAGGGCTACGACTACGCCGAGATCGCCGATATGACCGGCGTCTCGCTCGGGACGGTCAAGTCGCGGATCCACCGCGGCCGGCTCGCCCTGCGTGTGCTCCTCGAGGACCGGATGGAACTGTTCCGTGGCTGAGGTCGTCTGAACGCCGTGCCTTCCAACGCTCACGTCAACCCCGATCACGACGACGAGCTCGTCGCGCGGCTGGCCGTCGGCGACCTCGTCGCCGGGAGTCGCGACGACCTCCGTGCCCGGGCCCAGGTCGCCGACTGTCCCGCCTGCGCCGAGCTCCTCGCCGACCTCCGTGCGATCGCCGTCGCGACCGCCGAGCTCCCGGCGCCGCGCCGGACGCGCGACTTCCGATTGACCGAGGCCGACGCCGCCCGGCTCCGACCCGCCGGCTGGCGGGGCCTCGTCGCCCGGTTCGGCTCGCCGAGCTTCGGCTTCACAAGGCCCCTTGCGGCTGGCCTCGCGACGCTCGGGATCGCCGGCCTCCTGTTCGCCACGATCCCGCTCGGCCTCCCCGGGGCAGCCTCGCTCGCCCCGGAGCGCGTGCTGAGCACGGTCGGCAACTCGGTCGGGAGCCAGGACTCGAGCGGCGCGTACGCCGCCACTGCCCCGGCCGTGCCGTCACCGGCCGCGAGCGCTGCAGCCGCGCCGGTCGCCGCGCCGCAGGCATCGGCCGACGTTCGCGCCCCGACCGGAGTGGTCACGCCGGCTCCGACGGCCCCGGCCGCCGGGGAGAGCGCGGGGTCAGGTGTCGCCGTCGAGGGTGGCGGTACGAAGGCGACAGGCCCGACATCCGCCCCGGCGCCGACCGCCGGCTCGGGCACCGGCGAGGCTCCAACCGACACCGGCAGCCGCGAATCGACCGCCGCCGGCGGACCGTCGGCGCTCGTCGTCGTCTCGATCGTCCTGCTCGTCGCCGGCATCGGGCTCGGCGCCCTCCGGATCGCTGCCCGACGGCTCGGCTGAGGTCGTCGCCGAGCCTGAGCGAGGGTCCCGCCGGGTACACTCAGGGGGTCCACACCGACCCCTCCGAGGCTCGCCGATGGAACGCCTGATGCTGCTCGACGGCAACGGGCTCATCTACCGCGGATACTTCGCCCTCCCCCCGCTCACGACGTCGAAGGGCGAGCTCGTCAACGCGGTGTTCGGCTTCTGCAGCATCGTCCTGCGCGGCTTCCAGGACATCCGGCCCGACTACGTCGCGGTCGCCTTCGACCTGTCCGGGCCGACGTTCCGGCACGAGAAGTTCGCCGATTACAAGGCGACCCGGCTGCGGATGCCCGACGACCTGCGCGATCAATTCCCGAAGGTGCGCGAGGTCGTCAAGGCGCTCCGGATCCCGGTCTACGAGCTGGCCGGCTACGAGGCCGACGACGTCATCGGGACGCTCACCGTCCAGGCCGAGCGCGAGGGGCTCGACACGACAATCGTCACCGGCGACCTGGACATGCTCCAGCTCGTGACCGACCGGACCCGCCTGATGACGACGCGGTCGGGCGTCCAGAACACGATCATCTACGACCCGGCCCGAATCGAGGAGCGCTACGGGCTCGCGTCGGCCCAGATGATCGACTTCAAGGCGCTCAAGGGCGATTCGACCGACAACATCCCGGGCGTGCCCGGCGTGGGCGAGAAGACGGCCGCCAAGCTGATCCAGACGTGGGGCAGCCTCGAGGGCGTGTTCGAGCATGTCGACGAGGTCACGCCCGAGAAGCTCCGGATCGCGCTGACCGAGGCGCGCGACCGGGTCCTCGACAGCCGCGAGCTGATGACGATCGTCCGCGACCTCCCGGTGGAGCTCGACCTGGACGCCGCGCGGCTCGGCGACTACGACCGCGAGGAGGTCATTCGCCTGTTCCGCGAATACGAGTTCCGCACGCTCATCGAGCGGCTCCCGGCGCTCACCGGCGAGCGGGCCGAGGAGACGGTCGAGGCGCTCCGGACGGCCGACGCCGGGGAGCCGATCCGGGCGGCCCAGATCGGCGACCGCCCGGTCGGCTGGGGACCGGCCCCGGCCGGCGGGGCTCACGGCGGGTCGAGAGCCGGCGGCGGCTCGATCGTGGGGGAGGGGACGGGTCTCCAGCTGTCGCTCGACTTTGGCGCGGTCGAGGGATCGGCGCGCGAAGGGGTCGCGCCGAGCGGCTCGAGCCCGACGATCCGGGCGGCCGGCGGATCCGTGGAGCCGGCCGGCGACCTGCCGACGGCGCTCGCGGCGGCCATCGCCGATCCCGGGGGCCGGATCGAGCTCGCGGCGGGCGAGGCGATCGATGGCCTCGAGCCGTGGCTCGCGGACCAGCCTGCCGTTGGCGCGGCGGTCGTGCTCGATGATCCGCGGCCGCTCGCCGGGGTCACCCAGGCGCTCGCCATGGCCGGCCCCGACGGGCGGACGGTCGCGGTCGCCGGCCCGGACGATTCAGCCCGGCTCCGCCACCTCGTGGAACGGCTCGGGACGCCGCTCGTCGCCCATGAGGTGAAGCCGCTCCTCGTCGCCCGCTTCGCCGAGGCGCCCGGCTCGCGCCCGACGGCGGTCGATTTCGACACCCAGATCGCGGCCTACATCCTCAATGCGAGCCTGCGCAGCCAGACGATCGCCGACGTGGTCGCCGAGCAGCTCGACCTGATCCTGCCGCCGGCCGCCGAGCTGCCGCCGTTCGCCCGGGCCGGGCTCGAGGCGCTCTCCGCGATCGCCGCCCGCGAACCGCTCGCGACCGCCCTCGTTCGCGAGGGCCTCGACCGGCTGTTCCGCGAGATTGAGCTGCCGCTTATCCCGGTGCTGGCCCGGATGGAGGCTGTCGGGGTCGCCCTCGATCGCGAGGCGCTGGCTGCGCTCGACGTCGAGTTCCGGGCCGAGATCGAGCGCCTCGAGGGCGAGATCTACGCGAGCGTCGGCCACGAGTTCAACCTCGGCAGCCCGAAGCAGCTCGAGCAGGTCCTGTTCTTCGAGCTGAACCTGCCCAAGGGCAAGCGGACGAAGACGGGCTACTCGACCGATGCCTCCGTGCTCGAGGAGCTCCGCGCGGCCCACCCGATGGTCGACGGGCTGCTCGAGTGGCGGACCTACACGAAGCTGCGCTCGACCTACGTCGAGGCGCTGCCGACGCTGATCGCCTCGGACGGGCGGCTCCACACGACCTTCCACCAGGCCGTCGCCGCGACCGGACGCCTGTCGTCGTCCGATCCCAATCTCCAGAACATCCCGATCCGGACCCCGCTCGGCCGGCGGATCCGGCGGGCGTTCGTGGCCGGCTCGCCCGAGCTGAGCCTCGTCGCCGCCGACTACTCGCAGATCGAGCTGCGGATCCTCGCCCACGTGTCGGGCGACGAGCACCTCCGTGACGCCTTCGCCCGCGGCGCTGACATCCATCGCGAGACGGCCGCCCGGGTGCTCCACAAGGCGCCCGAGGAGGTGACCCCCGACGAGCGCTCGATGGCCAAGATGGTCAACTTCGGGATCGCCTACGGGATGAGCGACTTCGGCCTCTCGACCCGGGCCGGGATCCCACGCAAGGAAGCCCAGGACTTCATCAACACCTACTTCGCGACGTACTCCGGGATCAGCTACTACATGCTCCACATAAAGGAGACCGCGCGAACCCAGGGATCGGTCCAGACGCTCCTCGGGCGGAAGCGCCAGATCCCCGAGCTCCAGGCTCGTAACCCGAGCCTCCGGGCGGCGGGCGAGCGGATGGCGATCAACATGCCGATCCAGGGCACGGCCGCCGACATCATCAAGATCGCGATGATCCGGCTGGCCGAGCGGATCGCCGACGAGGGCTTCCGGGCCCGGCTCCTGCTCCAGGTCCACGACGAGCTCCTGCTCGAGGTCCCGAACGACGAGATCGACCGGCTCGTCCCCGTCCTGCGCTCGACGATGGAGTCGGCGCTGGCGCTGGACGTGCCCCTGACCGTCGACGTCAAGGTCGGGGCGGACTGGGAGTCGATGACCCCGCTGACCCGGGCGGACGCGGCGGCATCGGAGGCCGACGAGCCGATCGAGGCGCCGATCGCCGGTGCCTGAGCTGCCCGAGGTCGAGACCGTCGCGCGGGACCTCCGGCCGCGCCTCGTCGGGGCGACGATCGTCGGCGCCCGCTGCTCGTGGGCGCGGACCCTCCGGACCCACGACCCCGAGGCGTTCGCCGCAGCGATCGCGGGTCGTCGCGTCGAGGCCGTCGGGCGACGGGCCAAGCTCGTCGTCATCGAGCTGTCGGGCGACGCGGCCCTCACGATCCACCTCAAGATGACCGGCCAGCTCTTCGTGGTCCCCGGGGCGACGCCGGTCGACCCGTACGTCCGGCTCGTCCTCGAGCTCGACGACGGGCGCGAGCTGCGCTTCCGCGACATCCGCAAGTTCGGCAAGGTCGGCCTCTACCCGCGTGACCCGGTCACCGGCGAGCCGGTCACCGAGCCCGGCGGAGCGGCGGTGTTTGCCGGGCACGGTCCCGAGCCCCTCGATCCGGGCTTCACCCTGCGCGCCTTCCGGACCCGGCTGCGCGGCCGCCGGGGCCGGCTCAAGCCGCTCCTCCTCGACCAGGGGTTCCTCGCCGGGGTCGGCAACATCTACGCCGACGAGGCCCTCTGGACGGCGCGTCTCCATCCGCTCCGCTCGGCGGACAGCCTGCGCCCCGCCGACGAGCGGCGCCTGTACGCGGCGATCCGCTCGATCCTGGCCGAGGCGGTCGAGCGACGCGGCTCGTCGATCGACGATTACACCGCGCCCGACGGCGACGGGGCGATGCAGGAGCAGCTCAACGTCTACCAGCGGGCGGGCGAGCCGTGTCCACGCTGTGACCGTCCGATCCGCCGCATCGTCATCGGGGCGCGGGCGACCCACTTCTGCTCGTGGTGCCAGCGGCTGCCGGCCGCCGACCGCCGGGCCGCGAAGCCCATCCTGGCCACGATGTCGAGCGGGCGCGCCGACCGTGGGTCGCGACGCGGCCGACGCTGGACCGAGCTCCCCGGCGAGGGCGGTCTCGGGCTGACCCCCGCCGAGGCGGAACGGGTGGCGCTCCGGGCCCGGGCGGATCGCACGAAGCGGGCGGCCGCCGGTCGTCGCGCG
>Ga0326726_10004092_pt1 | contig 13353 bp, 9 predicted proteins | sample MHFenrmetagenome_2_FD_207603 | JGI IMG/M metagenome (GOLD analysis project Ga0326726, IMG submission 207603) | Lab enriched peat soil microbial communities from Michigan Hollow, Ithaca, NY, United States - MHF15MN | ecosystem: Environmental > Terrestrial > Soil > Wetlands > Peat | place: USA... | reverse complement strand
GGGAGCGCGAGGAGGACTCTCGACACGCCGAACTCCTCGATGAGGTTCCCCAAGTTGGCCGGTGAGTGCACTACCAGCCCATTGATCACCGAACCGCGCAAGGTACGGCTGTCGTCGACGAATGCTACCGGTACGAACTCGCCTCGACCGACGAGCGCCGAGACGAGGTGGGCTCCGGCGTCCCCCGCACCGTAGATCACGACACGGTCACCGGCGGCGTTTCGGGACTGTAGAAGCCATCGAGCTGTGAGGCGGCTTCCGACGACATAGACCATGCCGAGGAACCAGAAGGTCGCGCTCGCGCGAACGGCGTTGGGCCAAGTGTCGACCAACATCAAGCACAGCAGGAGCGTGAACGACACCAGAGTGACGGTTTTGAACGCGGCCTCCACCAACTCGAGGCCCATGAACCGGACGACAGACCGGTAGAAACCCCAAACCCGAAGCCCGGATAGTCCGATCACCAGCGGGACAACCCAGATCCACAACGGGAATGTGGTTACCAGCGCCGGCGTCACGAGCCAGGTGGCAACCACTAGACAAGCGGGCATCGCCAGAGCATCCGCCAACACCATCACGAGGCGCTTCGTGCTGCGGGGCAGCGTGACGACGAGTCTGGCGACGTGGTGAAGCGCTGGCTCGGGTATAGGTCTTTTCTTCAATCCGTCCAAAATCTCCACCCTGGCCTCTGACGATATAACCGGTTGGACATATTATAGTGACACGTTACCAACAAAACCGTTCGATGCGTGTCACGAACGCGACATTTCATGAGCCGCTGAGCGCGGCCTGATCGACACGCGATCTGTGAAGTGTTGAGCCCTAAGCGACGCCGCCACCGCCCAAGCTCGCCGAGGTATCCCCACAGGCGACCCTTTCTTGGTCAAGGAAGAAGCCGAACTTGACCGTACGCCGACTTCGGACCACGTGCGATGTGGGCGAAACATCAGAAGTGGCGGGCTTCTAGCGATAACCAGTCCGAGTCGGGGGTAACGTCGATTCCGGCAATCCCGCATCGCGCTTGGACCGGATTGCCTGGGGGGGACGGTCGAATCGCTCGCACTGCTCTTGGCAATCAGATTTCGGCGTTTTCATTCATCTAGACTAGCATCGTCCCCGGCCGCACCGAGGCCAATCGCGGTCTACACTCACACGGCCAATACCTAACATATTCTCGGGATGTCATTGCCCGTGAGACAGACACACGGGCGATTCGAAGATACTTCGCAACGCGTGGCGCTAACGGCTCAACGAACTGTGCAGAGCCAGAAACGCAAGCGTAAGCTCGAGTTGCGATGTGCGGCATATCTGGAATAGTCACTCCCGACGAGGGCGAAGATCTGTCGCTGTCCTTGGGGCGCATGATTGGGGTCCAAACTCATCGTGGCCCTGATTCTCATGGAAGGTGGCTCGGCCGATTCGGACGCCAGTCTATTGCTTTAGGCCACAATCGACTCTCCATTTTGGATTTCACTGCCAACAGCAACCAGCCCACCATCTCTAGGGATGGTCGCCATGTGCTCGTCTATAACGGTGAAATCTACAACTTCGTAGAACTGCGCGAAGAGCTGAAAGCACTCGGAATTCAGTTTCATTCGAAGGGCGATGCGGAAGTTGTACTGCAATCGCTGCTGGTGTGGGGTGAAGCTGCGCTCGACAAATTCAACGGCATGTGGGCGTTTGCGTGGCTAGATTTAGACGAGAAACGCTTGTTTCTATCGCGGGATCGCTTCGGAGAAAAGCCGCTATACTTTTACAGCGCGACGCGAGCCATCTATTTTTCGTCAGAGATCAAGGGAATCCTGGCAGGAAGCAGCGAGCGGTTTGCCGTAAATACTCGGGTCGCGGCCCGCTACATCCACCAGTCCCTGCTCGACGCGCAAGACGAGACTTTCTTCGCCGGAATCAAATGCGTGCCCGCCGGGTGCAATTTGATTTTGGACCTCAGTGGTGACCCTGTCGTCCCGACCACTCGTGTTGTGCGCTACTGGTCACCCGCCGTGCAGGATGAATTCGAGGGGGATATCGCGACACGCGTAGACCGCATACGAGAAACGTTCGTGGATGCAGTAGCCATTCGTCTGCGCAGCGACGCACCCGTCGGCGCGTTGCTTTCAGGCGGAATAGGGTCCTCATCCATTGCAGGCGCGATGAGGCAGATTCTGGGCCCGCATGAGGAGCTCCATCTGATCTCTGGGGTGAGCGATGACGCACGTTTCAGCGAAGAGCCGTTCATAGACGAAATGACCGCCTACTTGGGTTGCCGATCGCACAAAGTGGCTTGGCGTCCGACTGGACGCGAGGCATTCGATCTCCTCGAGACCGTTACCTATTTCAACGACGAGCCAGTCGGTGATTTCACCACGGTCTTTCACTACCTACTGATGAAGCAAGCCAAGGATCTCGGCATTAAAGTGATCTTGAGCGGGCAAGGCGACGATGAGTTGCTTTGCGGTTACAGGAAGTACTTGGGCTTTTACCTGCAGCAGTTGATTCGAGATGGAAAGTGGTATGCCGCGACTATGATCCTCGGCAAATTCGCGGCCCGGCGTACCATCGTCTCGCAGTTCAACACTGCCGACGCAAGGCGCTATCTACCAACATTCTTTCAGAAGCCCAGATTTGAAATACTTGGACCCTCGCTGAAGGAAAACGATAGTCGCATGGACGTCGGCCTCGGAGGGGGCAGCGTCATCGACCGACAAATTGCGGATCTAAACCGCTTATCCATTCCAACCCAATGTCACTACGAAGACCGAATGTCCATGGCGCAATCTCGGGAAATCCGCTTGCCCTTTCTGGATTTCCGCTTGGTCAAACTTTTGCTGCCGCTTGCGACAGAGCTGAAGCTGAAAGACGGCTGGACGAAATGGATTTTCCGAAAGGCGATGGAGCATCACATGCCTCCAAAGATCACATGGAGAAGGGACAAGATGGGCTTTAACAACCCACAGAGCGTTTGGCTGAAGAATGAATTCAAGGAGCAGGTAGACGAAATCCTCAGTGGCGACCTTCTGGTGGTGAGTTCCGGACTGTTGAACCGCGTGGGATTGCGGAGAACTTACGAAGCGTACTGCAAGCAAGGTGCGGGGCAAGGCCGCGTACGGTATCAGGATATTCTCCAACCCATAGCGCTTGAGACTTGGATGCGTCGCTTCGAAAGCCACTTATCAATCGAGCATCTGGCGTCGTGTGCAGAGCGAGAGGGAATGTTCAGACTCGCGAGCACCCACCACTAACCGTCCCTGCCAGGGGGGGTATAAATCACGACCGATGGCTCGCATCGGCGTTGCTCCGGGATGTCAGAGAATTGCGTCGTGCAGAACCGCGCGCACGGCGGCTGCCGTGTAGTCCATGTGCTCGGCACTGAGCGTTGGATGAACCAACAACGCGAGGCTCGAAGCACCGAGCTCACTTGCCACCGGAAGCGGTACAACAGGCCGATACTCGGTCCGGTCAAATGCTTTCTCGCGATAGATCTCCCCGCATGATCCCGAGAAGCAAGGGACTCCTCGGTTGGCTACTTCACTCATGATACGGTCTCGGCTCCAGCCGGAGCGCAATCTGTCTAGCTCGAGATACGTGTAGAGCCGATAGTATGCGTGCCGAATGTGCGCCGGCGGTTCTGGCACCCGTAAACCGGGCACGGACCGTAGACCGTCCGCAAGCACCTTCGCATTCGATCTACGTCTTTCACTCCAGCTCGACAACTTACCGAGCTGCACTCGCCCAATCGCCGCCTGGAGCTCGGTCATTCGCCAATTAGTGCCGAACGACTCGTGCAGCCACCGAAACCCTGGTTCATGCGTGCTACCGAAAACCGTGTCGAAGCTCTTGCCGTGGTCCTTAAAGGCCCACGCTCGCGACCACATCTCCTCGTCGTCCGTGGCCAGCAGGCCCCCTTCCCCGCCCGTCGTGATGATCTTGTCTTGGCAGAAGGAAAAGGCACCAGCGTGGCCGATGGAACCTACAGGGAGGCCCTTGTACTCGGCACCGGGCGCCTGCGCACAGTCCTCGATGATCTTGAGCCGCCGCGAATCGGCCAGCGCCATGATGGAATCCATTTCGCACGGCCAACCGCCCAAATGGACGAGGACGACCGCCTTCGTCCGCGGGCTCAGCACGCGTTCGATAGACTCGGCCGTGATGTTGCCGCTGTCGCGATCCACATCGGCAAACACCGGCTTGGCCCCTTGGAGCACCACGCAACTGGTCGAAGCAATGAACGAGCGCGGAGTGACGACGACGTCATCACCCGGGCCCACACCCCAGATGCGCAGCGGCAGCTCCAAGGCAACCGTTCCGTTCATCAACGCGATCGCCCGACGAAGACCCAGCGCAGCGGCATACTCACGCTCGAGCGACTTTCCTTGCTCACCAGTCCAATAGTTCACCTTGCCTGACGCAAGCACGGAATCTACGGCGCGACGCTCATCGGACGCGAATTCAGGCCAGCGCGGAAACGAAATCGGCGTAGGGAGTGCATTCGTCATGACTTCTTCCGAGCTGGATTGCCGAGCACAGTGCTGCCGTTCGAAACGTCCTCGAGCACCACGGCGCCCGCCCCAACGATGACATCGTCGCCGATCGTTATCGCCTGCTTAGCCACTGCCCCGATTCCAAACCACGTCCGTCGACCCAAGGAGACATTTCCCGCGAGGTGTGCACCCGGACAGACGTGCACTCCGTCGGCAAGAGTGCAGTCATGATCGATCGTTGCTCCGGTATTCAAAATGCAGCCGTCACCCACTCTCGCACCGACGTTCACGACCGCGCCGGCGAAAACCACCGATCCGCGGCCGATCTCGGCGAATCTGCTGACAGTGGCTGCAGGGTGAATGACGGCCGGACACTCGAAGCCGAGCTGCACTGCGCCTGCCAGAATCCGCAGCCGTAAACTCGCATCGCCGAACGCAGGCACGAAAGCGGTGTTCGCTGTGGGCAGGCGCGCAAGATCGTCGAGAACACCGGTGACTCGCCAACCCTCCTGCAACACGACGTTCGGGTGACGATCATCCAAGAACTGCACGTCGGTGTAGACGCCCGACGCGACCGCGGCATCTGCCACGACGCGCCCGTGCCCGCCGGCGCCGGCTATCACGAGCTTCATCGGCTGGACCCGCGAAACTTTTCTGCGCTGACGTGCCCGGCTTGCGATATCCCCTCGGAACGGAAAACACGGTAAATCGTCAGCAGCAGGATACGCAAATCCAGCCACAGCGTCCGGTGGTCGACGTACCAAACATCCAGTTCGAATCGCTCCTCCCACGAGATAGCGTTTCGTCCGTTCACTTGCGCCCAACCGGTGATCCCTGGTCTAACCTCGTGACGACGACTCTGCGCCGCGGAATAGAGCGGCAGATACTCCATCAACAGGGGACGCGGACCCACAAAACTCATCTCTCCAACCAACACGTTCCACAACTCCGGCAGCTCATCCAAACTCGAGCCACGCAAGATCTTCCCAATGCGTCCGAGACGGGCCGCGTCCGGCAACACGCGACCATCGGTGTCGCGCAGATCACCCATCGTCCGGAACTTTATCATTCGAAACGGTTCGCCATGGAGGCCGGGGCGGGTTTGACGAAAGAGCACCGGGGAACCAAGAGCCACCCAGACGGCGGCTGCAATGACCAGCATCAGAGGCAGCGTCAGTAACAGACCGAGCAACGCGCCGACTATGTCGATGATCCGCTTGACCGCCATTTCAATTAGATCGTATGCGCGTAGCGATCTGCAGCGTGTCCTGCAAACGTGTTCTTCGTACTCGTACCACTTGCATCGCTTGCTTGTAACCGTAGGTTGGCGAAAACCACGCCACGGGATCACCCTCTGTGGCGTCAATTACCTCAGATCCCTCCGCCTCGATCGCCGCCGCGGCATCGGCATTGACGAGCCAATTCACTTCGAGGTTTGCGACCGCAGAGTCGAGCACGGTGTCCGTCACGGCGACACCGCTCGCGTCGATGAAGACACGCCGCTGTGCCCGCCCGGGAAGCGCAGCGACGATCAAAGCTCGCCCGGGTTGGTAGGAGGTTTCCGTGAGCCGCGCGTTCGGCCACGTGTACCAGAAGAAACGCGGGCCGCGCTCGGCAGGCTCGGAATGATCGAGAACCGGGCCGTTGTGGAACGCCGCCGATATCAGCGGATTGTTCCAGGGGGGCGGTGCATTGTAGGCAAAAGTGCCCGGATCAAACACCACTTCCGAGCCACCCATCCGCACATCGATGTGCAGCATGTCCATATGAGAAGGCCGGTGCCGGTAGGACCCGGCACAAAGAAAGACAAACGTGTCACGCACCCTCGCAATGGCCCAGCCAGATGCGCCCGTGTAGATGCCGTCAGCAATTGCCGGGGCCGCGCCCGTGCTCTTGGCTCCCATCCAAGCGAGCACTTCCGGATCGGGGGCCAGACCTGCTGGAAGCGGCAGGTCCAACACCACCGCGGCGAGAGTCAAGACAGGACGAAAGTCTCTGTAAGGCGCGGTGGAATAGAGCACCACGCGACCACCATCGTTGGCGCCGTGATTTGGCACGTAGCCCGTGTTCCCGTCGAGAAGCAACGCAAGCAGGCGGACACTGCTCTTGATACGATCCAATGCCGCTCGGGTCAAGCTCAAGCGGCTCGCCGACAGAGCTCGCTGCGCCAGCAGCACCTGCTCGAGCGCGATGCGCAGGTAAGCGAACGAGTGCTGAGCGTACCAACCATCGTCGTAGAACTGGTCTGCTAGCTGCTCTTCCAGACGGCGGCGCCCGAGGCGGAGCCACCGCGCTGCATCGGGGTGGACGCCCTTGAGTCGAAGGGCGATGTGAATCAGACCGGCAGACTCGGCGAGACCATGGTTATTGCGCTGCGACAGACCATACCCGATCGCGTCGGCGATCCGCTCGCCAGACCAACCAAGCACTTGAACGAGTCGCGCGGTTGCAGCCGTGTCATCGGCCAGATCCGGGAACGCGTCGTCCGCGTGCAACAGCGCAATGGCACGAATCGCCGTTTCTTGGCCGCAGGCCCATTGCGCACCGAAAAACGGCGGGTTTGCGTCGCACCACTCCTTTAGGAAGTTGTGGAAAGCAATCACGTAAGTCGGATCGTCGGTCGCGGCGTAGGCCCGCACCAAATCGTAGACCCAACTGAATCTACCGGGCTCCCAAACGTCTTTGATGTCGGTCCCTTTAGGAAGGTGCGGCACCTTCCACCAAACGTCCGTCGTGAAGCGATAGCCGGTCCGCGGATGGGTATTCCACGCCTCACCTCCTCTCGGTAGGGGACGCCAGTCATGACCGTAGGCTTCGTACATGCCTTGGACAACGCGACGCGCACGGTCAATCGGCGCCGCCGAGCGACCAAGAACGTCACGGATTTCACGACTTGGTCGATACGTGACGACGCGTTCGCCCCGCAGACCGCTCAGAGATATTCGAGGTCGCCGACGAAACCACCCGAAGCGACGACGCAATTCGTGAGTCGCACGGCGCCAAACGCCTCGCAGCCCGTAAGTTCTGAGGAAAACCAGTAGCAGCAGCCGAGTAGACTCGAGTCTACCCATCGATCAACTCAACAGTTCTCGCAGAAACCCATCGAGACGCGCTCCGAGTACGTCGCGCCCGTGCTCTTGCTTGACCCACTGGTAGCCGCTCGCGCCCATTCGTTTGCGTTCACTTGCACTGGTCGCGGCAAGCCGTCGCACACCTTCGGCCAAGGCGGCGCTGCTACTGTCCCGCACTTGGATTCCGGCGCTCGCGCGCTGCAGCATGTCGGCAACCTCTCCGCCAACGTTGCAGATCACGGGCACAGAGGCAGCAAGATAATCAAACAGCTTGTTCGGGCTCACGCCGAAGGAGAATAGGGGCGAATCCCGAAGCACCATTAGCCCGGCGTCGGCGGATTGCAGCAGCTCCATCAGCCTGGGCTTCGAAACGGGATCGTGGAATTCCACATTGTTGAGGCCGCGCCTCGCCGCTTCCTCACGCAGAGCAGTCTTCACCGGTCCATCGCCGATCAACAGGAACCGGACGGCCAGCTCATCCTCGAGCTCCGCGGCCGCCGCCAACACTTGCTCGAGGCCATTTGCCGGACCATGTGCACCGGCGTAGACGAGAGTCAACGCGCGGTTGGAATCGGCAGACTGCGGAACGAGCGCCGAGCTCGGGACCGCCTGCACATCGACGCCGTTCGGCACGTTGATGATCTTGTCGGCCGAGATTCCCCTTTCTACTAAATACTCACCGGTGCCGCGAGCCAAAACTAAGATCCGGTCCGCGTCCCTGTAGAGGCCGTTCGCCACGCGCGCAAGGTACGCATAAGCGAGTCCACGGCGTCCACCCGCCGCCTCTAGACTCTCGGGCCAGAGATCGCGAACCTCGAAAACAAAGGGCACGCCCAAACGCCGAGCCAGCGTTCGAGCGGCCGTCGCGGCGAATAATTGCGGCGAAGAACCAATGACGATGTCCGGCCGCATGCCGCCGACGCCATCGCGCAGCACCGCCGAACGAAAACCCAGCCAATTCCGCACTCGTCGCCAATCGTTCCCGACGTAGGAAGGCGTCCATAGCCAGCGAAGATCGACTCCCTCGACGGTCTCCGCGATGACCCTGCGGTCTTGCGGACTCGAGCGCCGCGTGTACGTTCGTTTGTGTAGATGAAGATCGGATGCGGCAATGGTCACGCGCCAGCCGCGCCGAACCAGCTCGCGGCCCAATTCGAAATGACGCGTTCCACCGCCGTCCGCCGGCAGCAACGCGAATTGATTGACCCAAAGCAGAGTTGGGCGTCGCGTGTCATCTGTGTTGGCTTTCATTCGGCGCGATTCGCCACTCAGCTCTCTACGTTCTCCAAGCTAACCAGCGGGGCCCCGCGCCCAAACGCCAACGAGCTCGCGCGAATCGACCAACGGGCTACTTCATAGATCTCGTCCGTAGGAATCGGCGGATCGGCGGCACGCCGAACCGCATCGAGGAAAGCCGCGAGCAGCTCACGGTGCCCCTTGTTTTGGCGTCCGAAAATCCCGGCTGAGACTCCGGCTACGCCCCAACCGATAGCTCGCCTGAAGTTATCGATCGTTAGCGACTTTGAATCCCAAAACAGATCGATACGCTCCTTGGGGTAGCCCGCGTGGCCATTCGCAAGGTATTGAATCGACGCGATGGAGCCATCAGCAAACGACATCTGCAGCGCACTGACATCCTCCATCCTGCCTCGGGTGGGGGATTGCGCAGTGACGACCTGGAGGTCGTTGATTCGCGACGAGACGAGGAATCTGGCCAGGTCGATGAAGTGGCAGCCCTCGCCGAGAATGCGCCCTCCACCCTTGACCTCGTCCTTGGTCCAGTGACCTTCCGGCAGTCGGCCCGCATTGACGGTGATGTTCATGGCCAGCGGCCCGTTGCGCTGATCGACTAAACGTTTGGCGTGCTGCGTCAGCGGCGCGAAGCGGCGATTGAAACCAACGCAAAGGATGCGGCCTCCGTTCCCCTGGGCTGCACGAATGCCGTCGAGCTCGACGTCGGTGAGTGCCAATGGCTTCTCCACGAAGACGTGCTTCCCCGCCCGCAATGCCTCGCAGGCGAATCGGGCGTGACTATCGTGACGCGTTGCGACAATGACTGCGTTCACCCGTGAATCCGCGATCACGGCCGACGCGTCCGTGGTGGCTTCGATAAAGCCAAAGCGTCGCGCATAGTGACTCGCCGTCACGCCGCCGCTGCTCGCTATGGAGACTCGACGTACGCGCGCGCGCGCAAGCGCCGGCAGCAACGTGCGACCGCTGTAGTTACCCGCGCCAAGCACGCCAATGCCGACTTCCGTTGTCGCTACGCCCGTATCGACAGAGTTCGCACGGCTGATCTCGACGGTGTTTGATTCGCTTGGAGCCGACGGGTACTCGAGAAGAATGCCGAGAAATGGTTCGGTGCCTGCAACGAGGAGATCGTAGGCCGCCGGCGCATCGCTGAACTCGTAGCGGTGCGTGATCAGAGGGCGCACGTCCAGCTTCTTAGCGTCGAGCGTGTCGATGACGGCTTCGATATTTCGCTGCTCCGTCCAGCGCACGAAGCCAATCGGATAATCCTGTCCTTTTTCTTCGTAGTTCTGGTCGTAGCGTCCGGGACCATAAGAACACGATACTTGGAAGCTCAACTCTTTCTCGTAGAAATGCGCCCTATTGAGCTCCAGGCCGGCGACTCCCACGAGGACGATGCGGCCTCGCTTGCGACACATTTGCGCGGCTTGCGCAACCGGCTCGCTGCTCCGCGTCGCCGCCGTGATCAGAACCGCATCGAGTCCGGCGCCGCGCGAAAAAAGATCCGCTGCGGCAAGCGGATCCGCTCCGTCAGACACAGCGACCGTTTCAGCTCCAAAGGCGCGAGCCATCTCTGTTTTCTTCGGGTCGGGGTCGACGCCGAGTACCCGACAACCGTGAGCACGCAGTAGCTGCACGGTCAGGAGTCCAATCAGACCCAGGCCGATGACCCCGACGCATTCGCCGAGCGTGGGTTGAGCCAGACGCATACCCTGTAGTGCGATGGCACCCAACACGGCAAAGACCGCTTCGTCATCGCTGACTCCGTTAGGCACCTTCGCGCACAGGTTCCTCGGGGCGACCACAATCTCCGCGTGGCCCGCGTTCGAGACGACGCGATCACCCACCTGAAAACCGGGACATGACGGCCCAACAGCAATGACCGTCCCGACGTTGCAATACCCCAACGCGAGCGGCGCATCGAGTTTGCTTTGTACCGCATGGAGCGTGGGACCGAGGCCCTCCGTACGGATCTTGTCGAGCACCATCCGGACTTTGTCGGGTTGTTGGCGTGCTTTGTCCAGCAGAGAAGCCCGACCGAAGTCCACCAACATCCGCTCGGTACCCGCAGAAATCAGCGTGACCTTGGTTCGAATGAGCAAGCTACCGGGCGTAAGGCGCGGTGCGGGGACCTCCTCTAGGGAAGTGCGCCCGTTTCGCATGTTCTGAATCACTTGCCGCATAGAAGCCTTGCGCCCTATTCAGTCCTTACGACGAATCTCACTTTGGCGGCCCGTCGCGTAAGGTATTGCGCTCCGCCTGGGACGGATAGCTAATCAGCACCGCGCGAAACGGCCCCTTGAGGACGAATAGGCTACCAGCCGCGGCACCGATGACGCCGAACTTAGCAACAAGCTTCGCCAGGTCCGAGAGCGTACCCGCGCCGCCTAGAACCGTCAGCGGAACGTTCGTGACGTCGCGGATACGCTCCGCCAAAGTCAGATCGTAGCCCTTCATTACGCCGTCTCGATCAATCGAGTTGATCACTAGCTCCCCGACTCCCAGCGACTCGAGCTCACGCGCAAACTCGACGGGATCGCGTCCAGTATCTTCCTTACCGTTGTTGACATGCACTCTGTACGCCCCGCCGGAATGCTGTTTGACGTCCAGTACGGCCACCACGCTTTGGCTGCCGACTTGTGTCGCAATCTGCGTTATCAGCGACGGATTTCTCACTACCGCCGCGCTCGCGGCCACCTTCTCCACGCCCAATGACATGATGCGCTTCGCCTGATCCGCCGATCGCACGCCGCCCCCATAGCACAGCGGCATCCGGCACTCCGCCGCTAGGTGCTCGATCATCTTATAGTTGGGTTCGCGATTGTGTGCAGTTGCATCGATGTCGAGAACAATCAGCTCATCCGCTTCCTTCTCGTTGAAGATTCGCACGGCGTTGATCGGGTCGCCGACGTACTTGTCCTCCGAGAACCTTCGGGTTTTGACTAGCCCTCCATTTCTCACGAGCAGGCAAGGAATAATGCGCGCCCGCAACACTTCTATAGCTCCGCGAAATTCTTGAGTAGGCGGATCCCGTTGTGATGGCTCTTCTCCGGATGAAACTGCACACCATAGATATTTCCCGAACGAATCGCACAGGCAAACGACTGCGCATACTCCGTCCTCGCGAGAACATGGCGCGGATCCGCACAATCGAAGTAATACGAGTGCAGGAAATAGAAAGCAGCGTCGTCGCCTAGGCCCGCTAGCAACTCACTGGGGGCGACCGGCTGTACGGTGTTCCACCCCATATGCGGCAATAACCGGCGTTCGCCCGATTCGCCGAAGCGGATCTTTCTTACAGTGCCATGAAGCCACCCCAAGCCCGCTCGAGCCCCCTCTTCGCTCGAGTCTCCGAGTATCTGCATGCCTACACAGACTCCCAACACGGGCAACTGCTGTTGCAATACCAGAACGTTGAGCCGATCACGCATGCCGGACGCGTCCAATGACTCCATCGCGTGATCGAAGGCGCCCACACCGGGCAAAATGATCTTGGTGGCTTTGGCCAATTCTTCGGGACGGGTGGCGATGACGATCGGGACACCTAGATTCTGAAAAATATTGGCAAAGGCTCGGATGTTTCCGAGCCCATGGTTGACGATCGCGATCATCGCTTCGTAACTCGTTCTATGCCGAGCAGCGTCAAGACTTTCGCGCCCAACCTAAACGTGTTCAGCTGAGATTTGTAGTCCCGGTAGGATTTGTTCGGCGCATCGAAGTATTGCTGGAGCTCCGCCACGGAAATGCCGAGCTTCGTGGCGACATATTCGAAGTCCTGGGCGATGGTGCTTTGATCGTGCGCCGGCGAAGACAAGCGCAGCAGCGCGTCGGTTCGTGTCATCTGACCGGTCAGTATCAAGCTCGAGAACTGTACCTTGCGCGTGTCAAAACCGAATTTTTGCGGAAGCCAATAACCCTCGTAGAACTTCGTGAATCGCGATTCGAAATGCTTCTGTGCGTATGGTTGCCAACCGAACTTATCGGTCAAAAGCTTGATCGCGGCCTCTTTGTCGTAGGGAACGTAGTCGAGCGGCTTGACGACTTCGATCCCGCGAATGTAACGAAGATAGATCTTGTGCCGCAGGATGTTGCTGAGCGGAAAAGTCTTCAGGGGCCGTTGGCCGAACTTGCGATGAATGTCCCTGATTTGCAGCACGTCCGTTCCGAAGTAGATCCACTCCATGGGGTTCTTGACACACTCGGTGGAGTAGTTCGCACCAGTTAGGATGTATTTGATCTTGTGCTGTTCCGCAAAGCGGTACATGGTTGCAAAGAAAGCGTGGTCTTGCGGTATGTCGATGTGGGGCACGCCGGACTTGAAGAACGCCAACTGCAGGTCGCGCATCTCATCCCAGTCGATCACTTCCGTATACAAATCCAGGCCGAGCTTGTCGACGAGCACCTCGATATTGTTCACTGCGATCTGAGAGTTCCAACCGCCGTCGACATGGAACACGAGCGGGCGCAGCCCGAGTTTTTCTTTGGCGACGTAAGTAAGGTATGAACTGTCGACCCCGCCGCTGACGCCGATGATGCAATCGAAGTCCTTGCCA
>Ga0326726_10004091_pt1 | contig 13354 bp, 11 predicted proteins | sample MHFenrmetagenome_2_FD_207603 | JGI IMG/M metagenome (GOLD analysis project Ga0326726, IMG submission 207603) | Lab enriched peat soil microbial communities from Michigan Hollow, Ithaca, NY, United States - MHF15MN | ecosystem: Environmental > Terrestrial > Soil > Wetlands > Peat | place: USA... | reverse complement strand
GCGCCGGGCGCGCATGACCAGCGCGCCGCGGCGCGTCGCCCGATCGGGCGGCGGGACGCTCGCCGGCTCGCGCTCGCGTGGGTCGCGTAGAATTTCGCCCCGCATGCTGCGGAGCGACTTCCACTACGACCTGCCGCGCGAGCTGATCGCGCAGACGCCGCTCGCCGAGCGCAGCGCGAGCCGTCTGCTGGTGCTCGACGGCGCGACGGGCGCGATCGAGGATCGGCATTTCGCGGATCTGCCCGAAGGCCTCCGGGCCGGCGACCTGCTCGTCTGTAACGATACGCGCGTGCTGCCCGCGCGGCTCGCCGGCAAGCGAACGCCGAGCGGCGGGCGGGTCGAGCTGCTGCTCGAACGCGTGCTTGCCGCTCGACGCGTGCTCGTGCAGCTGCGCGCGAGCCACATGCCGAAGCCGGGGTCCGAGATCGAGCTCACGGGCGGCGGGCGCGCGCGCGTCGATTCGCGCGACGACGGTTTCGTCGAGCTCACGCTCGATCGCGACGCGGCGGCGCTCTGGCGCGAGCACGGCGAGATGCCGTTGCCGCCCTACATCGAGCGCGCGCCGGATGCGAGCGATCGTGACCGCTACCAGACCGTGTTCGCGCGCTCGCCGGGCGCAGTCGCGGCGCCAACCGCGGGCTTGCACTTCGACGCGGCGCTGCTCGCGAGACTCGAAGCGCACGGCGTCGAGCGCGCGTTCCTCACGCTGCACATCGGCGCGGGCACGTTCGCGCCGGTGCGGGCCGAACGAGTCGAGGACCACGAGTTGCACGCGGAGTGGCTCAGCGTTTCCGCCGAGCTCTGCGCGGCGGTCGCGCGCTGCCGTGCGCGCGGCGGGCGTGTCGTCGCGGTCGGCACGACGACCGTGCGCGCGCTCGAGACGGCGGCCCGCAACGGCGAGCTCGCCCCGTTCGCAGGCGAGAGCGCGCTGTTCATCTACCCGGGGTTTCGTTTCCGCGTGGTCGACGCGCTCGTGACCAACTTCCATTTGCCCGAGTCGTCGCTGCTGATGCTCGTCGCAGCGTTCGCGGGCCGCGACGCGACGCTCGCGGCGTACCGGCACGCGGTCGCGGAGCGCTACCGCTTCTTCAGCTACGGCGACGCGATGCTAGTAGCGCCCGCGAATGGCGTGAAGGCGAATGGCCTCGACAAGGGGGCGCACGGCGAGATCGGGGAGGCGCGACGAGGCGCGCGCGGAGGCCGCGATGCGCTTTGAGCTGCTCGGCCGAGACGGCGCGGCGCGGCGCGGACGCGTCACCTTCGCGCGCGGCGCGATCGAGACGCCCGCGTTCATGCCGGTCGGCACCTACGGCAGCGTGAAGGCGATGACTCCGGAGGAGCTCGTGGAGCTCGGAGCGGAGATCATTCTCGGCAACACCTTTCATCTGCTGCTCCGGCCGGGCATCGGCGTGATCCGCGCGCACGGCGGCCTGCACGGCTTCATGCACTGGCGTCGGCCGATCCTCACCGACTCGGGCGGCTTCCAGGTCTGGAGCCTGCAGACGCTGCGGAAAATCACCGAGCGCGGCGTCGAGTTCCGCTCGCCGCTCAACGGCGACCTCGTCGACCTAACGCCCGAGCGCTCGATGGAGATGCAACACGTGCTCGGCGCCGACATCGTGATGGTGTTCGACGAGTGCACGGACTATCCGGCGGAGCATGCAGTCGCGCGCGAGTCGATGGAGCGCTCCGCGCGTTGGGCGAAGCGCAGCCGCGCGGCGTTCGACGAGGCGAAGGCCGGCACGGCCAGCGACGCGGCGCTGTTCGGCATCGTGCAGGGCGGCGTCTACGGCGACCTGCGCTCGGAGTCGCTCGCGCGCCTGAGCGACATCGGCTTCGAAGGGTACGCGATCGGCGGGCTCGCGGTCGGCGAGCACGAGGCAGAGCGGCTCGCCGTGCTCGAGGGCCTCGAGCCGCACCTGCGAGCAGATGCACCGCGCTATCTCATGGGCGTCGGCACGCCGGCCGATCTCGTGAAGTCCGTAGCGCGCGGCGTCGACCTGTTCGATTGCGTGATTCCCACGCGCCATGCGCGCAACGGCCAGCTCTTCACGAGCGAGGGCACGATCAACATTCGTAACGCGCGCTTCCAAAGCGACACGGGACCGATCGATCCCAACTGCGCGTGCTACGCGTGCCGCAACTATTCGCGCTCGTACCTGCGCCATCTGCAGCAGTGCAACGAGATCCTCGGCGCCCGGCTCGCGACGCACCACAACTTGCACTTCTATCTCGACCTCATGCGGCGGCTGCGCGCGGCGATCGAGGCCGGGACCTTCGCGGCGGTGGCCGCGGCCATCGCCGACTCGGAGGCGCCGGCTTGACGCCACCCGCGCCCCCACGCCCTAAGGCCTGTGCCATAATGGCGCGCCGCGGCGAGGCCGCGGAGCGCGGATACGTCTTAAGCTTTGGATCGACATGGAATCTCTACTGAGCTTCTTCATCTCTGATGCGCACGCGCAGGCCGCCGGCGGCGCCGCCAGCCAATTCGGTTTGCTGCTGCCGATCGTCTTCGTCGGTCTCATCTACTTCTTGATGATTCGCCCGCAGCAGAAGAAGCAGAAGGAGCACCGCGCGATGATGGACGCGCTCGTCGCGGGCAACGAGGTTCTGACCGGCGGCGGCGTGCTCGGAAAGATCACTGCCGTCGGCGAACAGTTCGTGAGCGTCGAGGTGGCCGACGGCGTCACGGTCAAGGTGCAGAAGCACACGATCACGGCCGTCGTGCCGAAAGACACCATCAAGAACGCGTAAGCCGGCACGCCTATGAATCGCTTCCCGCTTTGGAAGAACGTTCTCGTGTTTGTGGTCGTGTTCGTCTCGGCCGTGCTCGCGCTGCCGAATTTGTTCGGCGAGGACGAGGCCGTGCAGGTGTCGCGCGCCGACGGCGTTGCAATGGACGCCGGTGCGCTCGCGCAGACTACCGATGCGCTGAAGGCCGCGAGCGTCCCGTACAAGTCCGCGGCGATCGAGAAGAACGCGGCGCTGATCCGCTTCCCGACGGTCACCGACCAGCTGCGCGGCAATACGGTGCTCGAGAAGGCGATGCCGAATCACGTCGTCGCGCTCACGCTCACCTCGCGCTCGCCCGAATGGCTGCGTGTGATCGGCTTGAAGCCGATGGCGCTCGGTCTCGACCTGCGCGGCGGCGTGCATTTCCTCTATCAGGTCGATCTGAACGCCGCGATCCGCCAATACCTCACGACGTACGAGTCGGACGTCCGCACGCAGCTGCGCGAGGCGAAGATCCGCAACGACACACGCGTCGTCGGCGACTCGCTGCAGGTCGCGATCCTCGAACCCGGCGATCTCGCAAAGGCTGAGCCGATCATTCGCAAGCTCGACAGCGGCGATCAGCTGATCCAGCTCGGCAAGACCTCGCAGCGCCTGATCATCGATCAAGCCGACATCGACGGCCGCCAGGGCTTCAGGATTCGCCTCTCCGAGGCTGCGATACATGAGCGGCAGGACTTCGCGATCTCGCAGAACACGCTCACGCTGCGCAACCGCGTGAACGAGCTCGGCGTCGCGGAAGCCGTCGTGCAGCGGCAGGGGCTCGATCGGATCCTCGTCCAGCTGCCCGGGGTGCAAGACCCGACGCAGGCGAAGCGCGTGCTCGGCTCGACGGCGACGCTCGAGTTTCACCTCGTCGACAATACCCAAGACGCGGCCGAAGCGGAGCGCCGCGGCCGCGCGCCCCTCGGGCTCGAGCTCAAGAAGATGAAAGACGGCCGACCCTACCTGCTGCGCCGCGACATCATCGTGTCGGGAGACCAGCTCGTCGACGCGAGCTCGCAGTACTCGCAGGGCGAGCCTGTCGTCGCCGTGCGCCTGAACGCGCAGGGCGCGCGCAAGATGCTCGACACGACCTCGGCGAATGTCGGCAAGCCGATGGGCGTGCTGTTCATCGAGGAGAAGCCGAAGCTCGTCGAGAAAGACGGCAAGCTGGTCATGGGCGAGCCGGATCGCACCGAGACGGTGATCAACGTCGCGACGATCCAGGGCGTGTTCTCGAACCGCTTCCAGATCTCGGGGCTCACGCCGTTCGAGGCCAAGGATCTCGCGCTGCTGCTGCGCGCGGGCTCGCTCGCGGCGCCGATCGTGCCGGTCGAGGAGAAGACGATCGGCCCGAGCTTGGGACAAGACAACATCGACCGCGGCGTGCGCGCGACGATCGCAGGCTACGTGATCGTCGTGTTGTTCATCGCCGTCTGGTACCGCGTGTTCGGCATCATCGCGGATCTCGCGCTGCTCGCGAACGTGCTGATGCTGATCGCGTTGATGTCGCTGTTCCAGTTCCAGCTGTCGCTGCCCGGCATCGCGGGTATCGTGCTCACGGTCGGCATGGCCGTCGACGCAAACGTGCTGATCTTCGAGCGCATACGCGAGGAGTTACGCAACGGCAACACGCCGCAGTCGAGCATCCGCGCCGGCTTCGACCGCGCGTACTCGACGATCGTCGACGCGAACGTGACGACGTTCATCGCAGGCTTCGTGCTGTTCTTCTTCGGCTCGGGCCCGGTGAAGGGCTTCGCGATCACGATGATGCTCGGCATCGTGACGTCGATATTCACCTCCGTCACCGTCACGCGCGCGATGGTGAATCTCGTCTACGGCAGCCGGCCGCACCTGAAGTCGATCTCGATCGGCGGCGGCGCGCCGCCGTCCGCGAAGCCGGCGCACGCGCGCTGAGCCGGCCTACTGCACGACGATCAAGCCCGTGCTCGAGCAGCTGCACTGCTGCGTGATGCCGCCGCCGCCGCCGCCGCAGACGAGCACGGCTTCGTTGCATCGGTAGCCTGCCGAAGCGTCGCCGTATCTCGAGACTCGGACCACGTCGTGCTCGCCGACCGGGACGCGCGGGTCGCCGCGGCCGGTCCGCTCGAGAGGGCTGCAACCCGCTGAAACAACGCCGATACAGAGCACGCCGAGGACGCCGAGCGGCCATTGCAGCGTCGGGTGACTACGGCCGTGGCGTGACCTTTTCTCAACTCGCTGGCGCATCGCGAATCTCCTTGCCTTTTGGAAACATCGGGGGAGCGGTAGAATCGCGGCGCCCTGACTGATCGTTCCTTGTCGGCTGCTGAATCGTTCTGAATGGTTCTGCTTAGGCATGGAGCAGGCGGCGCACATCGCATACCGTTTCGGCGGGTTTCGTCTCGATCCCGCACGGCGGCTCTTGTTCGGTCGCGATGGGCAGATGGTTGCGCTGAAGCCGAAGGCGTTCGATACGCTGCTGTACCTCGTCGAGCATTGCGGCGCGCTCGTCGAAAGACGCACGCTCCTCGACTCGGTGTGGCCGCACGTCGTCGTCGAAAGCAATAACCTCGATCAAGCGATCTCGACGTTGCGCCGCGTTCTCGGAGAGACGCGCGACGATCACCGTTTCATCGTGACGGAGCCGGCGCGCGGCTATCGGTTCGTCGCGCCGGTCGAAGTCGTTTCCTCGACTGAGACGGACGACAGGTGCGAGGACTCCGCAGCTTCCCTTCGCGAGCAGAGCAAGGCGCCCATCGAGCCGCCACGCGAGTCGCCGGAGTCGCAAGATCCACCGGCCGTAAACCCCCGCAACGCGTCAGTCCGCAGGCGTCGGCTCGTGCCGTGGCTCGCGGCCGCCGCCGCCGCGGTGGTCGCAGTCTTCGGCCTAGCGGCTTTGCGCTTTCGCGACGTCGCGGCGACGTCGCCGGTGGACGCGGTGCCCGAGATCTCAATCGCGGTGCTGCCGTTCGCCAGCCTGAGCGGAGCGGGCGACGAGTACTTCAGCGACGGCATCACGGAACAGCTGATCTCGCGGCTCGGGCGCGTGCCCGACCTGAAGGTGTCCGCATTCACGTCGTCGCGGTTCTTCAGGGACAAGAACGAGCTATCCGCGACGATCGCCAAGCTGCTCGGCGTGCGCTACTTGGTCGAGGGTAGCGTGCGCTTGTCGGACGATCGTCTACACGTGAACGTGCGGCTGCTCGATCCCGAGCGAGAGAGAGTTCTGTGGCAGGAGCTATACGACCGCGACCGCGCCGATCTCATCGCGATACAGGATGAGATCGCGCTCATGGTCGTCGACCGCCTCGAGGTCATGCTGCTCGGCGACGCGCGCGTGCGCTTCGCGCGTCACCCGACGGATAACGCAGAAGCCCAGCATCTCTACTTTCTTGCGAGGTCTCTCGATCAGGGCACCGAGCTCGAGCAGATGAACAAGGCGATCGAATATTACCGTCGCGCCACGCTGCTCGATCCGAACTTCGCCGATGCGTTCGTCGCGTGGGCGGACGCGGTGATGCGCCGCGCACAGGTCGCCGAGGTCCCGCCCGAGAAAGCCGTGGCGGAAGGACGCGCGCTGATTTCGCAGGCGCTCAAAGCGGACCCGGATTCCGCGGAAGCACATGCGATTCTCGCTTTCTTGGATCACGACGCCGGCGATTGCGACGGCGCGCGCACTGAGCTCGCACGGGCGGAGTACTTCGATCCGAACAACGTCCAAGTGCTGATCCATCGGAGCAGGCACGGCTACATTTGCGATTGGGATCCGGAAGCTGCGCTCGACTATGCGCGCCGAGCCGAGGAGCGCGATCCGATGTACCCCTGGGGGTCGTTGCATGTCACGCTCGCGTACTACCACGCGTTCCAATACGAGAACGCGCTGCGCGAGGTCGACCGCCTTGCCGAGCGTTTCCAGGGTTACTGGATCGTGTATTGGAGCCGCTGGTGGATTCTCGACGACCTCGGGCGGTACGACGAAGCGCTCGAGGTGGCTCTCGACACTGTGCAGCGTAACCCTGACAACGAAACCCGCACTAGCCTCGCGATCGCCTATGCGCACGTGGGTAGGTTGGATAAGGCGCGCGAGACCTACGACGCGATCGTAAACCGCCACGAATTCTGGTCGCCGGCATTCCGCGCGCTATTGCTGCTCGCGCTCGGCAAGCGCGACGACGCCCTGGACGCGGTCGAAGAGGCGTACGAGCATCACGACAACTATTTGCGGACGATGGTGCACATGAAGCTGTTTCAGCCGCTGCACCACGACCCGCGTTTCGAGAGTGTCGTCGAGCGGCTTCAGCAGCGAGCGGCAGTGGACGCGCTCGACAAGGCGCTCGGCGTGTGACGCGCCGCAGCGCGTGCGCCGCGTTTCTCGCGGTGATCGTCGCTGCGGTGCCGCTCGATCGCCTAGCCGCCCAGGGGTCGAGCGGCTCTGCGCTCGACGAGATCATCGTCACCGCGACGCGCCGTGAGACGGCGCTCAAGGACGCGCCGCTCAGCATCGGCGCGCTGTCGGGCGCCGATCTCCGGGCGATCGGTGCGCGCGACATCGTCGACTACTTCGAGCACGTTCCGGGCTTGAATTACAACGAGGACGCGTTCGGCGGTTACCGGATCATCATTCGCGGCATCGCGGCCGGCACGTTCGTCGAGACGCGCCCCTTGAGCGCGTTCTATCTCGACGAGACACCGCTGATGACGATCGCTTCGGGGTCCGCCGCCGACCCGCAGTGGGGCGGGGCGCGTCCGCAGGCCGTAGACGTCGCGAGGGTAGAGGTGCTGCGCGGTCCGCAAGGCACGCTGTTCGGCGCGAGCGCGCTCGGCGGAGCCGTGCGCATGATCACGAATCGTCCCGATCCGCGGCGCTTCGACGCGAGCGTCGACGCCGGCTATTCCATGACCGCGCACGGGGACAGCGGCAACTCGATGAGCGGCGTCGTGAACGTTCCGATAGTGGCGGATCGGCTCGCTCTGCGTGCGATCGCCTATCGGCGTGACGACGGTGGCTATATCGACAATGTTGAAAGCGGGCAACTGGACGTCAACGACGTCACGACGTCCGGTGCGCGCTTGGCGCTGCTCTGGAACGCGACGCCCGCCCTCTCGTTGCTGTTTCGTGCGCAGGCTCAAGATCGCAGCAGCGGTGGGTTCGGCGCCGCCGACGTCGCCGCCGGGCCGTACGAGCAGATCCGTTACGTGTCGGAGCACGACGACGAGCGATGGAGGCTTTATACACTCGAGCTGAACTACGATCTTCCGCGAGCTCGGTTGACATTTGTGACGTCGAGCCTCGACCGCGATCCCGCGCTCGCGAAGGACAACACGCTTTTCATCGATCGCATCTTGGGCGTGTTCAATCCGACCACGAACGTCTTTGACGACTCGGTCGACGACACGATTCACGAGGTTCGAATCGCATCGACATCGGATAACAAGATCTCGTGGCTCGGTGGGCTCTACTACCAGCACCAGACTCGAACATGGCACCAAGATCAGCCATCGCCGGGCTTTGATGCGCTCACACAAGGTTCCGCGGCTCGCTTCGGCTATCCCGACAACCTCGAGCACGCGCGCTTTTCCGGCACGGTGCGTCAGGTCGCCGCCTACGGTGAAGTGTCCTATCGGCCGAGTAAGGTCTGGGAAATCACGGCGGGTGCGCGCTGGTTCGAGTTCGACTATGGCATCGACGACGCACAAGATGGGCTGCTCGCCGGAGGGCCGTCCCCCCCGATACGTGCCACGACGGACGAGCACGGCGTCACGCCAAAGATCGGCCTCGCGTATCGCGCGAACGATCGCCTGCTATTGTTCGCGAACGCTGCGCAGGGCTTCCGTCCGGGCGGCACGAACGAGTTCACGAACAGCCAGGTCGAGCATTGCGCGGGCGTTCTGGCTGGGTTGGGCCTCGCCGTCCCTCCGTCCCGCGGTTACGAATCGGATTCGTTGTGGAATTTCGAAGTCGGCGCGAAGACAACTTGGCTCAACGAGCGACTCGCCGCAGACGCCACCGTTTACCACATTCGCTGGGACGACATGCAGACGCCGCGCACGCTGTTTTGCCCGATGGATGCGATGAACCTCATCGAGAACGTCGGCAAGGCGACGAGCGATGGCGCCGAGCTCGAGCTCTCTTGGCGGCCGCTCGACTGGTTGCAGATCGGCTTCGGCGCCGCACGGACGAACGCGAGGCTCGCGGCAGATGCTCCGACGATCGTCGGCACCGCCGGCGAGCCGCTACCGACCGTTCCCGAGTGGACGTTCGAGGCGTCGATAGAGTCGCAGTTCCGCTTCACGGGTCGAGTGCGAGGGTTCGTGCGGGCCGACTACACGGGCGTCGACAGCTCGTGGAGCGACTACGACGAGGCAGTGCGCCGGCTCACGCCCTCGCGCAAGACGCTCGACCTACGCCTCGGCGCTCGGTTCGACAAGTGGTGGCTCGAGCTCTACGCCGACAACGTGCTCGACGAACGGGGCGTGCTGCTGTACACCAACAACATCGTTGGCGAATGGCAGGCGCTCACGACGCCGAGAACGATCGGGTTGCACGCGCGCGTCGAGTTTTGACGCGGCGCGGCTACTCGAGTCCGCCCGTGAACGGCGCGAGCAGCTTCGAGAGCGCCGCGTAGACCTTCGGACTGCCGGCGACGACGTTGCCCGTCTCGAGGTACCCGTCGCCGCCGCGGAAGTCGCTGATCCGGCCGCCGGCCTCGCGGATGATCAGCGCGCCGGCCGCGATGTCCCACTTGCTGAGCCCGATCTCCCAGAACGCGTCGACGCGCCCGGCCGCGACGTAGCAGAGGTCGAGCGCCGCGGAGCCCGGCCGGCGGACGCCCGCGGTCTCGAGCATTACCGCGCGCAGCATGTCGAGGTAGCGGTCGAGGTGCTTCAGGTTCTCGCGATAAGGCAGGCCCGTCGCGATCAGCGCGGGCCGCAGCGTCGTGCGCTTGCTCACGCGAATCTTGTGGCCGTCGAGCTGCGCGCCCTGGCCGCGGCTCGCGCTGAAGATCTCTTGGCGCAGCGGATCGTAGACGACGCCGTGCTCGAGCTCGCCAGCTCGCGCAACGCCGATCGATACGGAGAACACCGGGAAGCCGTGCACGTAGTTCGTCGTGCCGTCGAGCGGATCGATGATCCACTGGTACTCGTGGTCGCCGCTCGCGCCGCTCTCTTCGGCGAGGATCGCGTGCTCGGGATAGTGATCCTTGATGACCTCGATGATCGCTTCCTCGGCGGCGCGATCGACTTGGGTCACGAATTCGTTGCGGCTCTTCTCCTCGACCGTGAGCGCGTCGAGCCGATTGAGCTGACGCACCATCAGCTCGCCTGCGCGCCGTGCGGCGCGGACCGCGATGTTCACCATGCCGTGCATTTCGGCGCGCAGCGTAGAAGAGTCGCCGGGTGATCGCAAACGCCGCCCGCTCGAGAGCCCGCGTTCAGGCGGGCCGCGCCGCGACGGCGCGCGCGACCCGGCAGTTGTGTTTCGATTGACAAGGACGGCGTCCTTGCTAGAGTAAGGAAATGGCGAAAGTCACTAGCAAGCTCCAGCTCACGATCCCGAAGCGGCTCGCCGAGCAGTACGGCATCGCGCCGGGTGACGAGGTGGAGCTTCAAGCCGCCGGAGACATCATCCGGCTCGTTCCGCCGGGGCGGCCAACAAGCAAGCGCCTCAGCGACAAGGAGCGCGTGCGTCTCTTCGATGCGGCGACTGCACGCCAGCGCGAGCGCGAGAAGCGGATGCGAATTTCGGCCGAGCCGGCCGCGAAGCGCGATTGGAGTCGTGAAGATCTCTACGGCCGCGGCCGCGCAGCAGACGATGGCGAGCCTCGTTGACACGAACGTCCTCGTCTATCGCTTCGATCCGCGGAATCGCGCCAAGCAGCGGATCGCCGAAACGCTGCTGCGCGAGCATCTCACTGGCGACTCGCTGCTGATCCCGCACCAAGCGATCGTCGAGTTCGTCGCTGCCCTCACCCGTCCGCGGGCCGATCTCGGTGGGGCTCCGCTCTTGCCGATCGAGCAGGCGCGCCTGGAGGCTGAAGCGCTCGTCGGCCAGTTCCGCGTGCTGTATCCGACGCACGACGTGCTCATCACCGCGTTGCGCGGCAGCGCCGCGTATCAGCTGTCTTGGTTCGACGCGCATCTTTGGGCATATGCCGAAGTGCACGGAGTTGCGGAAATTCTGTCCGAGGACTTCGAGCACGGTCGCCACTACGGCAGCGTGCGAACCGTCAATCCGTTTCTCAAGGCCGAGGGTGTTCGCGAGCTGCCCGCGCTGTATCAGAGCGCCTAAAACCGTGCAAATCCCCGTCCGCATCGTGCTCGTCGAGACCTCGCATCCCGGCAACATCGGGGCAACCGCGCGCGCGATGCGCACGATGGGCCTCAGCGAGCTCGCGCTGGTACGGCCGCGCGCCGAGTTTCCGAGCGAGGCGGCGACCGCGCGCGCGGCCGGCGCCGACGCGATCCTTTCGAGCGCGCGCGTGTGCAAGACGGTCGACGAGGCGATAGACGACTGCGGTTGGGTCGTCGGCGCGAGCGCGCGATTACGCACCGTAGTCGTTCCGGTCTTGAACCCGCGCGAGTGCGCCGAAGCGATCTGGCAGAAGCTGCCCGCGAATCGCGTCGCGATCCTGCTCGGCAACGAGCAGTCGGGCCTCACGAACGAGGACCTCGCGCGCTGCCAGCAGCTCGTGAACATCCCGACGCACCCTGAGTTCGGCTCGCTGAATCTCGCGATGGCGGCGCAGGTGATTTGCTACGAGCTCAGGATGGCCGCGCCGAGCCGCCCGCCGCCCGTCGGGCCCGGACGCGAGGCGCCGCTCGCGACCGCCGCCGAGCTCGAAGGGCTGCACGATCATCTCGAGCAGCTGCTCACGGCGTCGGGCTTCCTGCATCCCGATCACCAGCGGCAGGTGAAGCTCAAGCTGCGGCGGATCTTCCAGCGCGCGGCGCTCGATCAGAACGAAATCAGCATCCTGCGCGGCATGTTGAGCTCGCTCGCGCCCGCGCACCCGGAGCGGGGACGCGAGCGGTGAGCGCCGAGATCTACTTGGACTACGCGGCCACGACGCCGCTCGATCCCGCCGTCGCGGCCGCGATGCGCGATTGCCTCGAGCACGAGCACGGCAACCCGTCGTCGCAGCACGCTGCCGGACGGCGCGCGCGGGCGCTAGTCGAGACGGCGCGCGAGGAGATCGCTGCGCGCGTCGGTGCGCCGGCCGAGCGAATTTTTTTCACCTCGGGCGCGACCGAGGCGAACAATCTCGCGCTGAAGGGTTTACTGCTGCGCGGGGGCTCGCGCGCGCGCGCCGCAGCTCGCGCGCATCTCGTCACGTCGACGATCGAGCACAAGTCCGTGCTCGACACGGCGCGCGCGCTCGAGGAGAGCGGCGTCGCGGTGACGTACGTCCCGGCGGACGCGCTCGGCCGCGTCGCGGTCGGCGACGTCGAGCGCGCGTTGCGCGAGAGCACCACGCTCGTCTCGATCATGCACGTGAACAACGAGACGGGCGTGATTCAGGACATCGCCGCGATCGGCGCTCTGTGCCGCGAGCGCGGCGTGCGCTTCCACGTCGACGCCGCGCAGAGCGCGGGCAAGGTGCCGCTCGACCTCGGCCGGGCGCCGATCGACCTCTGCTCGCTCACGGCGCACAAGCTCTGCGGGCCGAAGGGCGTTGGCGCGCTGTACGTCGCGGCCGGAATCGCGCTGACGCCGCAGATGCACGGCGGCGAGCAGGAGCACGGCTTACGCGCGGGCACGCTCGCGACGCACCAGGCGGTCGGCATGGGCAAGGCGTATGCGCTCGCGGACGAGGCGCGCGAGGCGCCGAAGCTCGCCGAGCTGCGCGACGCGCTCTGGGAGCGGTTGCGCGCGATTCCGGGCGCGCGGCAGAACGGCGATCCGGAGCGGCGCGCGCCGCACGTGCTCAACGTCGCGTTTCCGGGCGCCGAAGGCGAGAGCCTGCGTTTCGCGCTGCGCGACCTGGCCGTGTCCGCGGGCTCGGCGTGCGCGGCCGACAGTCCCGAGGCGTCGCACGTTCTGACCGGCATGGGCTTGAGCGACGCGCTCGCGTCGAGCTCGCTGCGGTTCAGCGTCGGGCGCTTCACGACCGAAGCCGAGATCGAGCAGGCCGCGGCTCGCGTCGCGGCGGCGGTCGGGCGGCTGCGCGCGTGCGCGTCCGGCGCGCCCGCGTGGTGCACGACATGAGCACTGCCTTGATTGAGTTATTTGCTGTAAACTATTGACCCTTCTATGGAATATAGCCCGGAGGTCGTGCGGCGATTCGACTCGACGCGAAGAGCCGGGGAACTGAAGACCGGGTTGGCCGGTCTTGTGTCGGGCGAGGCCGAGGACCGCACGCTCGGAGTCTGGGTCCGCTTCCAATTGCAAGTGAACGACGGCATCGTTCGAGCCGCGCGGTTCGCGGCGTTCGGCTGCCCGCACACGATCGCGGCCGCGGACTGCGCCGCGGAGCGGCTCGAGGGCGCTAGCGCGAGCGAGCTCCAAGCGCTCGACGTGCGCGCGATCCAGCGCGAGCTCGACGTGCCGGTCGAGAAGCTCGGCAAGCTGCTCAGGATCGAGGATGCGCTCGCCGCC
>Ga0326726_10004090_pt1 | contig 13355 bp, 13 predicted proteins | sample MHFenrmetagenome_2_FD_207603 | JGI IMG/M metagenome (GOLD analysis project Ga0326726, IMG submission 207603) | Lab enriched peat soil microbial communities from Michigan Hollow, Ithaca, NY, United States - MHF15MN | ecosystem: Environmental > Terrestrial > Soil > Wetlands > Peat | place: USA... | reverse complement strand
TCATGGCGAAGGCCGCGTAGATGCCAGCGAGCGGGACCGAGGAAATTCAGGCTTTCGCGGCGCGTTGATCGCAAAAGTGTTTTGGTATGTCCGCTCTTGGCACTTAGCGGACATTCGAATGGCATCGATCAATGTGGCCGACCCGGCTTTGGCAGCTTTTGAACCTTTCGTTTCTTTTGCTCGCGCTTCTCTTTCAGGCTCCGACGAAAAGGCGATAAAGCGCAAGCGCGACAATGAAGGCAACAAGGGCGGCCGGTAAAACAATCGGCGGCACAAACCATCGGCTCATAGCTCGTCCTCCTACAACGGCGGCCTCGCTGGCGGCAGCAGCGTGATTAGTTTGCCCCGAAGCCGAGATCAATAAATCGACTGTCGCCAGGGCCGTTATCAGTCATGGATCGCTAATCTGCTTGCCAGCATTGGTATTAATCCAGTCCCAAGCTTCGCTATCCGAAGCAAAGTCACCAATCTCTCGTTCGGAGCCGTCGGCGCGGATCCGAACAACGCACCAGCGGCCATTGTCCTTACGGCGAGGCGTATAATGTTGGTTCGAAGTCAGAGTAGTGTTCATATTAGTTTATTTCCTAAGCACGAAACGGAGAGGGCGCTTTGATCCAGCGCAATAGGCGGCGGGCGCGGGGCGGCGGCGGTCGCGTGGCCGCTCGCTGCGCGCGCGCAACGTCGGCGGCATCTTCAGCGACTGCACTGGCGCGCGGATTGGCAACCCCTCGATTGACTATGCGGTTGGCAGTGTCCTGAGGCTACACTTTGATGTTCAACCGCCGCAGCACGTCGGCGATGAGTTCCTTCACGTCCTGATGGCCGCCGTTGGTGAAGGTGATGCGAGTGCCTTGTCCGTCGGGCGGCGCCGGTGCGGCGGTGATGATCCTTTCCGTATTGATGACGATGGGCTGATCGTCCGGTTGTGTAAACTGCACGAATGCCATGAGAGACCCTGCCTGTGGGGCGCCGTGAGCGCGCTCGCGGCGTTCCGAAATCTGCGGCGCGCGGGCATCACGGTCAAGCCTGTACCGAAAATGTAAAGGCGAGGCGCTTCAAATGGCTTGTGGCCTTTGTACCCGAATACCGGTCTACACCGGTGGCATCCTTAAGCGCGAAGTGCCTTCGGACCTGCCGGTGGTGCAGCCGGCTTAATTGCACCTGGTTGGATTTCGGAGAGACCGCCGAAGGCGGTCTTTCTGTTTACCCAGTGTAGTTCGTGCAATGTCCGCTATTGGCACAAAGCGGACATCGTGGTGCCTCCCACTGATGTCCGCTTTTGGGGTAAAGCGGACATGACGCGGACATCGCAGAATGTCCGCTTTTGACACCAAAGCGTGTATGACGGCCCGCACAAAAAAGTAGGCTGCTTCCAATTAAGGCAGCCTACACAGAATCGATCCCATCCCGAGCTTTCAGCCCGCGTAGGCGACGCGCGTCTGGGGGGTTGCCTTGGCCGCGCTTACTGGCTGCGCGGGCAGCTGAAGCACTGTTGCCGCCTGACCTTCGCACAAGAGCGTCAGCAACTCGGTCCGCCCGCCCGGAAATTCGAGCGCATCGTGATGTGCGGCCAATTTGTCCTTGTTGACTTGCCGAAAGATTGCAGTCTGGTGGTTGATTGTCTTTGTCTTCCACCCGAGTAGGCCGTGCGGCAGGATTGCAACTCCCCCGGCAAAGGCGAGCTCTGTTCCTGGCAACAGACAGACCGCCAGCCCGAGATCATCTGCAGCGGCGAAGCCGCGCGTCCCTGTGCCGAAGTCACGCGTTACGAGTTTATCTCCGACCTTCGCCGGTCGCGAACGTACGCTTTGGAGGCTAAAGTCACACATTTATGGGACTCCCTAGTTGGAAGCCCCTCAGCCCCAACAAAATATTAGCGCACTTGCGACGCTCCAGTATCATAAAATTTTAGCCAGCAATCCCGACGCGTTCGTGCGCCGATGCTGACCAGGATTGTGACATTACACGGCTCTGTTACTTTTTCGCTGGCTCATGTTTGGTAGCATTCATAACGTAGTCATTCGAACACAAGGCCATGAGCATGAAAATCGCGGTGATCGGAGCCGGAAAAGTAGGCAGTGCGCTGGGCACCGGATGGGCCAAAACAGGTCACACAATCGTATTCGGCGTGCGAGACGTGAACAAGGCGGAGTTGAAGGCTCTGTGTGCGAGAATTGGCGCGACAGCGGCGCCATCTGCGGACGCAGCCCGACAGGGTGATGTCGTGGTTCTAGCGTTGCCGTGGACCGTCGCCGAAAATGCAGTCAAAGCCCTCGGCGATCTCAAGGGCAAGATCATCATCGATAGCATGAATCCACTGGCAATGAAGGATGGCGTACTCGGGCTTGAGCGTGGATTCACGTCATCGGGTGGAGAGGCCGTTGCGTCTTGGCTTCCCGGCGCAAGAGTGGTGAAGACGTTCAATCAGGTCGGCGCGGAAATGATGATGGCAGGCGATCGTTTTGAAACGCGACCCGTCATGTTCCTTGCGGGCGATGACGATACCGCCAAGTCCACCGTTGCTCAGCTCGTAGGCGAACTTGGATTCGAGGCCCTCGATGCCGGGGCTCTCAAACAGGCTCGAATCCTCGAACCATTCGCGATGGCGTGGATCAATCAAGCACTCTTTCGTGGCCTTGGACGGAACTGGGCCTTCGGTGTGATCCGCCTAAAGGGCTGATGTGCGTTGACGGCACCAAGCGGACATGCCGCTTGGTCCAATGAACGAGTGCCTTTGAGGGTCAAGCGAAAATACTTTTAAGACAGGTTTTCTAAAGGCCGAACGGATAAGTCTCCGGAGTACCCTCTTTCGCTTCAGTGGGTAAAGGCGTGACGGCGTGGGTCTCTTCGAACCATACGTAGCCGTCGAATTGTTGTGGGAGATGGGCCTCGAAATAGTGGCTCGCGAGCTCCGTCTCGGGGCGATAGATCACGCCGATAGCCCGCTCTAGGCGCGCATGCATAAGACCCGATCGCAGCGCTTTCCGCTGACCTTCGCGCAAATCCACAAGAAAGCGTCGCACGCCGCTGTCTAGGCAAAGCCGTTCATAGCTCTCAGCGTGTGCGGGACGTACGGTCTTGACTTTCATCGGCCCGCCCCAATCGTCCGCGGCAGCCACTGTGCCGCGATCGGTGCCAAAGCCGATGAGAACCGCTTCAGTGCCCAACTTTTCGCGGCAGAGCTGACCGATGTTGATTTCATCGCGTGTCTTGCCCATGTCGGTCGCTGCGGCATTGCCGATATGTGAATTGTGCGCCCACACTATTGCTTTGGCATTCTTGCCCCGCCAATTCATAAGATGGTTGAGCGTCTCGAACATATGTTGATCGCGTAGATTCCAGGACTCCGCAGTGGCGTAATACATAGCGCGGTAATATTGCTCGGCGGAAGCAATCAGCCGAGCGTTCTGCGCTGCATCCAAAAAGCTATCGCGATCATGTGCCTCGTATTCCAGTTGTCTGGCGAGCAGATCGTACAACGCCAGCAGCACCGGCACCTCGCATTTAGCATAGCCTGTCGTGAGCGCCGCGCGTCCATAGGTCGCCGGATCGCGCTGCCAAGGCGTGAGACAACCGTAACGCTCTCGCGCCACCTGAGCCGCCTCGGGATCGAAACGTTCAAGATACTCGACCACCGCGCTGATCGAGGCGTTCATGTTGTAGATGTCGAGACCGGAGAACCCGGTGTGCTCATCGGGATGCAGCGCGGCGTTGTGCGCGCGCAGCCAGTCGACGAAATTCGCGATCTCGACATTGCGCCACATCCATTGCGGAAAACGCCGGAACGCTGGGCCGCTACCGACATGGACGGACTTGTGCCGAACATAGCGATCGATCCGCGCCGCATCCGGCCAATCCGCCTCGACCGCGACGATATTGAACCCGTGCCGTTCGACCAGCCGCCGCGTGATCTGCGCGCGCGCCCGATAGAACTCAGATGTTCCGTGGGTTGCTTCGCCGAGCAGCACGATCCGTGCGTCAGCAAAGCGGTCAAATATTGCCCCGAAGGCGGGGTTGTCCAGATCGGGCAGAGGCTCGGCTGCTTCGCGGAGAAGTTCTGTTACTGACGGAGCACGCGGCATTCTGTCTGGCCGTCTTGGCCAGAGTCGGGCATAGGCGGGCGCCGCATCCAGCGTGGACTCCGCCCATCCGCTCGCGCCAATCAGCGGCACGAACGTTACCGGTCCAAGGTCCACCTCGTGGTAACGGTCTCCGCTATCGCGGACGACCTTGACTAACTCCTGGATCCCGCCGAGTTCGCCAATCGGGATGATCAAGCGGCCGCCGTTTTTCAATTGGCTGCGTAACGCTTCCGGAATCTCCGGGCCCCCAGCTGCAACGAGGATGGCGTCGAATGGGGCAGCATCGGCCCATCCCAACGTACCGTCGCCATGTCGCACTTCCACATTGTCATATTTCAATTTTGACAGCGCCCGTCTGGCGCTGTCGGCTAAGCCGCGATGTCGTTCGATGCTGTAGACCTTGGCAGCAAGCCGGCTCAAGACAGCCGCCGCGTAACCCGAGCCAGTGCCAACATCGAGCACACGATCGTTAGGCTTGATCTGGGCAGCTTCGATCATCAAGGCCACGATATAAGGCTGCGAGATCGTCTGGCCTTCCGCGATGGGAAGCGGACTGTCCTCGTAAGCGAATTCTTCCATCCCCTGGTGTACGAAAACTTCGCGCGGCACTTGGCGCATCGCTTCCAACACGTGCGCATCGGTCACGCCGCGCCGAGCCACCTGCGCGGCGACCATGCGCTCGCGCTCAACCGAGCGATCCCTTATTTGAACAGGCGATTCTGCCATGTGAAGCGTCCAAACGCTGCAGGGCATTTGCAACAAACTCAAATTACAAAAAGGGATTTCATAACCATTTGACCTGCATCAATCCTGATAGTCAGTATTACGGAAACGAGTGCCATCAAAACAGCGTAGATTGCTTAGAGGCTTCGCCGCCAACGGAATGATGCGAATTGTCGGATATCGCGCGAGCTGGGTCATTCGGCCCTAGAGACCCTGCATTTCAATGCCGCTTAGGAGCCCGACGTCGTCCGCCTGGCGCAATCGTATCAACACCGCTGACCCATTAATCCCTAAATTTGCTGTAGCTTTGACCGATGCGGTGGCGTTGGAGAATGCCATGATCTCTTTAGAGGATTGCATCGCCTTTTGCGGACTGGACAAAGACGAAGTCGACGCCATCAGCGAGCACGAGCACATTCCGGAAATCGCGGCTACTGCATTGGCAAACTATCTGCTGAAGCAGCCTCATGGTGGAGAAGCTATCCGGACCATGATCATTGATGACATTCATAAGGCGCTCGACGCCGGCCGTGTCAGGCATGCGCAGGAACTGTTCATGGCGCTGCGTCATTTCCTCGACCAGCATCCAGAAGCCCGCACCGGCGTGGAGTCATAATGGCGCAGCAGCGAACCTAGCAACGACGGCGATTACTGCCTGATTCCCCTGCCATTCGCATTCTTACTGGCTATCTCTCAAACTCAAGATGTAGGCGATGATGCTGTCGGCATCATCATCTTTGATCACAAGGTTTGGCATCGTACGGTGCGAGGTGTTCAACGCTGCTCTAAGTGCAGTGGCTGTCATTCCTGGAATGTTTGCAATTCTTGCGAAAGTTGGCGCGTTCTCATTTGTCGAGCGGCCCTTTTCCTTTACGGATAGGTGACACTCGGCACATCTCTCGCGCGCGATTGCTAACCCTTGCTCCACACTTCCAGTCTGAGCACCCTGTGCAGTGGGAGCGTTTAGGACGCTTGCGGCGACGACGAGGAATGCTCGAATGTTACTAAATTGCATTTTACTTCGCTGGCTGCCTTACAACACTGCGAGCCGAGACGGGTCCTGCAATGGTAACTGCGACCCTTGCAAACTGCAATTTTGCCTCTCCCGCGATGTTTACGGTCATTGCTGGGGTGCGGAACGAACCTACCGAAGCCGCGAGTCACGAAAAGGAAGGCGCTGGCGCAGTCGAAGTCCGCTATTGGCCCAGAGCAGACATGGGCTAGTGCACCGCACATGTCCGCTTTTGGGGGTAAAGCGGACATGACAATTGCACTGCGAAATGTCCGCTTTTGACCCAAAGCGGACATGACAATTCGGCTGATGCACGTTTGAGTTCTTAATTGAATCCCCGGGGAATCAACTCGTCCCCGGGGGTCGTCCTAGAGTCGCTATCAGGCCGTGTAATCCAGCGACTTGAAGCTCAGGTTGCGGACGCCTTCTGGCGCATCAGCAAGTTTACGAATTGCACCCCAAGTCTGTTTGTAGTTCGGAATAATGAACTCGTTCACGCCTGGAGACACGACATTGCCCTGTACGCCATTCGGGTTGGCGAACAGCATAAAGGTTTGTTTGCGCTTGGCAGTCGCCGTTGGATACACCATTGCCTGCGTCGAGCCGTTATCGTTATAGACCTCTACCAGATCCCCCCGCTTGAGCTTGAGTTCGGCCATATCTGCAGGGTTCATCTCGATGAGCGGGTACGGCATCCGATCCATCACGAACTCATTCTCCTGGTCGAGATAGGCGTTCTGCCACACAATGTTAGTTCGGCCGTTGTTGATGAGGAATGGCCACTTCTTCATCTCGGCTTCCTTGCCGGGCGCCTGCAGTCCGCGCCATTTGGTTTCCATGAAGGTCGCCTTGCCGTCCTTGCTGTTAAATTTGCCATCGGCAAAGAGGCGCTTGGTGCCGACGAGCTTGCCATCTTTAAAGTCAATCGCCGGCTCCTGGAAACCGTTGGTCCCCATGATGCGCAACCGCTCGTAAGTGACGAACTGACCACCCTTCTCGTGGGCGTGGTAGCCATCCATGAAGGCGTCTTCCTCCGTCTTCCAGTCGAAGCCCTTGAACTGGTCGGCATACTTAGCCTTACCCTGTCCACGCAACACGCGTTCCATGTGATTGGCGATGCGTGCTGCAATGAGGCAGTCGGGCATAGCTTGGCCGGGCGGGTCCATATAGCGTTCGGTGAGACGCATGCGCCGCTCGCCGTTCATCGATGTGAGATTGGCTTCACCAGACGTCGCTGCCGGAAGCCAAACATGGCAAGCCTCGCCAATCTTGGTCGGCACAATGTCGATATTGACCGCAAACAGGCCTCCCTTCTTGATCGCCGCCATGATCGCCTTGACCATCGCGTCGCGGTCGCCATACGGCGCGGTCAGCATCGCATCCTTCACGATGTCGGAGCGTTTCTTATAGGCCTGTTTAAATTTGAACGCGTTGAGTGTGGTCTTGTAATGGTCGCAGCCCCAGATGTGATGGACACCGCCCTTGCCACCGATGAGGAGACTGTCGACATAAGCCGCCGGTCGTCCGACGTGGGCATCGGATGGCCGCGAATAACCTTCTTGATGGCCGCCCATTCTCACGCAGCCACCTCCGGGTCGGCCGATGTTACCGGTCGCAAGTGCGATGTTCACCATCGCGCCGTTGGTGCGATAGTTGTCATTGCCCCAGATCAGTCCCTTCTCATAAGCGAACATCGTGCGGCGCCGTGCTCCGCCTTGTTTGGGTTCGGCGATCCATTCTGCCGATTTGCGGATTTGATCAACGGTCAGCCCGGTGATGCGAGCGGCCTCTTCGAGACTGGTCTTGTTGCCGTTGACCGCCTTGTTGAAGTCCTTGGTCGAGGCGTCAATGAACGCCTTGTCGGTCCAGCCCTTGTCGGCAATGTACGTGAACCACGCATTGAACAGTGCGAGATCGGTGCCTGAGTTGATGGCAAGATGCATCACGCGGTCTTTGCCAGCCTCAACCTCGCAGGCATTCACCGTTACCGTGCGTCGCGGATCAACGATAATGACGCGACCTTGTTCGACAGGCTCGGAGCCGAACTCGGCTTTCTTCTTGTCCACCGAAGTGCCGCGCAGATTTGGAACCCAGTGGTTAAGGAAGTAGTTGGTCTGCGTTTCCAGCGCATTCGTACCAACCGCGACGATAGTGTCGGCAAGCTCAGCGTCCTCATAGCAATTATTGAGTTCGCCCACGCCCATGTCGCGCGTGGCATGGACCTCGGAGTTATAGGCTGGACGATTGTGAATGCGGATGTTCTTTATCTTCATGGCACCGAAATAGAGCTTTCCGGTGCCCCAAGTATTCTCATAGCCACCGCCAGCGCCCCCGTGGTCGAATGCCGAAACTATCAAGCCGTCCTCGCCCATATCGTTGATGACGCCGACAGTGACGCGGGCGACGAGATCGAGCGCATCGTCCCAGCTCGTCGGTTGCATCTGGCCGTAGCGCCAGACCATCGGGTCAGTGAGACGCTGTAACTGCGTGTTGCGCTGACGTGAGTAGCTCATCTCGGCCATACGCGCGCCGCGCACGGAACCTAGGCCGGAATTCACCACGCAGTCCTTGTCTGGCTTGATGACGATGTGCACGTCCTCGCCATTTTGCTTCACGATGTTGTACATGGACGGCGCATACCAGGCGGCCGTCTCAGCTTGCTGCTGTTTGCTAAGATCAACACCGAATTTATTCTCGTCCGGTGCTGTGCCGCCCTGTTTGTTGGTGGGCCACGTGTAGGCGTGATAACCGCAGCCAACGATGCAGTAGTGGCAGACGACATTGAATTCCTTGGCATCCTTCGGGATGATCGGAAGCCGGTCGATTTGACGTTTGTAAGCCATTGTTTCCTCCTTCAGAGCACGTTGGAGAGCCGTCCGTACAGAAGCTCGTCGACGCCTTCAGCGTAGATGTCGCCTTTGTCATCGACGCGCAGTACGTACTGCGGGAGGTTTTGCGTGGCTTGACCCCAGACTTGCTGGCCGCCCGCTTCGCAGTCGAAACGGGAATAATGACCCGGGCAATTCAGGGTACGGTCTGACTTGTTGTATGAAAGTGGAAATCCCTTATGCGGGCATGTTGTAGAAAAGCCGACAATGTCCCCATCGGGGCCGATCCCTTGCGCGACGCGCTTTCCGAGTTTGAGCAACACACCCGGAGCATCATTGTCGGGATAGCTAACATTGAGCGGCTCGTTCAGTTTGAGATCGTTGACGTTTGCTAAACGGTTGGACGGGTAGTTCACGCGGGCGGGCGCCGGTGCGGCCTTGGCCTGCGGCATCGCGACAGTGGCGGCTGCTACTCCAGCTGCGGCCATGCTGGCGCCGGATAAGAATTGCCGTCGACCGACGTCGACGATCATCTGACATCGCTTCATGGGTGTTCTCCCTGTCCTTCGGTCGGGTCATCCGATTTCGGGCCGCCGCCCGGTGACGGATGAAAGACTTCGCTTGGTTATTGGTTGTCACATCGTTGCAATGCAGTTATGTGACGATATGTCGAGAAGTCTAGACATAACGCTAGCGGAGGTTTAAGGCGCTGTCATCTGATAAGCGGATTATTGGAGGTAGCCGGGAGAGGCTTTAGGGATCCTATGCCAAAAGGAACTTTAGCTGTTGTCGGGCACATTGGCCCAGCCGCGCGAGGCGACAAAATGTCGGCGCCGCACGCCCTCGCAACGTTCGCAGCTTTAGGACAGCCCACTCGGCTCGCAATCTTCCAACTTCTGACGACCGCAGAACCCGATGGTCTTGCTGCGGGCATCATCGCGGAAAAAGTTGGTTGTCCTCACAATACCCTCTCGTCGCACCTCAGCATTCTTGCGCGTTCGGGACTGGTGAGAGGCGCGCGTGACGGACGCTCTATCATCTACCGCGCGAACGTAGATGCCATCCGCACGCTGGTTAGCTTCCTTGTCGATGACTGCTGCGACGGCCATCCCGAGCTCTGCCATTTGCAGGAAGCGATAGAGAACTGCGGGTGCGCGCCAGCGCAGAAGAACAAAAAGCGGAGGACGTGACCATGAGTGCGGACAGGACAAGAAAGGTTTACAATGTCCTTTTCCTGTGTACGGGAAACTCGGCGCGCTCGATAATGGCCGAGGCGATCCTCAATCGCGCAGGTCAGGGAAATTTCCGCGCGTTCTCAGCCGGGAGTCAACCGAAGGGCCAAGTACACCCCTATGCTCTCAACTTCTTGCGCAAGTCACACTACGACGTAAGCGGCGCGCGCTCGAAAAGCTGGCTCGAGTTCTCGCAGCCAAATTCGCCAAAACTCGATTTCGTTTTCACCGTCTGCGACAACGCGGCCACAGAGACATGCCCAGTCTGGCCGGGCCAACCGATGACGGCACATTGGGGCGTACCTGATCCGGCTGCGGCAAAGGGTACCGAGGCTGAGATCGCTTTTGCTTTTGCCGATACGCTGCGCATGCTCACCAACCGCATCAACATTTTCGTCAGCCTGCCGCTCGCCAAGCTGGACCAACTGAGCCTGCAAAAGCGGCTCGACGCCATTGGCAAGACCAAGGACGCTGCGTCACCAGCGACTGCGGCGGAATGAGCGAGGCGGTAGCTCCATTGTCACGGCGGCTACTGACCGAGGCGCTCGGCGCCGCTATTCTCGTCGCCACCGTAGTCGGCTCAGGGATTATGGCCGAGCGTCTGGCAGGTGGAAACCAAGCGATTGCGTTGTTGGGCAACACCATTCCGACTGGCGCAATTCTCGTCGTCCTTATAACGATCCTGGCACCGATTTCAGGTGCGCATTTCAATCCGGCTGTGACGTTCGTATTTTTTGTGCAGGGCGGGCACCCTCAGCGCGAGGTTCTGCCGTATATGGTTGCGCAGTGTATAGGCGGAATTTGCGGGACGGCACTTGCTCACTTGATGTTCGGCCTTGCTCCACTCGCCATTGGTGTCACCCCGCGCACGGGGGCAGCGCAGTGGTTATCGGAGGGCGTGGCGACTTTCATGCTGATGCTAACGATCTTGGGTGGCGTTCGGTTTGCACCTCGGCAAGTTCCCTGCCTGGTTGGCCTCGTGATTACCGCCGCTTATTGGTTCACAGCCTCAACTTCATTCGCAAATCCCGCCGTTACCCTCGCTCGCGGGTTCACGACAACATTTTCCGGCATTGCAATAATTGACGTGGCGAGTTTTGTCTTGGTGCAGTTTCTTGGAGCGACCATAGGATTATTTGTATTTGTTGCACTGTTTCCATCCACGGCCGCGGAGCGAGAACACCCCTCAGACTCATTACTAGGTGACAGAAAAAAAGTACGCAAACGGACGGCAATACATTCATAGGCGATAAGGTCAAATCATCTTACTCTGGTAGCTACGGTTCAATACCAAATCTGGCTGATCGCCAAACGATCTCCAGTTTGGGTGATTACCCACAACCTCCTTTGATTCGTTGGATGTCCGCTATTGGCACAAAGCGGACATACCGAGTTGCACCGCACATGTCCGCTTTCGGGGGCAAAGCGGACATAGCTTTCGCATCGCAAGATGTTTGCTTTTGACCCGTCTCAGACATCTGGCTTGAGACCAGTATTACGTCAGTCTCCGCACTCGAAAGTGCTACGCTTCAGATAAGGCGTGTTCTGGGAGAAGCACATGAAGCGTCGCGAGTTCATCAAACTCCTGGGCGGCATGGCACCGACATGGCCCCTAATGGCGCAGGCGCAGCAGCCGGCAACGCAGCACCGGATAGCAATTTTTCATCCGGCAATTCCCACCGGCCTCCTTACCGAAACTGGTGGGGGGAGCGCATGGCGCGCGTTTTTCAGCGAACTACGCCGCTTGGGTTACGTCGAAGGAGGAAATCTGATCATTGAACGCTATTCCGCCGAGGGGCATCACGAGCGTTATGCTGCTATCGCCCGGGAGATCGTGATCCGGAGGCCGGATGTGATCGTCACTGGAACTAATCCCGTTGTGACTACCTTCAACGCGGCGACCAGCACAATACCGGTCGTCGCGTTTATGCTTGATCCGCTGCACGCGGGGCTGGTCACCAACCTCAGCCGGCCGGGCGGCAATATCACAGGCATTACCCTCGATCCCGGGATCGAAGTCTGGGGAAAGCGCCTGGAGATCTTGAAGGAAGCCATCCCTTCGACAGTTAAGGCCGCGTTTCTGGGGATGCGCGGCGGGTGGGAAGGTTCTTCCGGGCAAGTCTTGCGGGACGCCGCCTCTCGATTGGGCATTTCGCTGGTTTTTACGCTCCCCGAGAAGGGCACACCCTCGGAGATTGAACGCGCCTTCGCAGAAATTGAGCAGCAGCAGCCGGACGCCCTGCTGGTCAGTGGAGAAGGCGACCTTTACGCGAACCGCCAACTGATCGCCGAGCTCTCTGTGAAGAAGCGCTTGCCGGCGATGTGTCCGTACCGCGATCACGTCGAAGCCGGTGCTCTGCTGGGTTATGCCGTCGATCTCGCAGAGTTGCTCAGGCGCATGGCCGATGACGTGCACCAAATTCTCAAAGGAGCTAAACCGGGCGAAATCCCGATCTATCAGCCGACCAAGTTCGAGCTTTTGATCAACCTGAAAACCGCCAAAACGCTGGGCCTCGCCCTGCCGCGCGCGCTGCTCGCTCGCGCTGACGAGGTGATCGAATGAAAGGCGGAATGTCCGCTATTGGCACAAAGCGGACATCCCTAGTTGCACCGCACATGTCCGCTTTTGGGGGTAAAGCGGACATCGCGATTGCACCGCAAAATGTCCGCTAATGACCCAACGCGGACATACGGAGGTATGTGAGCGGATTCAAATTTTACGGTTATTCTATTTGCGGCCCGTTAGGTGTCCAATTCGTTCAACAGCTATAGACGGAGCCTGGAATGCGGTTCACGACGTTGATACTTGGTGTTCTTTTCAGTCACGTCGTATCGGCTGAGGCAACCGAAGTTCTATTAAAGGCGCGCGATCAGGGGACTGTGAGTTGGGCGCAGGAGTTGTTAAAAAAATTTAACGCGACAATTAAAAAACCGATCCCTGGTCTCAATGCCGTTATCCTCGACGTTCCGACTGCCAATGTAGCGAATCTTGTGAAGTCGGCACGGGATAACCCGGCGATTTCAGCTGTAGAGGCTGGCGGCGATTATCGGCAACTTTTTCGGATGACGCCAACGACCAATTTTGACGACGTAAAAATTTCTCGAGCTCAAAAAGAAGCGGTATCAAGACTTCGCGAAAACAAAACGTCAGCTTCAGTCCATGTCGTTCAAGTTCGGCCCGGGGGCATATCTCTTGAGCTTCTCAGAGGAGCTCTCACAATCGCGGACGGGTTTAGCAAGGAAAATGGCATAAAACTAAATCTGGCTCCCGGAGTGAAGGTCGATGCTCTTCAGAACGAAATTGATCAACGCGGTCCTTTGTCTTTCGTTTGGCATGGGAAGGTCGAAAATCGCAAAGCCGCGCCAAATAAAAGAGAGGGCGTGGCGACCTTCGTCGTCCAGGACGGAAAAATTTCAGGATCGATCGTTATTGGATCGGATAGTTACACCGTTTATCCACTTGGCAATGGTTTACATG
>Ga0326726_10004089_pt1 | contig 13357 bp, 10 predicted proteins | sample MHFenrmetagenome_2_FD_207603 | JGI IMG/M metagenome (GOLD analysis project Ga0326726, IMG submission 207603) | Lab enriched peat soil microbial communities from Michigan Hollow, Ithaca, NY, United States - MHF15MN | ecosystem: Environmental > Terrestrial > Soil > Wetlands > Peat | place: USA... | reverse complement strand
TCTTTGCAACCAGCTCACGCCGTGAAATCGGGGAGCTGACAGACTTCCTTGCCGAGGAGATGGCGCGCTCGGGCGGCGAAGTGCTGCACGATGCAAGCTGGCTGCCGCTTAACCTCTATACCGGCTTTACTTTTGGAACTCTGGACCTCTATACCGAGTCAGATATCTTCGGAAAGCTGCACACCCATAAGGCTCACAGAAAAAGAAAAATACGGGGAATCTCACTCAAAGACCTCCAGAAACTCAAGGTCGGCGATTATGTTGTTCATGAGGATTACGGTATCGGTATTTTCAAGTCTCTTGAGACCATAACAGTCGGCAACTCCGAGCAGGAGAGCGTACTTGTCGAATATGAAGGGGGCGATCAGCTCTTCGTCAATGTGCAGAATATCAACCTGCTCTCGAAGTACACTGCTTCCGAAGGTTCGCTCCCCTCTCTTTCAAAGCTCGGAAGTTCGAAATGGGCGGCAAAAAAGGAAAAAGTCCGCGGCAAGCTTCGCGATATTGCCATCAACCTGATCAAGGTCTATGCCCAGCGAAAGATGAAGCCCGGTTTTGCCTTTGCGCCCGACTCCATCTTCATGCGGGAATTCGAGGCATCTTTTATCTTTGAGGAGACACCTGATCAGCATCGGGCAATCGAAGAGGTTAAAAAAGACATGGAAGCGCCTCACCCGATGGATCGACTGATCTGCGGTGACGCGGGTTTCGGAAAAACCGAAATTGCGATGCGGGCGGCTTTCAAAGCGGTGGAATCGAAAAAACAGGTGGCTGTTCTGACCCCGACCACCATCCTGGCGCACCAGCATGCCGAGTCGTTTATCCGGCGCTATGAGAATTTCCCGATTTCCATAGCGGTGCTGAGCCGTTTCGTACCCCGCAAGGAACAGGTTGAACTGTTGAAAAAAATAGAGGGTGGTCAGATCGATATTGTCATCGGCACTCACCGCCTGGTATCCAAGGACGTACTTTTCAAAGATCTTGGACTGCTTGTTATCGATGAGGAGCAGCACTTCGGAGTTGAAGTGAAAGAAAAACTCCGTGAACAGTTCCCGAGTGTCGATACCCTGACCATGTCGGCTACGCCGATACCGCGAACCCTGCAATTTTCAATGCTTGGAGCAAGAGACCTTTCAATAGTCTCGACTCCCCCGAAAAACCGTCAGCCGGTGGAGACCCTCATAACCGATTATGACCCGTCACTCATACAATCGGCAATCCGCAGGGAGATCCAGCGGGAGGGGCAGGTATTCTTTCTGCATAACCGGATTTCCGGACTTGAAGAGGTACAGCACACGTTGAGGGAACTTGTACCCGCTGCCAGGATTGTCTTTGCTCATGGTCAGATGCCGTCAAAAGAACTTGAAAAGGTCATGATGGACTTTATGCAGAAAGAGGTTGATGTGCTTATTTCCACCACCATCATCGGATCAGGTCTCGACATCTCCAATGCCAACACCATTATCATAAACCGGGCCGACATGTTCGGTCTGTCAGATCTTTACCAGTTGCGAGGAAGAGTCGGGCGAAGCGACAGGAAAGCCTACTGCTACCTGATCACTCCTCCGCTGCATACCCTGAAACGGGATGCTGTTCAGCGGCTTGCGGTTATCGAAAGCTTCACCGAGCTCGGTTCTGGTTTCAATATCGCTCTGCGCGACCTCGACATCCGGGGAGCGGGCAATCTGCTCGGAGCCGAGCAGTCGGGATATATCCATGAACTCGGCTTCGATCTCTATCAGAAAATGCTTGAAGAGACCGTTGCAGAGCTGAAATCAACCACCTTCAGCCATCTCTTTACCACTGACGGGAAACCGGCACCAAAGCTCAAAAAAAGCTGTGACCTGGTCTTCTTTTTTGACGCGCTCATTCCGGATTATTATATCAATGCAACCCATGAGCGGTTTGCTTTTTATGAAAAAATCTCCAAAGCATCTTCAGAACAGGAGACTGACGCCCTGTCAGCTGAACTCAAGGACCGCTTCGGAGCACTCCCCGAAGAGGTATCGACGCTGCTCCTCCTGACCAAACTCAAAATCACCGCTTCGGTGCTCGGACTTGAAAAAATCGACATCCAGCCGAAGACTTTTACGCTTCTCCTGCCCGGTCAGCATGATGAAAATCTTGCCAACAGGGAATTTTTCCAATACCTCTTTGTATCTGTACAGGAGCGATGGATGCAGGAGTACAGACCGGGATTCAAAATGGACAAAAAGATAAAACTGATCCTGCACCACCCCGCGTCAGCCGATACGACCCCAAGCCTCCTTTTACAACGATATACCGATCTGCTGAAAAAGCTTGACCTGATGTCAAAAGAGCAGGCCATATAGAAAACTCAATCAAGACCTGCCAGCAACGTTTCTGATAAACCGACCTAATCACAGTGAGTGTAAACTGCCTTGCAACGTGCGCTCACTGCCGTCCGGCCATCTCTCTTCCCGAAAGAGAAGGCATTGTATTTTCAGTCGATAAAAATAATCACATCATAGAAAGCAACTTTTAATAACGACTGCATTGTTAGATAAAATGTCGAACAAAACAGGATAATATTGGTCTTATAAAATTGAACTGTTGTAATCATGAATATTGTTATCAATAACAGGTGTTGTGAGGCAAACGCAGGAGACAGGCTGCTTGACGTTGCCCGAATAAATCACTCTCATATCGGTTATTTCTGTGGAGGTAACGGCATATGTCAGACCTGCTATGTGACCGTTCTCAAGGGAGCTGAACTGCTCTCCCCCATCGATGAAGAAGAACGTGCCCTGCTTTCTGACGCTCTGATCAAAGAGGGTACAAGAATGGCCTGTCTGGCAACGATTGAAAAAGAGGGAACCATCGAAATTCTTTCGGCAGTGGAAGAGGTTAAACAGATGTTTGAATCGAATCCGCTTCAACTGGCGGGGTATGCAGCCAAAATGGGACGTGAGGCACTGGTCAAATTTCCCGATACCGTACGATTGCAGTCTGCCAGAAGTTTTGATCTGTGGCAACTGCTCTCCGACGTTGTCGAAGGATTCGGCTTTGCCCTGCAGCTTGTTATCGATGCATTTCAATCACCATTTTCCGCCAGGCCTGAGTGCAAAATAATAGGCCATATCGACAGTAAAAGCGCAACACTGCCTGATGTCATCACTACCAGCGACATCGTAAAGCTCTCTCCTGTAACGCTGAAACAGGGCAAACAAGCCTGAGATGAAGTGCGGCGCCTTCAAACTTTTTTCTTCAATCAGGAATAACAAGGATTGAAGGTGACAGCCGCGAAATTGTTTATATTTTCGGAAGGGCGCCTCTATGAATAGTCGTGAGTCCCGACAGGTCGGGAGAATAAATTCAAGAGGTGCCCATAAAAGAAGTGATCAGGTCAGGTTTTATTACACTCACCATTAACTCCGAAAACCATGATCATCTATATAAACGACAAGCCATGCGAAGCCGCGAAAGGTGAAGTGCTCCTGAATGTGGCACAGCGCAATAAATGCCATATCGGTTACATCTGCGGAGGAAACGGAATCTGCCAAAGCTGCTTTGTCTATGTCAGGGATGGAGCGGATACACTGTCGGGGCCAAATAATATCGAGAAGGCCTTTATTTCAGATAAACTGTTTCAGGAGGGCGGTCGGCTTGCCTGTCAGAGCGTTATCATTAAAGAAGGTTCTCTCCGGGTGCTGTCAAGGGCGGAGAATCTCCGGCGTCTTGTACTCGGCCTGAATGTTCCCGGCTTTATCGTCTACGCTCAAACCATCGGCTATAATGTCGTCAACAAATTGCCGGACGGAGCGGGAAACCTTTATGGAAGAATCAGCAAGGGACAACTCAATCCCGGCGACTCTCTCAGAAAAATCGGCAACGGTCTCGTTCAGGCATCGCTTCTCGTCTCCAGTACATTCATGGAAACATTCCCCTTTCTGCAATACCCGGCTTCGATTCTATCCGGTGGAGCGCAAGGAGTGCTGAAGGGTGCCTCAGACGCGGTCTGTAATGTATCAGGAGGGCGCCTTCACCTTCCCGGAACGACATGTTCCTGCTGCGAAACCAATAAAGCTACAGCCATCGAGCCTGTAAAAATATCTGTAAAGTAGTTTTTACCCTGTTTAAGCAGGTGAGAAACAACAACCCTGTACACTGAATGGGATATTCGTCTGATATGGGAAACATCGAGTTTGAGCTTGGCGCGAAAACCCTGGAGCGATGGCTGATCAAACCCGAAAAAACCATGAGTATTGTTCTCGGGATTCCGAAGGAACGAGCTCAGGACGAACGCCGGGTAGCGATTTCACCACCTGGTGTTCAAATACTGATTGAGCACGGCATCAAGGTGATCATCGAAAAATGTGCCGGTAACTTCTGTAACTTCACCGACCTCGATTATGCTGAAGCCGGTGCGGTCATTGCCGAAACGCCAGAAGAGCTTTACGAACAGTCAAACGTAATCGTAAAGGTCTCTCCGCCTCTGCCAGAGGAACTTGCGCTCTTTATACCCGGCCAGATGCTCATATCCGCCCTTCATCTGGGAACGGTCAGTCCCCATCTGTTAAAAACCCTTCTCGAAAAAAAGATAACCGCTCTCGGATTTGAATTTATCGAAACCAGGGATGGCGAACTGCCGATTGTCAGAACACTGAGCGAAATTGCTGGTTCGCTGGCGATACAGACTGCTGCCAAATACCTTGAAACCGGTTATGGCGGCAGTGGAATCCTGCTTGGAGGTATTGCCGGTGTTCCGCCCGCACACGTCACCATTATCGGCGCGGGAACTGTCGGGCTTTTTGCTGCTCAGGATGCACTCGGGCTTGGAGCGCAGGTCACCGTTATCGACAAGGAGATCAATCGGCTGAGAAGGTTTGAAGCATTTTTCAATCGTCATCTTGTCACGGCAATAGCCAACGATCACTACATTTCAGAGCTCGCCAAAACTTCCGATGTCATGATCGGAGCGTTGAGCCCGAAAAAGAAACTCATCAAGCCGCTGGTCAGTGAACAGGTGGTAAAATCCATGAAACCCGGATCGGTGATTATTGACGTTTCAATCGATCAGGGAGCCTGCTTTGCCACAAGCCGACATACATCCCATACCAATCCCATCTACGTCAAACACGGTGTCACCCATTATTGCGTACCGAACATTCCGTCAGCCGTAGCTAAAACCGCATCTTTTGCCCTGACCAACACCCTTCTGCCTTTTATTCTCAAACTTACCGAGCATGAAACCGTTTCGGATATCCTCTGGAAAAGCCACAGCTTGAGAAAAGGAACCTATATTTTCAAAGGCTATGTCACCAAGAAAATCCTTGCCGAACTGACGAATTTCCCATACAGGGAGATCGACATGCTGCTTGCCGCTTGCTGACGGGTTACTGCTTTTGAGCACCGTCCGACCCTGACACGTCAGGATTGATCAGAATGTATGGAGGTTCCCTTACAGCAGATAATCGAGCGGTTTTTCAAATTTCCTTGCGACATAGGATGCACATGACACTCCCGAATAGGTAACAGCTATAACTCCCTGTCCGGGGAAAGTACTGTCGCCCACAGCAAAAAGATTTTTTACCGGGGTTGTGTTCTGCGGTTTCTGAAGGATATTCTGACCCGGCTTAAGCAGCGGGCCATATGAACCTTTATGCCGGTTCAGATAGCGTTCATGGGTGAGCGGCGTGGCAAGCACTTTCAGTTCAATGGCCTTTGACAGTCCCGGAAGAATCTGTTCAGTCCGCTGAATCACCCGATCTGCCATCAGCTCCTTCGCTTCACGATACTCGGTGCCGGTCCTGTCGAGGTGCTGCCACATATCAGCCTCGGAAGTAACGAATGCATGAACTATGTGCTTGCCGCCGGGAGCCAGTGATGGGTCAAGCAGGGTTGGTGCAGAAAAATATATCGTCCCGCCCGGCTGGTTATAGTTTTTCCAGTCGTCTACCAGAATATGGTGTACAGAGAAATCCCCTGGAATAACGGAGCCGTCAACGCCGAGAAAAAGCTGGAACCAGCTCGGGGCCTGCTTGAACCGCTCTCTTCCCACTCTGTAGCGGGAGTCGGTAATGAGGCGGTTGAAGGTATCCCAGATGGTGGCATTACTGATAACGGCCTTTGCGAAATACTCTGTACCGTCTGCAAGCCGCACTCCCTGGGCCACCCCGTTTTCAACCAGAATGGCGGCAACATCGGATTGATATCGGATTTGTCCTCCGAATTTTTCGATCCCCCTGCACAACGCCCGGGGAATAGCACCGGAACCGCCAAGAGGATAGTTGATACCGCCATAATGACGGTCAGCAAGACAGATGCCCGCATTGACCAGCGGTGTCGAAACAGCATCCTGTACCGCCCATGAATAGGCTTCAATATCGATGAACCGGAGAAGTTCCTCATCATGGATATACTTTCGTGCGGTTTTGCCCATTGATCGGAAGGTCTTCAGTGCAAGCGAGATGGTCTTGAGCGGATAGCTGGAACCGACAGACGCCAGATGCATCACATCTTCAAGCGAGCCTGCGGGAAGTGAACTGAGAATATCATATACATCATCCAGTTCGCCGTAAAACTTTCTTATCCCGTCGGCTTCGTGAGGAAAACGATTTGCAAGCGCATCAAGAAACGCTCGGCGATCATACGAGGCAGGAACTGCAAAACCATTTGGCAGATGATAATGAATCTGAACCGGATCGTGAATCGTTTTGACCTCGACGCCCAGTTTCCTGAATATTCTTGTATGCAGGTTAAGAGTACCGCTGCTGCCGTTTTCCCCGAAACCGTAAAATACCGATGCTCCGGCATCAAAATTGTATCCTTCGCGCTGAAATGAAGAGCAGCTTCCTCCGGGATACCGGTTCTTTTCAAAAACAAGTGTTGAAATACCGCGTTCCTGAAGCAGCGCCGCAGCTGTCAGTCCTCCGATACCGGAGCCGATAACTATGACATCGGCGGATTCATTTGAGGCTATCATCTGTCAGGATTTAGTCCGGAAGTTCTTAAATGACCTAAAATATATTTTTTATATTAATTATTTTACGGGGACAACTACGCACTCGTTACGCAATGACAGAACCAGGAAGAATTTGAGCTCATGAAGAAACCTGAATCGCCTCGTCAAATAAAAACAAAAACAAAAAAAGAGTCCCTGTCACGGGAGGAGCAGCAAAAGCAGCTTGAGTTTCAAAAGGAAGCCGTAGTTCATCTCAACTCCTTATATAACTACGCGCTGCACTTGACCATGAATCCTGATGACGCTGAGGATCTTGTGCAGGAAACCTATCTCAAGGCCTATAGATTTTTTAATTCCTTTGAGCGGGGAACAAACTGCAAGGCATGGCTGTTTAAAATCCTGAAAAACAACTATATCAATCGTTTTCGTAAAAACTCAAGAGAACCGGGAAAGGTTGATTACGATCTTATAAAGGATTTTTATCATTCAATAAAGGACACTCGGAGCGACACGACTGAAGCGGAAAGCGATTATTTCCATTCACTTTTGCACGAGGAGGTCTATCAGGCACTTCATTCATTGCCCGAAGAGTTCAGGGAAGTGATTCAGTTATGTGATATTGAAGGGTTTACCTATGAAGAGATCGCCAATATGGTGGAAAGTCCTATCGGTACAGTAAGGTCAAGATTGTACAGAGGCAGAAAACTGCTTCGTGCACAGCTTGAGGAGTATGCCAAAAAATATGGGTTCAATACCGATACAGAAGATCAATAAAATCAATACGCACAAAATTTGTTTTTACTATGAACTGCAAAAAAGCCCGCGTACTTATGAGTGCCGCAGTAGACGGCGAGCTTACGCTGAAAGAAGAACAGGATTTTCTGGCGCACCTGGCCGAGTGCAAGGAGTGCGATGAAGAATACGGAGAGGCAAAAAAGACCAAGATGATCATCAAGGAGAGAATTGTACAGTTTAAAGCGCCTCAATCCCTGATCAATTCAATCATGCAGCTGACCAGCATCACAGCAAAAGAACACGAAGACACCCTCCTTTATGAGTAAATCGAGATGATATAAATGATTTTATATCATCTCAGAGAGAAACAATCAAAACGGCAGCTCTCAAACAACCAATGAGTGCTGCTGTTTTTCAGAGCCCGGCAAGTACGTAAACACCTGCTCAATAACTGACAGCAGCAGCGAAATCCCTCAGGCATCTGAACATTATGCCATACTCCGGTCCGGCAAGCACTTTCCCCTGCTGTAATGCCGCCGAGGATACCTCGATATCGAAATATCAAAAGCCGCTGGATCCTGTGAGTGCAAGATCTGAAATATAGCGCTTGATTGACTGATGTTTTCCGAGACCAAGCTTTTTATGCAGCCTGTAACGTACACTCTCCATGCCTCTTTTTGATATTCCGACAGAATTGGCAATATCACTGGTTTCGTAATTGAGAATGACAAGCAGTATGATTCTCAGTTCACGCTGGGTAAGATTAGAATGTTTTTTATGCACTTTGGATAACAAAGCTAAATCGAACTCGGTCGGCTCTATGCTGAGTCGTTTTCCGGCCCCCTCCTTTTCTATCAGACTTTTGTAATTGTCCGTAATCAGCTTTTTGATATCGGAATCAATTTCAAGGGCATTGATCATGTCGAGAAAATTATAACCGGCAATTGTTTTTTCAGCGATTGCCAGGTGAACCTTTGTTAACTGCATATCCTGAGTTGCAATTTTTGCTTTAAGATCAATGATCTCATTTTCAAAATCGTGCGTGGATTTCGTATTGATTTCTGCCTGCACATTCATCTTGATCATCATCTGATTGATCCGGCTGTCAAAATCGCCTTTGAGCTGTTTAAGCTCGTTCTCTTTTTCAGAGGCTTTGGTCATCAGGTCGGAGCGCATTGCATCAATGGCCTTGAAAAACGGATAAAACCGGCTATCGGGTGCAGGCATCGGAATGTCTTGTTCAAGCATGTTAAACCAGGAGATTCTGGCTATGGCTTCAAGAAAACTTTTTTTTACGGCAGCGTCTTCTTCCGACTCTTCAACCATGGTACCCCTCTTCGGAAGTTCGCCCGATTTGAACGCTGTCACTTTTTCAATCATCTCCTCATAGGTATCGGCCACCAAAACCCTGATTCTTTCGGGGATGATTGCAGTCAGTGATTCGGCTACAATACGCATGGAAGTTGGAATGTTATAAAAGCCGATAAGCCGAAGGGCAGATTTACCATTAGACTGAAACAGTTTAAGCTGCGCAGAATTGAAAAGAAGATTGTTGAACTCCATTTTATAGCTGGAAGTCGCATTCGCGATATGCGTAAGATCCAGTATGAAGTAAAACGGCCTGTTGACAAGCCCTGATTCAGTGATCACGAGCTGCATAAGGTCATTGTCCATAAAGTCCAGCGATATATCCCGCTCTGACTCAACCCCGGCATGGATGATATCACCATCAATCACCTTGATCCACAAAACGAATCCTGCCGCATGGTGATTACTATGCCAATGACGCTTTTCGACAATATTCAGATATGGTTTTTTTGGAGAGGCCATAGGTTCGGCTTAGTAGTTGTCAGAATTATCCGTGAGCAGGAGGCCAGCTTGTTATTACTTATAATAACGGTAGTTAAATAAAAAAGTAAGCGTTCTCCGGTTTTTTAAAAAAATATTACTACGATCTTGTCAACAAACGCCGGTATTGCCGCACCGATACTTTTTTTCAGCTTGCCTTTACAAACATTTCCTCACTGCTTCTCGAAAGCAGCATATGACGCCGCCAATGACTGCTGTATCCGATAATAAAACGGCTCCAGAGCACCGCTCTTCAGCGCGCTGTTGTCTGACATTTTTTCATAATGACAACAAAATGTCAGACATTAGTATCATAAATATGTCATACTTGACAATACAAGAGGGCAAAACGTACACTTATCGTGTTTGGCACGGTAATTGATGCTATTAACATGAAAACCGTGCATTATCGATAGTGACGATAATCACACTGCTCATTAACACTACTCATAACAAAGCAAGAGATCAGAAGGAGAAGAACATGCTGGTAAAATTATCAAAAGATCCACTCAAACTGTTTGATGATATCTGGTCAGGCTCACAACTGCCGACAGCTCCCGCATTCAAGGTTGATATTTCCGAAGATGAAACAGCATTCCATATTGAAGCCGAACTTCCAGGGATTGCAAAAGAGCAGATTGCTCTTCATATCGAGGATGACGTACTGACTATAAAGGCTGAAAGAAAACAGCCTGCCGCTGAGGCAAAAAAAGATTATCACCGCATCGAGAGAACTTACGGCACATTTTCAAGAAGTTTCAATCTTGGTGAAATAATTGATCAGGATAACATTAACGCAGATTTTGACGCAGGAGTCCTTCACATAACACTTCGGAAAGCCCGGCCTGCAGGAAGAACAAAAGAGATTTCAATCAATTAACAGAATAAGATAATACGGGCTTCGCCGTTTTACAGCGTAAGCCCGTTATTTTTATACACTCTCTAGACAAGGAACACACATCATGGGTAAAATCATCGGCATCGACCTTGGCACTACGAACTCCTGTGTAGCGGTCATGCAGGGAACTCAGCCAACAGTTATTGAAAATTCGGAAGGCAACCGTACCACACCGTCCATTATAGCCTTGACAAAAACGGGTGACCGTCTGGTAGGCCAGGCTGCAAAACGTCAGGCCATTACCAATCCGAAAAACACCATTTTTTCCATCAAACGGTTCATGGGACGCAAATACGACGAAGTCCCGAACGAGAAAAAGCTCGCACCTTATGAAATCATCAATGAAAGCGGTGAAGCAAGGGTAAAAATCAATGACAAGATATACTCGCCCCAGGAAGTTTCAGCAATGATTCTGCAGAAAATGAAGCAGACCGCCGAAGACTTTCTTGGAGAAAAGGTAACTGAAGCTGTCATCACTGTTCCTGCATACTTCAACGATGCGCAGCGTCAGGCAACAAAAGATGCAGGACGCATTGCAGGCCTTGATGTAAAACGAATAATCAACGAGCCTACAGCTGCTGCATTGGCATACGGTCTTGACAGGAAAAAGGAAAATGAAAAAGTCGCAGTCTTCGATCTTGGAGGCGGAACCTTTGATATATCCATTCTTGAGCTTGGTGACGGAGTTTTTGAAGTCAAATCAACTGACGGCGACACCCATCTCGGCGGCGATGACTTTGACCAGAAAATTATCGATTATCTTGCCGACGAATTCAAAAAACAGGAGGGTCTGGATCTTCGCAATGACGCCATTGCGCTTCAGCGACTGAAAGAAGCTGCCGAAAAAGCAAAAATCGAACTCTCTTCAAGAACCGACACAGAGATCAACCTTCCCTTTATTACAGCTACTCAGGAAGGACCGAAACATCTTGTCATCAACCTGACCCGCGCCAAATTTGAAGCATTGTGCGCTGACCTGTTCGACAAAATTCTTGATCCCTGCCATCGTGCAATCAAGAATTCAAAGGTTGACATGAAGGATATCGATGAAGTCGTGCTTGTTGGCGGTTCAACCCGCATCCCTAAAGTACAGACACTGGTCAAGGAGTTTTTCGGTAAAGAGCCGAACAGAAGCGTCAATCCCGATGAAGTCGTTGCTATCGGTGCAGCCATTCAGGGCGGCGTGCTCAAAGGTGACGTAACCGATGTTCTTCTGCTTGACGTAACCCCTCTTTCTCTTGGTATTGAAACACTGGGCGGCGTCATGACGAAGCTTATCGATGCCAATACCACCATTCCGACCAGAAAGCAGGAAGTTTTCTCCACTGCCGGTGACAATCAGACCTCCGTCGAAGTTCATGTTCTTCAGGGAGAACGCCCGATGGCAACAGACAACAAGACGCTTGGCCGTTTCCATCTCGGCGATATTCCCCCTTCACCAAGAGGTATTCCGCAGATCGAAGTTACTTTCGATATCGACTCCAACGGTATTCTGAGTGTGTCGGCAAAAGACAAGGCGACTGGAAAAGAACAGACCATTAAAATCGAGTCGAGCAGCAAGCTCAGCGATTCAGAAGTCGAAAAAATGAAGCAGGACGCCAAGCTGCATGCCGCTGAAGATCAGAAACGCAAGGAAGATATCGACACAAGAAACGTAGCGGACTCCCTGATTTTCAGTACGGAAAAGCAGCTGAAGGAGCTGGGTGACAAAATTCCGGCAGACAAAAAACCTCAGCTTGAGGGTTCCCTTGAAAAGCTCAGGGAAGCATACAAAAACGGCACCATCGAGTCCATCAAGAGTGCCATGGAACAGCTCAACAAAGAGTGGAGTGAGATTGCTTCCCATCTCTACCAGTCTCCTCAGCCTGAAGCCGCTCAATCAGAGCCTGCGCCTCCTTCTGGCGGAGATGGCAAAAAAAGCGCTGGAGAGGGTGAAGTTGAAAATGCCGAGTTCGAAGTTATTGACGGTAACGACAAATAAATTGAACAGCAGGCTATCATTCATAACAAAGGGATTCATAACGAATCCCTTTGTTATTTAACCTTGATTTGCTAATTTAACCATGTTGAACGCGGAACACCGGAGAGTGTTCTATTTGCAAATTTTAACCGTGCAAACGATGCGATCTCAGCTCAGTCGTCCGAACACCGCTACAAATCAGGTCAGGGTCAGTACTTCAGGACCATGGTCGGGAAATGCAGCGCATAAAACAAAAAAATATTTTATTACCACGGCAAAAAGGGATAGCTACGGAAAACTGCAAATCCAGATTAGCCCGACATCAGGACGCAGAAAGTTGTCACCGACACCTGAGATTATCAGTAAAATCATATCTGGTGAGATTGAGCTGTTTGTCCTGACGACTCAGCCGGATATCGGCATTGACCTGAACAAAAAAGTGATGGACAATGAAAACCGCTATGTCATTGACTTTGACAATCGGGGTGTGAAATGGACAATGCGGGATATCCCTGTATTTTACGACTCGCTGCACAGGGATCTCTGTGTTGAAATTGACCGGCGTACCTATACGCTCAATGAGTTTTTCAAATAAGCTGCAGCAAAGCTTTCAGATGTAAACAGATTAAAAAAGCCATGCATCAATGATGTATGGCTTTTTTTTATCCATGATTTACCACCTGCTCACATAGTTCTCCACAAACGAGAAAACCCCGGCACAGTTCCGGGGTTTTTTTCCTGTATCGTTGAAGTCATTGCAGCTCTTTCTACGGCAGTTTCTTGCGGGCCAGTTTGGCTTCAGGTGAGGCTGGATATTGTGTGACCAGGCTGCTGAACCTTGCTTTTGCATTGGCAGCGTCACCGATCTTTTCAAAAGAGAGCGCCTGCTTGTAAAGTGCTGCAGGGCGTTTACTGCTTTTGGTATATTTGGCAATCACCACCTGATATTCAAGAATGGCCTTTTCATACCACTTCTCACTGAAATAACTCT